>ENA-OPDG01001861-OPDG01001861.1-human-gut-metagenome-genome-assembly--contig:-NODE-1861-length-13212-cov-2.485141_pt1 | contig 13212 bp, 15 predicted proteins | sample MGYA00241259_ERZ501498 | MGnify/ENA primary metagenome ERZ501498 (study PRJEB25962, sample SAMEA2042582) | human gut metagenome | biome: human gut; feature: human-associated habitat; material: faeces... | reverse complement strand
TTAATATATCTTAAATTAATTTTTTCTTTTATATTTTCAATACTTGCTTTTCAATTCAATTAAATAATGCATCAATTAATTAAACAAATCAGTTTAGTTAAAAAATACTAATTTTTATTTACTTTAATGTATATATAATCAATAAAGGTGAGATATTATGAAAAAAACATATGCGATTCTGGTTGCAGTTATATTTTTAATTTCAGTTTCTGCTGTTTTTGCAGCTGATTCATCTAAAGAAATCTTTTTAGGAGGAGTTAAATTTAGTGTTCCGTCAAATGGGGAGTTTAATCCAGATAATACAGGTTACCATACCGACAAATTTGGCATTGATCTGATTCAGGATAACTCATTGCCTGATGAGCAAAATACAATTAAAAATTCAAGCCTCACTAAAATGACTCTGTACCACCGTGATGTTTTAGCTATCTATTCAAAATCTTCGGATGATTTTAATGTTTTTTATTTCTCTGCAGGTGATAAACTTTTTAAAGCAAGCTGTAAAGAAGACAGTGATATTAAGAAACTTCAGGATATAGTTAAAAATTCACCAAATTCAACACTTACCACTGAGGAATTCTATGCCAGATTAGGTACAAATCCTTATTCTGATACCTTTAATGAACTGGATACGAATCATGACGGAAAACTTAGTATTGATGAATTTGAAGAATTAACTGAATATATAATGGAGGATTCATTTTGGGACGGTTATTCTCCGGAAGAAGTAATCATTTCTGAATTTGAAAGTCTTGATTCAAACCGTGACGGATTTTTATCTTATGATGAATTTTCAGATAGATTTTAAAAAATTTTGGTTTTGCCGGCTATGCAACAAGTATTGATGCATTTGCATTATTGAATGCATCTTTGTTGTTTTATGTTCAATTAATAGGATTGCAGAATTTATATTTCCTATTGCAGGAGTTCACGGAAAAACTTGGAAATTATTTCAAAGACAAATTTTAATTTCATACATTTATTATTTTTTTTAAATTTTTAAGAAAGCTTTAATTATTTTAATAAAAAGTCTATTGTATACAATTAAATCAATTGTTATTTTGATTAAAATAAAATTATGTGTTTTTAAAAAAATCTATTGTAGAAAAAAATTATTTGGAATTTTTGATAATGGCCACACATAACGGCTGGCCTGCATTAAACACATCATAATCAAGAATTTCAAGATCATGATTTTTTAAAAAACACAAATATTCATTTTTGAACCATTCATTACTTTCAAAAATAAATAATTTTAATGTTTTAAGCATCAGACGCTGAAAAGTATTTCCTTTTACATAAGTAGGAAGTATTAAAATTCCATTATCCTTAACAACTCGTCTAAGTTCATTTATAGCTGTTTCAGGTTTATCCAATAAGTGCAACACATTGGCAGCCAGCGCCACATCAAAATAATTGTCTTCATAATTTATATTATTTAAATCTCCAACAGAAACTTCAACATTTTTTAAGTTTTTAGTTTTGTTTTTAGCTTTTTTAACCATTTCTTCAGAATAGTCAAAGGCAATTATTTCCCCTAAATTTGGTGATAATAAACAGGTAAAAGCACCAGTTCCACAGGCTGCCTCTATTAATCTGTCATCTTTTCCTGTGTATTTTAAAATAAAATTAAACAGCTCTTTATTGTTTATTTTATTGCCTATAATTTTATCATAAACTGACGCATATCTGTTCCAGAAAGATTTGTTGTTCATAGTATATTTTATTTATTCAATTAAACAGTTATAAACTTTTACTTTTTTTAACATTGAATTAATTATATTATACAAAAATATTTATATTATTGTTAAAGTTATATAATATATTAATTATGGTGGAGTTGGTAAAATGAAATACCAGTGCCAGATATGCGGTTATATTCATGATGAAGAAAAAGAAGGCAAATCTTTTAAAGAACTTGAAAAATGTCCTGATTGCAAATCAGATGTGTCTAATTTTGAAATAATGAAAAAAGATATGGCCTATAAGACATATGAATGTGAAGTTTGTCATTATGTTTATGATGAAGAAAAAGAGGGCCAGGTACTTGTTAAACTTGGAAAATGCCCTGTATGCGGTTCGCCGCTATCAAAATTCAAAGCAATCCAAAAAACAGAATATAGAATATATCAGTGTAGGATTTGTAATTATCTTCATGATGAAAAAACTGAAAAAATACCATTAAAAGACCTTAAAGAATGTCCTGATTGCGGATCAGACATATCTAACTTTGAACCAGCTAAAACAAATGAAAACAATTGGTTAATTTCATTTCCGGAACAGTACATCAGAAATGATGAATCAGTAAGACATATGGATACCATTTATAAGTTATGCGATTCCGGAAAACCCATTACAGCACCAATGGCCACAAAATTGCCAATGCCGGATTGGGATGATATTCTTATTTTAGGAAACCAGTTAAATCCTATGCCTTTGGAAGAAGATGCGGAAGTATCAACCACTACAGTAATAGGTAAAAATGCTGAAAAACCTTTAGTTATTGAAAATCCTGTATATGTATCCCACATGTCTTATGGGGCTTTATCTAAGGAAAGTAAAATTGCTTTGGCTAAAGGAAGCTTTAAGGCTAAAACAGCAATGTGTAGTGGAGAGGGAGGAATACTGCCGGAAGTTAAAAATGCGGCATACAAATACATTTTTGAATATGTTCCGAACAAGTATTCAGTAACTGATGAAAACTTAAAAACTTCAGATGCAATTGAAATTAAAATAGGTCAGGCAACAAAACCCGGAATGGGAGGATTATTGCCCGGTGATAAAGTAACACCTGAAATAGCCAAAGTAAGAGGTAAAAAAACAGGTGAAGACATAATATCCCCATCAAGATTCCCGAATATTAATTCTAAGAAAGATTTAAAAGATCTGGTAGATGAATTAAGATTAAAATCTGAAGGCCGTCCGATAGGTATTAAAATAGCTGCAGGATATATTGAAAATGATTTGGAATTTATTAGTTATGCCAAACCTGATTTCATTACAGTTGACGGAAGAGGGGGAGCTACTGGAGCCAGCCCATTATTAGTTAGGGATTCAACAAGTATTCCAACAATATTTGCATTACACAGAGCCAGAAAATATCTGGATGAACATGATTTGAATATTGATCTGGTAATTACTGGTGGTTTAAGAGTTTCCAGTGACTTTGCAAAAGCATTAGCTATGGGAGCAGATGCAATAGCTATAGCTTCAGCCAGTTTAATTGCAGTGGCATGTCAGCAGTACAGATTATGTGATAAAGGGCAATGTCCTGTGGGAGTTGCAACACAGGATAAAGAACTGCGTTCCAGATTAAAAACAGATATTGGAGCAAAAAGATTAACCAATTATCTTAATGCAAGTCTTGAAGAAATTAAAACTTTTGCAAGAATAACAGGACACAGTGATATTCATGATTTGAATGTTTCAAATTTAGCTACATTCAATAGTGAAATATCTGATTATACAAATATTAAACATGTTTAGAGGTTATCAGTTTAAAAACCTCCTTTCTGTTTATTAAAAAACGTCTGGCGATAATTGCATTGCTTAAATTGTTGAAGTGCTTTCTTTTTTTTACACAGTTTATATATTATTTTTTAATAATTTTTACTATATCCTCTTATTTTTAAATATCTGAAAATACGTTTATTAATGATAAAATACATATTATTTTATATTAAAGAGTTAAGGTGGAAAAAATGCCTAATAAAAATAAAATTGGAGAAAAAATCAAAACTTTAATGGAAGTTAGAAATGTATCACTTGACGAACTAGCTAATGACAGTGATGTTAACATTGAATTAGTTGAAAAAATATTAAACGGGGAAATTATACCATCTCTTACTCCTTTAACAAAAATAGCTAGAGTACTTGGCGTTAGAATAGGTACTTTTATTGATGATGATGAACAGACAGGACCATTAGTAGTTAGAAAAGGAAAAAGTGACAAAGTAGTATACTTCTCAGGTGATGAAAACAAAACCGAAAACAGTAACCTGGAGTTCTACTCATTGGCTGCCGGAAAAAGTGACAGAAACATGGAACCATTTATCATTGACTTTAAAGTGGATGCTGAAGAAAGCCATGAACTTAGCTCTCACGAAGGTGAAGAATTCCTTTATGTTCTTGAAGGAACAATTGAAGTTATTTATGGTCAAAATAACTATGTTTTAGAAACTGGTGACAGTATTTACTATGATTCAATTGTATCACATCATGTACACAGTTCAAATGATGAAACAGCAAAGATTTTAGCTGTAATATACACACCTGTCGATTAAATTTAATTTCAGGAGTTAAAAAAATGTTATTCAGTGAAGATACACTAGCAGATTTTTTTGAAAAACAAGTAGAAAGACTTCCGGACCATGAATTTTTAATTTATCCTGATAGAAACTTGAGATTCACATATTCTGAATTTAATGAAAGGGCTAATAATTTAGCTAAAGGATTATTATCTATTGGTGTTGGAAAAGGGGATCATGTAGGAATATGGGCTAAAAATGTTCCTGAATGGTTGACTTTCATGTTTGCAACAGCTAAAATAGGAGCTGTTTTGGTAACTGTAAATACCGCTTATAAAAGTCATGAACTGGAGTATATTCTTAAACAGTCAGATATGAAAGCTTTAGCATTAACTGACAGATTCAGAGACAATAATTATATTGATATTATTTATGATTTGGTGCCTGAACTTAAAACATGTCAGAGAGGAAAATTAACTTCAGAAAAATTTCCATGTTTAAAACATGTTATTCATGTAGGACAAGCATAGGGGAATGTATAACACTAACGAATTATTATTGTTAGGTCAAAATCAGGATGATGTAATCCTAAAAGAAATCAAAAAAGAATTTGACAATAATGATGTAGTAAATATGCAGTATACCAGCGGTACAGAAGGTTTCCCAAAAGGAGTAATGCTTACCAGCAGAAACATCTTAAATGACGGATATTACATCGGGGAAAATATGAACTTCTCTGAAGAGGACAGATTATGTATTCAGGTACCGTTATTCCATTGTTTCGGTTCAGTTTTAGGAGTCATGGCAGTAATTACACATGGTTCAACTATTGTAATGCTGGAGGAATTTGATCCGCTTTTAGCTCTTTCAGCTATTCAAAAGGAAAAATGTACTGCAATTCACGGTGTTCCAACAATGTTTATTGCAAAATTGACACATCCTATGTTTGACATGTTTGACATGTCATCACTTAGAACAGGAATCATGGCGGGATCAACATGTCCTGTTGAAACCATGAAAGAAGTAATAGACAAAATGAACATGACTGAAATCACCAGTGTATACGGTCTAACAGAAGCATCTCCTGGAATGACACAAACAAATGCAGCAGATACATTTGAGAAAAAAGTAAACACTGTAGGAACTCCTTTCCCAAATGTTGAAGTTAAGCTTATAGATCCTGATACTGGTGAAGACATAACTGAAGTAGGTAAAAAAGGAGAAATAGTCTGCAGAGGATTTAATGTAATGAAAGGATATTATAAAAATCCTGAAAAAACAAAAGAAGTCATTGAAGATGACGGATTTTTACACTCCGGAGACTTGGCTACCATTGATGAAGACGGATACTATTCTATTGTCGGAAGAATTAAAGATATGATTATCCGTGGAGGAGAAAACATCTACCCACGTGAAATCGAAGAGTTCATATATACAATAGACGGAGTTCAGGACGTTCAGGTAGCAGGAATACCTGATGAAAAATACGGTGAAATCGTAGGAGCATTCATAATAAAAGAAGAAGGCTCAGATTTAACTGAAGAAGATGTAAGGGACTATGCAATAAGTAAAATAGCCAGATATAAAGTTCCAAAACATGTATTCTTTGTTGATGAATTCCCATTGACAACAAGCGGAAAAATCCAAAAATACAAACTGGGAGACATAGGTCTGGAATTACTTAAAAAACGTGAAAATTAAAAAATATAAAAATTAAAAAAACCGCTTAAGTTTCGATGAATGAATTGATTTTTCATGTGTTAACAGAATATTATAGGTAAGTTAATACAATTAAAATCATATGATTTCAAAGAAACTTTTAATATCTTTACTTTTTATTAGTTTAATAGTTTCAATTAATTGTATAAATGCACTAAACAGTTCTGATTGGAAAACAGTGAAAATATAATGTTGATTTTATAATTACCTCCTAAATATCATGGAGGGTAAACTTAATAGAGATACATATATTGTAAATAATATTTTTACATTTGGTATCAGATGTGTTGATAGTGATATTTCATATGAAGATATGATAATTAGAGAGAAATAAGTTTTATAATCATTTTATTATTACTCTCCTTGGATACTTTAAGTATTTTTGAATAAAATAACCGAATAGGAAGTTTATTAGAAAAAATAATTAATAAACTTTAAAATTCTGATTTGAGTCATAAATTTGGAATTACTTAAAAAATATGGATATTAATTAAAAAATGTGATAAAATTGAAAATTCTAGTTTTATTTAATTTAAAATTCAAAAAAGATATTTTAAAACTTGAAAGAATCTTAAACTACAATGCATTTAAACAAATAAGTGAAAAAACATATATTGGAAATTTGGATAATAATGAAATACTTATTTTAAAAGAAAAAATATCTAAAATACCTGATGAAAACGGGTTTATAATTATAATTCCAATATGTGGGGCATGTTATAATAAAATCACATATTTTGGAAAAGAAATAAATCTCCACTCTTTTTCAAGAATATTTTCAAAAATACAAGAATATAATATTTTACAAAAAAATTAAAAAACAATAAAACACTAAGAAAAAAAGACAATCAAATAGTAGTCATGGAAAAAGACAATGAGATATATAGAATTTCTGCAAACAAAGTATCAGATATAACTATAATGGCTAAAGGTCATATAACATTCGATGCATTAAATCTGATGGCAAAAAACAATATTAAATTAATTAGTATCAACTACTTTGGTCAAATCAACTATATTTTAGAGTCTCCAAATCAGAACAATATTGTTTTAAAAAAATTACAATATCAAGCTAGTGAAAATCATAAAGGCCTTTTAATTTCAAAAGAATTTATAACATCTAAAATGAAAAACCAAAAATCAACAATTAAAACATTAAATAAAAATAAAAAAATCAAAGAAGTTAAAATAATTGAAAATAAAATTAAACAAAACATAAAAGATTTCAAAAACTTTAAAATAACTCTAAATGATAATATATTCACATCTAAAAATAAAATAATGGGATTTGAAGGAATAGCTTCTGTTAATTACTGGGAAGCAGTAAGTTTGCTGCTGCCTGATGAAATCAATTTCAAAAACAGAAATCAAAAACCAGAAAATGATGTTGTAAATTCTATGTTAAATTATGGATATGCAATACTTGCTTCAGAAATTGCAAAAAATATTGTAACATTAGGGCTTGATCCATACTGCGGATTATTGCATGCAGATTTAAAAAGAAGACAAAGCTTAATTTTTGATTTAATAGAAGAATTTAGACAACAAATCGTTGATAAAACAGTGTTCAAATTAATAAACACCAACCAAATCAACGAAACAAACATTGATAAAAGAAACAATTCATTAAAATTAGAATCAAGAAAATTATTAGCCGGCGAAATAATGGCCAAAATTCATAATGATTTGACTTTTGAAAATGAAAAAGTAACTTATGCTAAAATCATTGAAAATCAAACAAAAAAATTAGTAAAATCATTACTTAATAATACGGAATATAGTGGGTTTTATTTAAACTGGTAAATAATTTTAGGAAAACCCCCTTATTTTTGTAATACTTTTATAAGTTCCTAATAATACTTTTCAAAAAAGAATTAACACGTGTTTAAATAGTATAAAAAAGAAAATAAAAATAAGTATGTTTGCTTCAAAAAGATGCAATTAAACTTTGACCTGATATTATACAATTCGATAATGTTTTGTGTTTTTGCTTGAACACGAAAATTTAAAACCATTGTGTTTTATTTTTTAATGCTGAACAAAAAATTACTAATTAATTAAAATTACTGAACAATTGTTTTTTATCTTAAAAAAATAGTTGAATAAAAATATTTAAATAAAACCAAAAACTAAAATAAAAAACAAGAAAAAAATTGATAATGTGATAAAAATGAATGTTCGAAAAATAATTACAGTATTCATATTCGTAATAATTGCAACAAGCACAATATCATTAGTAAGTGCAACAGCACCCGCAAGATTAAATGCAACAACTGATGATACTATAACTTATTTTGGATATGATACTGCACCGGGAAAAGCGGGATACAATTACGGAATTGACATCGGTGATGACACATACTATTTTGACTGGTTCGGTGAAATGATCATGTCAGAATATAGTCCAATGTTTAGTCAAGTATCTAATTATGATTTATCCAAAATGGATAATGATGTAGACATAAAAAATGCTTTTGGAAATACTGTAGGTGGTTTAAAATACGATACAAATGACAATGAATTCTTTGATTTTAAAGTAGATAAACCATTCAGTTTCACATGGCATGGTGGAGAACAAGTAGGATTAAATGATGATGCAAAAGTCATAGATAAAATTTATGATAGTAATGGGAAAGAATTAAAACTGTAAAAAAAAGGATTTGTGTAAAGTATGTAGGGGGTCACAGAAGCGGCAACTTCTCGTCCCTAATACTGGCTACAAATAAAAAAAAGTCTACCATAACGTGATAAAATTTTTAGTAACCATTTTAAATTTATGTTTGAAGTTATTATTAAATGTTTACTAATTTTTTAAAAAGAGGATATAGGTTAAATAAAAAAGGATTATTCTTGTTTTTTGAGGGTTATGATTTTTAGATCAGTATCATATTCCCATAATACGACATCTCCTTTATCTATCCCGAAAACATCTCGAATTGTTTTTGGGATGGAAACTAACCTACTTCCACCATGTTGTTGTACTTTGCTTTCAAATGTCACTTTCATATCTCCTTTTATGTTTTTATGTTTATTTATATACTTATATTGTGCTAAACTGTATGTTTGCTTCAAAAAGATGCAATTAAACTTTGACTTTTATGAAGCAGTTTCTCCAGTAACTGGTGATGATGCTTATGATAAAGCTTACACAATCAGGGATGAAAACCAAACACGGTAAAGTAAGGAAGGATACTAATGAAATCTGAAACTATTGATGAATCCAAATACCCTATGACTTATGAAGAATTTGAGAAAAGAGTTATTGAATTATTTTTAGGAGAAGCTGATTCTCCTAAGGATTTGGAATTTAGAAGATATCTTCTAAAAGAAGAAAAGGAAGATAGCATGTTAAGAAGAGAATATGAAAGTGCTTGTTACCGTTATGATCATCCAGATTATCACTCTAATCAATTTACTGATGAAGGTTTACTCAGACAACCAGTCCGTATACTTGAAATGATTTAAAGTAAAAAGTGAGGATATTATGGATGAAGAAGAGAAGTATCCTCAAATACAATTTCATCTCAACGATTATCGCCTATTAAATATTTTCAAATGAGACTATGACTGCTGAAAACACTATATCTTCTGAAGAATTAGCTAAAGATAAATATTTGTTGGAATTAATATTCAATAATTATTATGAACAAGAAAGAAGATTTCAAACATTAGAATCTAAAATAAGTTCTATGATAAGTTTTATTGGTGTGATTTTCACTATCCAATCCACATTATTTACAAGTATTCTTGTTCAATTATTATCTGCACAATTGTTTACTAAGGTAATTCTTAGCTTATTTTTAATTGTATCTTTAATGTTTTATGTTTATGCATTATATTTGTTTGTTGAAGCATATAACTTTGGGAAATATCGTTCAGCACCTAATCCTCATGACCTTTATGAAAAATCAAAAGAAAATATTGATGAAAGTTTCATAGTTAAGAATCTGATTTTTAATATACCTGGCACTATTGATGATAATGAAAAATCAATGCAAAGTAAAATTAATAAAACTAAATGTGGGTTTAAATGGTTTAAAATAGGGTGTTGTTTTACTTTATTTTTTATTATTATATTATTAATTTATTTTTTAACAATGTGATTCATGAAAAAGAAAGTAAATAATGGGGTTTTTACTTTCTTTTTGATGTTTTGTATCCTTTCTCAATCATATAATCTGAGTTATCATTGGGAGTATAAGGGTCGTGTTCTTGTTCTGTTTTCTTAGTTTCTTGGGGTTCTTCTGTGATTGTGTTCACCTCCTTTTAATTTTATATTTATAATGTATATTCTTTCAATAATCTATATTTTTTTCTAATTGTCTACGGTGATTATTGAAGAAGAAAAAAAAACTTAACATTAAATAATAAAAAAAATAATTTTTTTATCAAAAATTGGAGATGCTTCTTTTTATTAATTAATGATTTATTTTTTCTTCTACTATTTTTTATACGAATTAGTTATTATTTTTAAAGCTTATTTTAACATTAATTTATTTTTTTTATAAAAAAAAGAATAAAATTTTTCGGAGGATTGGAAAACATTGGTTAATTTCAATGTATGAAACTCAATAATCATCTAAATCTTTTACATTTTGTATTACTTTTCTTGTTACAGGGTATACAACAACTTCATAAGCTGTTTTGAATAATGCCTGTGCCACAATCATAGTTAGAAGTGCAAATAGAGGCATTGTTCCTAAAAATCCTATTGTAATAAATATAATTGCATCCATTCCTTCACCGGCAAATGTAGATGCAATACATCTGAAAAATAATTTTTCCTCATTTTTATATTTTAAATAAACCATCAGTTTTGCATTAATCAATGATCCGACCAGATAAGCTATAAAACTAGCTATCAACAATCTTAAAGTACTTCCCAAAACTGTATGGAAAGCTGCATCAGCTGTAAAATATGCAGGAGCCGGTAAAAACATGGTTATATTATAACAGATTACAGCTATTAAATTCATGAAAAATCCTAAATAAATAGCCATTCTGGCTTTCTGATAACCGTAACACTCTGCAAGTACATCATTAACAATATATATTATTGGAAATATTATAACTGCACAGGGCAAGCTTACCCAATACAATTCAAATGTTTTGCTTGCAATTATATTTGAAACAATCAACGATGCACAAAATATCCCAACAAGTATTGCATATAAATCTGTTTTTTTTAAATCACTGTTACCAAACATACATATTTAAATTATATTTTGATGTAAAAAAAGATTTTGCAAAACAATATTTTAAAATAAAAACCTATCAGCTATTTTTAAAATAAAAACCAAGATAAATCCATGGAAATTACAGATGACAAATTACTGAAAATAGCTCTTATAACTTCATTGATAGGTTTAATCGGTTTAATAATATTTACCCCTTCAATTGAAGTTAAAAAAGTGGAAATTCAGGATATAAACAGAGGCATGATTGATGAGGAAGTCAGCATTGACTGTGTTGTTAGCGACGTTAAAGCCTCAGCAAGTAAAAGCAGCTATTTTTTAACTATCAATGACGGAACAGGACAGATGTCTTTAATAATCTTTGAGAGCCAGTTAGCCCAGCTGAAAGATAACGGAATTGCTGTTGAAAGTTACAAAGGCAAGAAAGTCAGTGTTGCCGGAACAGTTACAGAATACAATTCCCAGCTGGAACTTATCCTATCAAGCGGAGATGCAATAAAAATTGTCTAACGCAAGCTTTTAAAATAAGCTGAAAAATTAACATTATCGACCACGTAAAATCCCCTGCAGAATAAAGAATTTTCGACATCATTAACTTTTTATTTATCAAAAATAAAAATAACTGTAATATAAAAAATTATGAGGCAATTAATAATGTCAGATAAAAAAAGATTATTCGGGACTTTTGGAGTTAGAAGAGTAGCTAATGAAGTTTTAACTCCTGAATTTGCATCCAGACTTGCAGCATGTTACGGATCAGTAGTTCAAGGAACAGTAGCTGTTGGTGGAGATACAAGAACAAGCAGTCCTATGTTAATGGAAGCTGTAAAAGCTGGACTTTTATCTTCCGGTTGTGATGTTGTAGATTTAGGAATTCTACCTACTCCTGGAGTCCAGTATGGAGTTCGCAAGTATTATGACGGCGGAGTTATGATTACCGCTTCACATAACCCTCCAAAATATAACGGAATTAAATTTTTAGATGAATTAGGTATTGGAATTCCTGATGAGATGGAATTGGAAATTGAAAAATTATATTTTGATGAAGAACCGGAAAGAGCTCATTGGAGTGAAATTGGCCAATTATACCACAATGACAAAATTATTGATGAATACATCGATGAAGCAATCAGCAAAGTAGATGTTGAAGCCATTAAAAAAGCTAATTTGAAAGTTGTTGTTGACTGCGGTTCCGGAGCAGGATCATACACTGCCCCTTACCTGATTAGAAAATTGGGCTGTGATGTAACTACTCTAAACTGTCAGGCAGACGGATTTTTCCCAGGTCGTGACCCTGAACCAATTGAAGAAAACTTACAGGAGCTAATTAATGTTGTAAAACAGTTAAATGCAGATATCGGACTTGCTCATGACGGAGATGCAGACAGAACCATCTGTATTGATGAAAAAGGAAACTTTGTACTTGGAGACAAAACATTTTCACTTGTTGAAAAACAGATGCTTAAAGAAAACAACGGAGGTACAATAGTTACAACTGTTGCAACTTCACAGGCAATTTATGATATTGCTGAAGAGTACAACGGCAAAGTAATAGCTACTGCTGTTGGAGATTTACTTGTGGCCCGTAAATTAAAAGATGAAAATGGTTTATTTGGTGGAGAAGAAAACGGTGGTTTAATCTTCCCTGATTTTGTTTATGGAAGAGATGCAGTTATGACTGTGGCTAAAATACTTGAAACAATAGCTAAGGAGAAAAAACCGTTATCCCAACTGGTTGAAGAACTTCCGGTTTACTATGCAACAAAAACAAAAATTGAATGCAGTGATGACTTAAAAGATGAAGTTATGAACAACATAGCGGATGAAATAAAAACCACTACTGATTTTGAACTTGATACCACTGACGGTGTTAAAATCCTAAAAGAAGACGGATGGGTAATTATCAGACCATCAGGTACTGAACCAATCTTCAGATGCTTTGCTGAATCTGACTCTCAGGAAAAGGCAGATGCAATGACTGAATGGGGATTAAGTTTAATTAAAAAATACAAACATTAAGAAGTATTAATTTACTTCCAATATTTTTTTTA
>ENA-OPDG01001834-OPDG01001834.1-human-gut-metagenome-genome-assembly--contig:-NODE-1834-length-13349-cov-3.493907_pt1 | contig 13349 bp, 8 predicted proteins | sample MGYA00241259_ERZ501498 | MGnify/ENA primary metagenome ERZ501498 (study PRJEB25962, sample SAMEA2042582) | human gut metagenome | biome: human gut; feature: human-associated habitat; material: faeces... | reverse complement strand
CTTCTTCAGCTGGATTTTCGGCTTCGGCGGGAAAGTAAGAATCAAAGGTCCTGAAAAGATAAAAACAGATTATAAAGAAATGGTCTCAAGGGCACTATCCAGTCTGTGACATAACAACATCGGGATAAGTAGGTCCAAAATATATACCAAAGAGGTGAAAACAATGCAGGAAAGAAATATGCCGCCATTTGCACCGGTGCTGATGCAATCGACGAGAGCAATCGGCTATAGTTTGGAAGCTGCAATTGCAGATATTATTGACAACAGTGTTGCTGCAAAAGCCGGGAAAGTTCAGCTGTCATTCTTTCCGGTAGGCGATGCATATGTCTCAATTCTGGATAATGGTACCGGTATGGATGATGCTCAAATGAATATCGCTATGCAGTATGGGAGTAAGAGCCCGACTGAGACACGAGACTCGTCTGACTTGGGACGATATGGCTTAGGTCTGAAGACTGCATCTTTGTCTCAGTGCCGTGTTTTGACCGTAATCAGCAAACAGGGAGATCAGGTAATTGGCCGGCGCTGGGATCTTGATTACGTTATTAAAACAGGTGCTTGGTCACTGTTGATCCTTGATAAAGAAGACTTTGTCTCAGTTCCTCATATTTCTGATTTGTATGAGCAGGATAGTGGTACCTTGGTCGTATGGCAGAATCTCGACCGTTTGCTGATGGGTGAAGTAGATTATGAAAAATCGCTTGGCCGAAAAATGGACGAGGTAAGGCAGCACCTTGAACTGGTATTTCACAGGTACTTATCCGGGGAATCCGGAATAAAAAAGCTAGAAATACTTTTCAATGGAGTAAAGCTTAAAGCGGCAGATCCGTTTTTGATAAAGAAGAGCACGCAAGCCATGGACACAGAAACGCTGGTGATTCGAGGAAAACGCATTCTAGTAACGCCATATATTCTGCCTCATATTTCTAAAATGACTGAAGACGAAAAGAACCAACTTGGCGGCAAAGATGGAATTCGCAAACGGCAGGGCTTTTATGTATATCGAAACAAGCGGCTTCTAATTTGGGGAACGTGGTTCCGTATGATGCGGCAGGGTGATCTTTCAAAGCTGGCTCGTGTTATGGTTGATATCCCAAATGACTTGGACGATTTGTGGACTTTGGATATTAAGAAATCTCATGCAATTCCACCTGCCGAGGTGAGGAATAGCCTTCAAACTGTGATTGACCGCATTGCAGATAAGAGCAAGCGCACATGGACGTTCAGAGGGAAAAAGGAAACTTCGGATTCGGTTGAACATATGTGGACCCGATTAAAAACGCCTGGAAACGGTATCGTATATGAGATCAACCGAGACCACATGCTGGTAGATCAGATCGTTGCCGAAGCTCCGGAAATTCGAGGCAAACTCGAAACATTACTGAAATACATAGAACGAGGAATTCCGCTGAATCAACTTTACATTGATCTTAATAATGATGAAAAGATTGAGAATGATGCGGATATGGGAGAGCAGGAGATGTTCAAAACGTTGGAGCAGATGCTGTCCGTTTTGCCAAGCAGCATTATGCGGTGTGAAATGCTTGAAAAGATAGAGCATACTGATCCTTTCTGCGGATATCCGGATGTGATTCGCGCCTTAAAAGCAAAGGAGGAAGACAATGTTAAATCCTAATATCGCAATGCTGGAAAATGTCATTTCTGCAGCGGTCAGCACTCAATACAAGGAGGTTCCGCCTACAGAGGAAGAATTTCTTGCGCTTGCACAGACCATGCGTGCAAACATGAGCGCATTTCCTGTAACGGATGAGGATTTTACAGAAATTCTTGTCCGTCTGCGTGCATCGATTGTTATACAGATGGATGTCGGCGTGTACATCAATGATCGAAATACACCTCATAAATCGTGGCTTCCTTCCAGAAGAGCCGATTTGGACTTTTTCTTCTGGAATCGATATAAAAAATATCTGGAGGAAATAAAACATTGGAATCCGAGAGTTACCGCAACGCTGGATAAAGTTTCTGACGAGATCGTCGATCTGCTCGGAGATCCGCAAAGTAAAGAACCTTTTCAGCGACGCGGATTGGTGTTGGGTGATGTCCAATCCGGGAAAACCGCAAATTACACAGCAATCAGCAACAAAGTTGCTGATACTGGGTACAGAATTATTATTGTTCTTGCAGGAATGATGGAAAATCTGCGCCAGCAGACTCAGTCTCGCTTGGATGCAGAGTTCTCTGGCCGGAAGAGTGAGTATTATCTGGATCCAAAGGCTGAACAGGGAATCAAAAACCAGCCTGTTGGCGTAGGCAGGTACGGCGTACAGAAGCGTATCGCAGCCTTTACCTCTGTGACTAAGGATTTTGACATCAATGTGCTGAAAAGCAATGATCTGAACCTTCAAAGCGTTTCAGATCCGATTGTCTTAGTCGTAAAGAAAAACAAGCGGATATTGAACAATTTGATTAAATGGCTCTCCAATAGTCGTGATAACACCACAGGGAAAATAATGCTGCCCATGCTCTTGATTGATGATGAGGCAGATAATGCATCTGTTAATACAAAGAGTGAGGATGACAGCCCAGCCGCTATCAATGCTGCATTCGCCAGCTACTGCACGAGTTTAATCAGGCTTCCTATCTGGGAATTACTGCGACACCCTTTGCCAATATTTTTATCAACCCCGAAACAGAAGATGAAATGATTGGCGATGACCTATTTCCCAGAGATTTTATCTACTCGTTGGCACCGCCTACGAACTACATTGGAGCTGATAAAATCTTCGGAGACACAACAGAGGAGTTTTCTGATGTATTGATTCCGCTGCGGCGCGAAGAAATGGATCTATTTTTTCCTTTCACACACAAAAAGACATTGGAAGTGGATGCGCTGCCGCCCAGCATGTATGAAGCAATCGCATACTTTCTGCTGTTTAATGCAATTCGTGATCTGCGCGGCGATTATACCGAGCACCGCTCCATGATGATTCATGTTAGCCGTTTTACAGATGTGCAGAACCGAATTGCAGAAGCTGTAAATGAATGGCTTGTTCAAGTAAAGTCCGACGTGCAGAATTATGCTGCTTTGGATGATGAAAAGCGCGAGCAAATTGCATCTCTGCGTTATCTGCATAAAGTGTGGATAAAACACCAACTAGAAAAGATAAGCCGGACAAATTGGAATGATATTTGCTCCAATTACTTAAACCGCGCTATCGCCCCTATTGCAGTGCGCGCAGTTAACCAAAGAACTGGGGCAACAAGTCTGGATTATTTCAACCACAAAGAAGATGGCCTGCGCGTTATTGCAGTTGGCGGCAACAGCTTGTCCAGAGGCCTGACACTGGAGGGGCTGGGAGTCAGCTATTTCTATCGCAAATCTCAAATGTATGATACGCTGCTGCAGATGGGACGCTGGTTTGGTTATCGTCCAAACTACGAGGACCTTTTCAGAATTTGGATGGCAGAGGAAGCTATTGACTGGTATGGGTACATCACCAGAGCGGCCAATGAGCTTAAAGATGAAATTGCAAAGATGAAGCTCGCCAACCAAACACCGAAGGAGTTTGGCCTGAAAGTGCGTCAGGATCCGAACTCACTTATTGCAACAGCTCGCAACAAAATGCGCTCGGCAACACAGGTAAGCCGCCCGGTAACTGTATCGGGAAAGCTGCTTGAAACGCCCAAGCTCAAGGCCAATCCCGAAATACTGAAAGCAAATGAAGCTGCATTCAAAGAATTTGTGGATCATTTGGGCAGTGCCGGGACCCGTGACTTCTCTGTGAAGCCATATTATTGGCGCGGCGTAAACAAAGAGTTGGTTGTACAGCTACTTCTTGACTTTGAAACGCACCCGTGGCACCTGGCCTTCCAAGGCAGAGCACTTGCTGAGTATATCGATGAAAAAATGGACAATGAGACTTGGGATGTTGCCCTTATTACAGACGGTGAAGGCTCAGAATATGAGCCTGGTCTCAAATGCGGCAGCGAAGTACTCCCGATTAAGGCAACTGAGCGCCGTTCTGTGATAGCTGACGACAAAATGATTCGAATCAGCGGAACTAAAGTAAAGGTGGGTTCCGGCGGCTGCACAAGAGTTGGATTAACCAAAGAACAGATCGAAACAGCAAGGAAACGCTTCAAAGAACAAAATGGGGACAAGCATATGTCTGACAGTGCCTATTTGATTCGAGAGCGAAGCCCGTTGCTGATGCTGCACATCATTGAAACAGATTTGGATAAAGTCGAATCTACCAACAGAGAAGTTCCTCCCTATTTATTTGCGCTTGGCGTTGGTTTCCCTGATACTGGTGCCGGTATCCGTACTGCGAATTACATGGTGAACATGGTTGAACTGAAAAACTGGATGGATCCTGACGAGGAAGAAGACGAATGAAAATTACTGCTGAATATCTTCATGAGAAGTGGAATGCCTTCAACTACTATGACGGAGGATACATACAGATTGAGGTGAAACACGCCCTTGAATGGCACGTTGGCTACAAGGAGATTGACCAGAAAGCCTTGGTGATTATTTCACAGAATGAGCCGGAACTTCTGCCGTCTTCCAAATCAATTGTTGTAACCAAGGGCCGCCGCACAGACGGACGATGGACTCTTTCCTTTGTGCTTATGCGCAATGAACAGGACAGCGTTTTTGAATTGCTGTGCGCGGATTTGATCTCTTATTCTCAAACAGCAGATAATGAGATTTCTGCTTTGAATTTAACAGTGCGGCGCTTTAAGCAATGGAACAAACTGCTTGAGCATCAAAGAAAAAGCCTGATGGATGAGAGTAACCGCAAAGGATTGCTTGGCGAGCTTATCTATCTGTGCGAAGTGATTGATGCCGGATATCCAATTCTGCCGGCGGTTCAAGGATGGGTCGGCCCGGATGGTGCTGATCAAGACTTTGTGTACGCAGACAACTGGCATGAGGTGAAATCTGTGGGTGTATCTGCAGATTCTGTGAAAATTTCTTCTTTGGAGCAGCTTGCAAATACCGATCCTGGAGAATTGGTTGTGATGCTTATTGATAAGTGTGCACCAGAACACAGCGGCGCAGTGTCACTTGGAGAGCAGGTAGATCACACTTTCAGACGGGTGCATGAAAACGATGACGCCTATTCCCTTTTGGAAAGCAAGCTGATGCGCTATGGCTTTATCGATCTTCCTGAGTATAGGGAGCAAAAATATGTATGCTCGGGGGAAATGCATTTCCGCGTAGACGCGGATTTCCCAAGGCTGACATCAGATAATGTCGTTCCGCAGATTATCGAGGTACAATATTCAATTAGTCTGGCCAGTATTGAAGACTGGCGGGTGGAGGGTTAACATGGATGCGCAGGAATTCAGAAAGGATTTTCTCGAAAATGTAAAAGCAGAGGCTGCTGCCACTGGTGAGGGTTCCTGCGCAGCCTTTGTTGACTCTATGGCGCAGTATCTTGTTGAAGCGGAAGTCTTACCGGACTTCACTCCTGCTTTCTATACAAGTACAACATCCAAGAGAAAAATCTATCGTGTAGATGGGTACGTTTTTGACGAATTCGACTATACGATGAATTTAATCATTGCGGATTATGACGGCGTGGAAGAACGGACGATGGGTAAGGTTGTATCTTCAACGAATTTTCAACGCTTAGCCGTGTTTGTGGATCAAGCCCTAAACACGAATTTGTATAGAGAGATCGAGATGAGTACTCCATGTGCAGATTTGGTAGATCTGCTTCGGTTGGAAAAAGAGAGAATTCGAAAATACAGACTTCTCATTTTCACAGATGCAGATGTCAGCGATACGCTGAAGAATCTTGACAATCTCGATATTGGAGGCATTCCTGCTGAATGTCAAATCTGGGACATCGACCGTGTGTTTCGTGTATGCTGCTCTGATCTGGGGCGTCAAAATATTGAGATTGATTTTCGAGAATATATCCCTGCAGGCATCCCTTGCCTGGAGGCCAGCAGCGCTGCGACGGCAGAATATAACAGCTATCTCTGCATTATTCCGGGAAAGGTTCTTGCAGATATTTATGATAAGTATGGCAGTTAATTGTTGGAGGGCAATGTTCGGTCATTTCTTTCTACAAAGGTCGCCGTAAATAAAAAAATCAGGGAAACTATTTTGAAATGCCCCTCAATGTTTTTTGCGTATAACAATGGCGTATCTGCAACCGCAATGGATGTCCAGCTTGAACGTACAGCAGGTGGAACACACATTGTTGGTGCAAGAGACTTCCAGATCATTAACGGCGGCCAGACGACAGCATCCCTTTCCAATACCCGTCATAAGGATAAAGCTGATTTGGAAGGCATCTACGTACAGATGAAACTGACTGAGATTGATGAAAGCGACATGGACCGTTCAACAGAGTTGGTGCGAAATATATCTCGGTCTTCAAATAGCCAAAACAAAGTTACAGATGCAGATTTCTTCTCTACTCACCCATTCCACATACGCATGGAGCAGCATTCCCGGAGAATTTTTGCTCCTGCAGAATCTGGTGCGCAGTATGAAACAAAATGGTTTTATGAGCGTGCCAAGGGTCAATTTCTTCAGGCACAAATGCGTCTTACACCGGCCAAGAAGCGACAATTCCTGCTGCAGAATCCCAAGAGCAAAGTCATCACTAAAACGGATTTGGCTAAAGTACGCAACACGTGGAGTGAAATGCCCCACATCGTCAGCAAGGGTGCTCAGACAAACTTTATGAAGTTTGCTGAGTTGATTGATGAAGCTTGGACGACCAACGATTCGCAGTTTAATGAGCGATACTTTACAGAAAGCGTGGCGCTGGTTATCTTATTTAAGCATCTCGAAGCGTTGATACCGAGGCAGGAGTGGTATGAACAGGGCTACCGAGCGAACATCGTTACTTATTCATTGGCACTGCTTCATCAGTTAATTCGGAAGCAGTTCAAAAATATGGAGTTGGATTTGCAGAGTATTTGGCAGCGCCAAAGCGTTCCAGAAAGCGTTACAAAAGCTTTGGAACAGATAGCTGAGCAGGTCTTCTATAGGATAACTGATCCAAATAGACCTACAATCAATGTCACGCAGTGGTGCAAGCGCGAGGGATGCTGGAACAGTGTTCAAGAAATTAATCTAATTCTGCCAGCAGAATTTTCTAGTGTATTGATTGGAAAAACTGAAGTGAGGGCAGCAGAAAAAGAAGCGAGGAAAGACCAAAAAGTGCTTTCTGAAACGGAGGCACAGGTTAAAGTACTTCAATATTCTGCAGATCAATGGAAAAAGCTGTCTGCGTTTGTGATGCAGAAACGCATGGCATCGCCCGATGAAAATGTGGCGCTTAAATATGCATGCCAAATCCCTAACAAAATGCCGAGTGGATACCAGAGTCAACGACTCCTTGCGCTCCTTGATCGAGCATTATCCGAGGGTTTTAACCTTTAACAAGAGAAAGAGGAATGTGTTGTGTACAAAGTTGTGGACTTGTTTGCAGGAGCAGGAGGCCTGAGCCTCGGCTTTATGCAGACGAGAAAATATGATATCAAGGTAGCGTTTGAGAACAGTCCTTATATGCAGGAAACATATCGCCTGAATCATCCCGGCGTTGAAGTACAGGGAGATGTCTGCGCTGCAAATTATGACGAAATTAAGGAAAAATATGGAGATATAGACGTGGTCATCGGCGGCCCGCCCTGTCAAGGCTTTTCTAATGCGAATCGTCAAAAGAACCATGCTATCAGTCAGAATAATATGCTGGTAAAACAGTATATCAGGGCTATTCTCGAACTCAAACCAAAAGCATTCGTTATGGAAAATGTCAGCATGCTGAAATCTGATGTTCATCGATTTTATATGGAAGAGAGCGATGTTGAAACTGTAAAAAAATACAAGATTCCTGTTAAATCCACACAACTTCACTTACTGGATCAGGCGTATATATTTGACGGCGCACTGGAGATTGTTAAAAACCAGCAGAAGATTCAGCAGTATCTTTGGCCGGAACAGCATTACTTTGAGCTGAACGTTATCTACAAAGCTGCGAAGAATCCTGAAAAAATGAAATCCGCACTTGAGAAGCACAAAAAGAAGCTTTGTGCTGCGGCTGCTGACTATGTAAAATTGCATGATGATAATAATCATATCGCCAGTGTCTCTGCGGAAGCATTTCAAGCGATCTCAGAATACTATTCTGGTGAGTTGGATGCGTCTGCGCTCAAAAGCAGGATTGAACCAGCGATTCTGATCCAGCGTATGCTCAGCAAGGCACAGGAGATACACGAAAATCACATAGTTGTGGATGCCTACTCTGTCGAAGATGGAATCGCAGCCGTGATTCGCTCTTTTGCTGTTTACGATTATCTGGAGAGCGTATTGCAGGCACCTGAAAATGACTATGTTTTGGATAAAGATGTCCTTTGCGCTGCAGATTATGGCGCACCTCAGAAACGAATGCGTTTCGTTGTGATAGGCATTAAACGCCGTATTTCCTCTAAAATAGCCCTTCCTAAAGGCCGTTTTGATGCTGACGAATATCGAACCGTGCGAGACGCCATCACCGATTTGGAAGATGTCGAGCCGGTCGTTGAGCTTGAAGACGACAAAGAAGGGATTGCACTGCAACCAAAAGAGAACCTGGGTGAATTGGCTTCCTCACTCCGAGATTCTAAAATACTAAAAAACCATATGGTTACAAAAACAACCGATACAGCGATGCAGCGTTTTAAGGCGCTCAAACAGGGAGAAAATTTCCACGCTTTAGAAGATTCGATGAAAACCAATACATATACGGACGCATCCCGAACACAGAATACGATTTATCTTAGATTAAACTACGACGAACCCTGCGGGACAGTGGTAAATGTCCGCAAATCTATGTGGATACATCCGACACAGGATCGAGCTATCAGTGTTAGAGAAGCAGCGCGTCTGCAAACTTTCCCAGATAGTTTTGTATTCTGCGGCTCAAAGGACAAACAGTATCAGCAGGTAGGCAATGCGGTTCCGCCGATTATGGCTAAGTCGATTGCCAAGAAGTTGGCCAAAGTTTTGAAAGACAATTTGCCGGAAGGTGAACAGAATGGCGGATAACCATAGTAAGGAAGTCCGAAGTATAAACATGTCTCACATCCGCAGTACGAATTCGAAGCCTGAAGAAATTGTACGAAAGTATCTTTTTGCAGAAGGATTCCGTTATCGTAAGAATGTGAAGAAGCTGCCGGGATGTCCTGATATAGTTCTCCCCAAATATAAAACTGTAATCTTTGTGAACGGTTGCTTCTGGCATAAGCATGATTGTCCTCGATTTGTTTGGCCCTCGTCCAATCAGGATTACTGGAGACCCAAAATTCTTAGAAATGTTGAACGGGACACTCAAAACCGCAAAGAATTAGAAGCTCTGGGCTGGAAGGTAATCACTGTCTGGGAATGCGAGTTAAAAAAGAAAGTTCGAGAAAACCGACTGTCAAAGTTAGCTGCTGAAATTAAAAGTTAGAGTGGAGGGTTTTAAGTATGGCACAGATTAGTTTGGATAGTATTAAAAAAATCGAAAAATACCGCAATACAATTCACGATAAAGTCTACACGACTTATACGGCTTTTGAAGCAGATGGTGAAAAATATGTGCAGATCGACACTTATGGCCGCATTGGACGTGAGAATCCAGAGAAGATTAGCCAATCATTCCAATTTGATAGAGCGACCGCAGAATTTTTGGTAAATCTTCTGAGGGAGGAATTCGATATTCGATAAAAGGCAACATTATGCTTCGTACTTCTTTGGGTGTGTTGGGTAGTTTCTGCATTTGGAGGCTAAGGTCTTATGAAAAAAGATACGACTGCGCTAAAAGTATTCCAAAGCATAATAAATCAAGCAAAAGCAAACCTAGAGGAACTATGTAATTTTTGGAACATATATGAAAAGCAACTATTTTTTGTGAGCGCAATTGCAATTTATGATCGCTACTTTATCGAGCAACTACCACAGAAGGACAAGAGAAGTTTTAATGATAGGATTACTGAGTACAGCTACCCCGTATTCATTAGACAATTCTATGATGTAGACTTTTGCAAATTGTCTGGAATAGTACATAAACCGTTGAATCGTGAACAACTCGAACTCTACGCAAAACTGATATATTCATGCGGAATAATTGGGTGGATGCAGAGTTTGATTGAAAATTCTACTGCTGGTTTTTACACTTGCAGAGCCTTTTGGAATTACATTCGCGTTAGTTTTTCGGAGAAATTTCACTGGAATGAATTAATTGAAAGTGAGTACTGCAACTGGTATTCGACTATGGTTGCACAGTTTCAAGAAGAGGAATATCAAAGGCTGGATGAACAATTGCCGGAGATCCTGAAAAAGCTAAAAACTGGGATTTTTGTTTGGAACAAGCACTTTTTAGGATACTCAAATGATCTAGAAACAGAGCAGTTTTTTAATAGGCATGCATTGTTAGATGCACAGCAATCTGTAGCATGGGATATGTTTCCGCCTGACTGTAAGTTTGGCTTGAGCTACTATGGTGATATTGTGCATACTATAGTAGACTTTGCAGGATATGCAATTAAGCATATCTATTGTGCGCATTTGCTTATGCAAGAACACCAAGAATTAGTAATCGAAAATTTGCTAAACGTTTTCTTTGTTAAGCAAGATCTGATCCAACTGATCGGTAAAAACTGCAGCATTTCAGATGAAACAGCGTTGAGTATTCTTCGGATAGCTTCTTTATCTCCTGACACCATGGGGTATTATGCGAACGGGAATGCTCGAAGCGCTCCATTTATTCAGATATCAGAACATCAGTACCTCAGAACGATTAAAGGATTACTAGATGAACCATTTGACTTTATCCTTTACAATATAAGAAATTTTTTTTCCTGAAGCATGGGATAAAAACGTGAATCAACGTGAGGCTGTCTTTAGAACTCAATTGTACACAGTGTTTGATGATCCAAGGTTCAGTTGTGTACAACATCCTGTCATTATAAAAGAAAAGAACAAGACTTTAACAGATATTGATGCAGTCGTGATTGATAAGAAGACGGGAGAAATTGCACTTTTTCAACTCAAATGGCAAGACCCTGCTGATTACTCGCCTTTCACCCTAAAAAGCAAGCGAAGTAATTATTATTCCGCTGCAGAAAAGTGGCTCGAAATAATTGAAAAATGGTTAAGCAATAGCGCTGATGAAGACATCGCAAGCAAACTAGGTGTTAAAGTTAAATATTTTGACAAGAAAAAAATCAGTATATTTGTACTTGGACGTCGAAGAGGAAATTATTCTGGAAATGGGCCTTATCCATATGAGTGTGCATGGAGTCAATGGTACCAAATTATGTATGCTGCAAGCTATCTGCGCCAAGAAAATGAGTTTACTATTTCTAACCTTTATAAATTAATAGTAAGTACCAGCCCATTCAATATAAAGATATCTGAAAAGCCGGTCACGTTTTGCTATGGGAAATATAGGATCAAATTCGGTGGTAAAACATTTTGCGGGAAGGACACTCGTTGATTAACTACTTCATGACTGACTTTACTGCAATTTTGAGTGCAACATGTACTAACAGGATTATACCCCATTATACCCTTGATTTCGAGGGTATAATGGGGTATAATTCTGTATAGAATAGTATCTCACAGGAGGTGCGCTATGGACTTATCTGAGATGCAAACCCGCGTGGCGGAGCTGGAACAGCAGATTTCTGCTTTGCCCGCTGGCTCTGTTACGAAGAAAAACGTCAGAGGCAAGGAGTATTTTTACCACCGTTGGACGGAGAACAAGAAGCGGCGGGAGAAGTATATTCCCGCTGACGAATTGGAAAATTTCCGTGCGCAGATCGAGCGGCGGAAGGAACTGGAGCAGGAGCTGAAAGCGCTGAAAAAGCAGTTGCCCAAGGCGAAATCTGCGAACCTTTCCGCGTTTGCCACCAATGTCCGCACCGGCGAAGCGCTGCGTTCCTTTGCGGCGTCTGTTCGCGGCTATCGCAGGCGCGAGTGCTTCCGGCAGCTGCACGACTTTGTCTGCGGCGAGCCGCAGGACAAGGTGTTCATTCTCTACGGCCTGCGCCGGACGGGGAAAACCACCATGATCCGCCAGATTTTTGCGGAGATGAGCGACACGGAGCTTGCCAAGGCAGCGTTCATTCAGATCACTGCAAAAGACACACTGGCAGATGTGAACCGCGACCTCAAGGCATTGGAAGCGCAGGGCTTTCACTATGTGTTCCTCGACGAGGTGACGCTGATGGAGGATTTTATCGAGGGCGCAGCGCTGTTTTCTGACGTGTTTGCGGCCTGCGGCATGAAGATCGTGCTCTCCGGCACGGACTCGCTGGGCTTCCTTTTTACCGAGGACGAGCAGCTTTACGACCGCTGCATCCTGCTGCACACCACATTCATCCCTTACCGCGAGTTTGAATCTGTCCTCGGCATCCACGGCATCGACGAGTATATCCGCTACGGCGGCACCATGAGTCTCGGCGGCGTCCATTACAACGAGACCTCTACCTTTGCCAGCAAGGAAAGCACCGACGAATACGTGGACACCGCCATTGCCCGCAACATCCAGCACTCTCTGCGCTGCTATCAGTATGAGGGGCATTTCCGCCATCTGCGGGATTTATACGAGAAGGGCGAGCTGACCAGTGCCATCAACCGGGTGGTAGAGGACATCAACCACCGCTTCACGCTGGAGGTGCTGGCGCAGGATTGGAAGTCCCACGACCTTGGCATTTCCGCCAGCAACCTGCGCCGGGATCGGAAGAACCCGACGGACATCCTCGACCGCATCGACCTTGCGCTTGTCACCGACAGTCTGCGGAAGCTGCTGGAAATTCGCAACAGGGCAGAGCAGACCGTGGCGCTGGACGATGTTCACGCGGCGGAGATCAAGGAGTATCTGGACTTGCTGGACTTGACGCGGGAGATCGATGTGCTGCACCTGCCGGATGTCAGCACAAAGTCCAGCCGCGTATGTGTCGCGCAGCCGGGTCTCCGCTATGCGCAGGCGGACGCGCTGATCCGCAGTCTGCTGCTGGATGAGACATTCAGCGCCCTGTCTCTGGCGGAGCGTACCGCCGTGCAGCAGCGCATCCTGACCGAGATCAAGGGGCGGATGCTGGAGGACATTGTCCTGCTGGAAACCAAGCTGGCAAACCCCAAGAAGCAGGTATTTGTCCTGCAATTCCCTGTGGGCGAATTTGACATGGTGGTGTTTGACCCGGAGGCAGGCTCCTGCCGGATTTTCGAGATCAAGCACAGCGAGGAAGCTGTCCCGCAGCAGTACCGCCATCTGATCGACGAGCAAAAATGCGCCCAGACCGAGCACCGCTACGGCCCGATCACCGGAAAGTTTGTCCTCTATCGTGGAGAAAGCCAAGTGGTTGAGGGCATTCAGTATCAGAACGTGGAAGAA
>ENA-OPDG01001830-OPDG01001830.1-human-gut-metagenome-genome-assembly--contig:-NODE-1830-length-13377-cov-2.361958_pt1 | contig 13377 bp, 10 predicted proteins | sample MGYA00241259_ERZ501498 | MGnify/ENA primary metagenome ERZ501498 (study PRJEB25962, sample SAMEA2042582) | human gut metagenome | biome: human gut; feature: human-associated habitat; material: faeces... | reverse complement strand
CCGCCATGAAAAACGCACGTCATGACCCCTATACCGGTGAGCACTCGCTGACCGAAGCGCAGGTGGCGCGTATCATGAACCCGGAATACAGACCGGAGCAGCAAATCGCGCTTCTTACCGCCATGCGCGGGCAGACCCCGGTTGCAGACCTGAGCGATGCGGACTTTGCGGGGCTGTTCCCGGCTTCCCTTTCCGTAGAGCAGATGAGCGCCTGTGCCTATGCCGTGAACCGGTGCGGGTATAACGCGCCACTTCTCTTGATGACCATGCAGGCGTGCGCGGACATGAACGCGCAACAGCTCATGGCCGTCTTCGATGCAACGGCGGCAGAGTTTTCCGATGCCACTATGGCAAAGGTCTCCACAATCCTTATGCACACCCCAGCCCTTACCTCCCAGCAGATGCGCTACCTGCTCGCGGAAGCTAGGGACGGCACCCCGTTTCCGGCTCTGGAATCCATGAAGGAGCATCTGCTGGCACAGGCGGAACCCGAGAAGGCACAAGTTACCGAAACCGGTATCAAGTCCGAGTCCCGTGACATGGCATCCGGCAAGGAAGCGCTTGCGGAGCAGGCGGGACTCGATGGCACCCAAAAAACCAATCAGAACAAGGAGATGGAATAGATGTTTCACAACATATCTAATCCCAAATGGTTCGGCAATTGGAGCCGTTTGGAAGATGACTATCTCGGCAACGGCGGAACGGACATTGCCGACAACTTCACTTTCTCGAAAATGGAAAAAACCGGCGGGCTTTTCGGTTCCATCATCAGACTGGCTACCGCATTTCCCGCCCCGAGACCGGACATGCCACCGGCGCTTGGAAGGTGGCCTGCGAGTCCATCGACCTCGACGAGGTGCCGCTTTCCGATATCGCGGACATGATTTCCGGCTTTGACTGCGAGACCATAACCGATTTCCGGTTGTTCAACACCGGGGCATTCGATAACACCCCATGGCAGCAAGCCCTCGGCGAGCTTTTACTGCGCCTGCGCATCGAGAAGGACGATTACCAATGGATACAGTGCCCCAACTCCGAGTCCGCCGTGAACATGATGAACATGGTCATGGATGCGCACATGCCGAAGGACTTCTTCGATGGTTTTGTCTGCGGCGATGAGGAATATGGTCTCAACGAGGAAGCACACGAAATGGCTTCCGGACGGAAGGAAATCGACACCCAGACGAAAACCAAGGATGCGCCGGAAGTTGACGCGGACAAGGAGGTGAAATAGATGACCGATAATTTCAAGGAGATAGGTTCCCTGTTCGGCAGGGAAGGCGCGGGCGCAGGCTTCGCCAAACAGACGGATAAGGAATCCTTCACCTATGCCTTCGCTTGGCCGGAGGGGGATACTTGGTCAACCCTCACCGGATACCTGAATCTCGATGAGCAGCCGGAGGAGTACGTGCGCCGCGTGCTGCAAGACGGCGGATTCCGCTCCGATTGGGGCAACCCGGATTACGACCCCATCGGTGATTTCAAGGAGACAGCCGGTGACGAATACCGGATTCCTCTCCTGAAAGTCCTGCTCCGGGAGCAGCTGGAAAGCCGCTACGAGGTCGCAAACCATTTTTCGACGATGAACCGCGCCCGCGTGGAGCTTTCCGCCTTTATCCAGAACGAAGGCGGCGCACCGCTTCCCGAAGACGCGCTCGGTACTCCCGAAGAACAGGGTATCCGTGCCATGCTCATCGCCACCGGCGAACCTCCGCGCGAGATGACTCTTCTGCCGGATAAAAACGGCTCCACCTTAAAACCGCTGCAAGCGCTGGTGGGTGGAAATATCGAGACTTTCGATATCGCTTTCGGAGAGGGGGTTTCCCTTTACGTGAACAAGGAGGGTCTGTTCACCTGCCCGCCAAATCGTGCCATTTTCGCCACCGAGGAGATGGCAAAAGCCGGGTATCTCTCCCAGCTCGATTACTCGAAGGTCGTGGAGATGGGGGATTTCTACACCGTTCTAAACGGCGATATCGTAGCCGTGGGCTTCGACCCAGAGACAGGGGAGAGCCGGTCGCTCACGGATGGAGAGACTGCCCGCGTGGAAGGGTACTTCACCGTTATCAGTAGACCCGGAAGCGGGGCGAAGGCCGTCGATGATATCCGGCACGGTATCACTCCGGGTAGCTACGACATTTCCGTGGAGAGCCACGACTGCACATCCGGCAGGAACGCGCTCGCGGCGGATGCACCTGCAAGGGATGCGCCCGGAAAGGATAACCAGAACATCGGATAGAACCCGAAGTGACAAAAAATAGAAAGATAGGATGCCGCATCCCGTATGGGAGCGGCATCTCCACAAATGCGAAAAAGAACGGGAGGTGCGAATGATGAAAGCAGAAAAAGGCTCCGAGATTATCACGACCATCTGCGAGTACGAGAACTCCGTGGCAATGCCGGATAATGAACGCCTGACCTATCTCGACACGTGCGGCATCGCCCGCCTTAAGGATGGGAACGGAAATGTAAAAGCACAAGAAGCCTATGCGAACAGATGCAGCGAGTACCTGCGGTTCGGACACGAAGTCGACCTTGCCGCCTGCGGCGCATACAGCCCCTACGATGCCCTGAAAGTCTGCGACACGCCGGAGATATTCTTAAAGACCGGGTTCGAGCAGCGCCCCATGCTCTACACGCAGAAGCATCTCTTTCAGGCTCTCACGCCGAAATCCGATTACAACCCCCACCGGCACGGCTTCTCCATCGAACAGGTAAAGCGCTTTCCCGAGCTTCTTGCTTCCCCGGTGGTTCTCGCCAACAGCCCGACCAGGGACGATGTTCTGCTTGCCATCCTTCTCGCGACCGATGCCTACGACACCCCGCTCATCGCGGGCATCAAGCCGGACGGCACGGGAAACTACGGGGAGCGCGAAGTGGAGACGAATATGGTCTTGAGCGTCTACAGCAGGCAGAACTTCATCCGTTACTTCGCCCTGTTACGGGATATGGATGCCTTCGTGTTCGTAAGCGGCAGGAAAATCGAAGCGCTTGAAGACCTATCCGGGCTTCCGCTTGCGGGGAATTGCTCCGGTCTCGATATTGACAGGATTCTGCAACGCCCGAAGTGCCTTGGATAGATAAGGGTCAGGAGATTTCAAAGCATGTTCTTCAAGAAGAAAAAAGGGAAAACACCGAAAACCTCGAACAGGAAGGTCGTTCCTAACATGAAGCCCATCGAAGAGCTTAGAACCAATAAGGATGTTGCCGAATGGTGCCGCGATTTTCTGCGCATCACGGACGAGCTTTCGCCAGAACTCGCGATTGCCGACCGTGCGGAACGCAACTATCTCATGGCGCTCGTCGGGCTTCTCGTGGAATGGTTTCCGCGCAAAGACCTCTCTTTGGAAAGCCTAGCCGTACTCCTCTCCGGTGCAGATGCGCGTGAAAACGACGAGAACTTCAAGTCCGCCCTCGACCTTATGTTCGTCCAAATTGAAGAAGGAAAAGCATACAGGTATGTAGCGGAATACCATCAGTATCTTTGGGTGCCGAGCAAGTACAGGCGAAACTCCGACGGCATGAAACCGGCAGACCGCAAAGGACTCGTCGGCAGCGAGGACTTCGCCCTGCTCTGTTGGGACTCGGTAAATCATCTTCCGGCCATCCGTCGCATCTCCCTCAAAGCGAGCCTGACCTCCCGTCTCATCGACTTTAAGTACCTGCGCGAAGCCGAAGCGCCCGCCTATACCCATGGAGTTCCAAACGATACCTTCGACTATGAGTTCGATGATGACGATGACGATATCCCCGCCTTTTCATTCCCAGAAGCCTAGCAAACAAGAAAGGAAGGAAACCATATGAGCAAATTAGTCATCGCGGAAAAGCCGATGCTCGCCCGCGATATCGCCCGCGCCATCACGGGGAAAGAGGTGTCCGAAAGCGCCCGCCTTCCCATCTCGGGAAACGGCTACACGGTCTGTGCCTGCGCCGGCCACCTTTTGGAACTGGTAAAACCGGATGCCATCGACCCAAAATGGGGAATGCCTTGGAGCCTTGATGTACTCCCTATCGAGGTTCACGACTGGCCGAAGGAACCGGCGGTCGATAAGAAGACCGGAGAGAGCAAGAAGCCCCTCATAGACCAGATTGCGGGACTCCTTAAAACTTGCGACTCCGTCATCGCCGCCGGTGACCCGGACGATGAGGGACAGCTTATCGTGGACGAGCTTTTGGACTACCTCGGCTACGCCGGTAAGGTCGAGCGCGTCTACGTGAACGACAACATCGAGAAGAACATCGTGAAGGCCTTCGACAAGCTCGTGCCCAACGACTCCTGCCGGGGTGCTGGCAATGCCGCCTATGCCCGACAGATGGCGGATATGTGCTTCGGCGTGAACGAGACGAGACTCGCCACCAAGCGTCTCGACGGCCTGTTCACCGTCGGACGCGTGCAGACCCCGACGCTGGGGCTTGTGGTGAAACGCGACGAAGCCATCGCCCGCCACGTCACCCGAAAGTTCTACGAGCTGTTTGCAAGCGGTGATTCGGATGCCGGAGAACTCACCTTCAAGTATCTGCCGGGAAAGGAGCTGCTTGCCGGTGAGAAGCATCTTTTCGAGCGGCATACGCTGGAAGCCCTTAAGGAAAAGCTCGACGGACGCGACCTGCACTTTGAAACGACCGTATCGAAAAAGCAGGAGAACCCGCCGCTTCCCTACAACTTGACCGTACTGCTTTCCGACATGAGCGAGCGCTTCGGCTTCACTGCCGCCGAGACTCAGCAAATCACGCAGGATTTGCGTGATAAGTACAAAGCCATCACCTACAACCGCTCCGATTCCCAATACCTCAAGGAAGAGCACCGAGAGCAGGCACCGGCAGTCCTTGCGCAGGCGATGAAGAACCTCGGCGTGCGCTGGCCTTTGGATTACCGGCTCCACTCCAAGGCGTTCAACGATGGGAACGTGACCGCCCACCACGGCATCATCCCGCAGGAAGCGGATGCGCCCGTTTCCGCGATGGAACCGGACGAAGCCAAGGTCTACACCGCCATCTGCGAGCGCTATGCGGTGCAATTTCTTCCTCCCGCCGTGTATGACGTGAGCGAGAGCACGGTAAGCGTGGACGGCGGAACGCTTAAGCTCACCGCGAAGCGCCTTTCGGACGCGGGGTTCACGGCTGTCTTCCCGAACATCTCGAACAGCCGCGTCAGAGAGGATTCCGATACGGGGAACCCATGGGTTCCCGCAGGAAGCCACACCCTTGCCGGTATCTCCTGCTCAATCACGGAAGGGGAGACCACCCCGCCCGCACCCTATACGGAGGGCACCCTCATCACAGACATGGCATCCATCGCGAAGTACGTCAAAGACCCGGAAATCCGGGAAATCCTTAAGCGTAAGGATGACGGCAAGAAGGGCGAACACGGCGGTATCGGAACGACGGCCACCCGCTCCTCCATCATCGAGGGTCTGAAAACCCGTGGCTACCTTGAGGAACGAAAGGGAAAGGTTCGAGCGACCGATAAGGCCAAGGCGTTCTACGCACTCCTCCCGCCGGAGATTCGCGGTGCAGACGTGACCGCAAGATGGTGGCTCATCCAACAGGATATCGCAGACGGCAAGGCGGACGTGAACGCCCTGCAAGATTCCGTCATCGAGGTCTTCAATCACCACCGCGAGACCGCCTACGTGGGCGCATCCATCGCAGGTGCCGGAAAGACCGTAGTGGGCAAGTGTCCGAGGTGCGGCAAGGACGTTATAAAGACCGGCTCCATCTACGCCTGCTCCTCCATCAAGAACGAGAAGCAGGAGGACGGCACTTGGAAGGAGGTCGCGGGCTGCGGGTTCAAGCTGTTCGGCTTCTGCACCAAGAAGTTCACCGAGAAGCAGGCCGCATCCCTTCTTGACGGGAAGGCGGTCTCGCTAAGGGGCTGCAAGTCCAAGGCCGGGAAGACCTTCGATTGCACAGTCGTTCTTCAAAAGGACGGGTCGGTAGAACCTATTTTCACACCGAGAAAACCCACGAAGAAAGGCCGCAGGTAGCGGCAGAAAGGAAGGAATGACATGGCAACACTCCTATCACCGGATATGCTTCCCGAGGATATTCGGAACATGGATTTCGGGCAGGCTTCCATGCCACACGCGCCAGAAGCCCAGACCCCGGACGTGCCCTACGATACGACCACATCCGCACCAGACCGCCCTGCCATACCGCTCTCCCCGGACATGCTTTCCGGGAACCTGCGAGGAAACGACAGTGAGAAATCGGGCATCGAGTTCTCCTTCGATGCTTTCGGATACACCCAGCAGGTCGAGCTTGTACAGGAGTCCTATGCGGACGGAAACCTTGCAGTGACCGCCTATCTCTCCGACCCAACCGACGAATCGTTCGGACAGCCTTGGAGCAGCGTCACCGTGAACTTCGGTTCCCCGCTGCAACAGGACGCGACCGTTTTCCTCGACACCAATAACATGGGAGAAGCGATGCTCTCGAAAATCTCCCAGCTCGGAGCCTTCACCGGCCAGTTCATGCGTTTGGGGTTCTGCTCCTACCCGGCCTTCACCTTCGATACCGAAGTCATGGGCAACATGCGCGACTTAAACGAGTTTGCATCGGCAGACCACAGCAGCCTTGCCGAGATGCGGGGCGCGTGCCACGCGGCACTCGAAAACGTATACGGCAGCGAGTTCACGGATGCTTTGGAAAGCGGTTACGACCTGAACGCCGAATCCCATGACTGCGCTTCCGGAAGCGCCGTGCTCGAAACCTGCGATACGACCCGCGCGGAACAACCCATGAACCATGCGAAGGGGGTGCGATAGGCATGAGCCGCTTTCACTCGAACCGGACTTGCATCCGTTCGCCGACAGCTATCCCAAGCAGCCAAAACACACCATTGTGCTAAAATCGGGTACCGTATACACACCGCGCGGGACTACCCGTTCCGCACAGACAGAAAGGATGAAAAAACATGCCCAAGAAGACACCGGAGCCAGAGCAGGCTCCCAAGGCAGACAACTACGCCAAAATCAACATGCCCGCCGCCTTCCTCACGCCCCACGACATTCAGACAAGTGACGGGCGCACCTTCGAGAAGTGCTTCGTTTCCTTCCCCAAGGGGACGAAGGTGAACGGCATCGACGTGAGCGGCTTCTCAACCGATGTGTTCCTCTCCGACTACATGAAGAAGGACATGCTTGAGAAGGGACGCGCCACGGTCTCGTTCAAGAAGGACGAGCCGGTGCCCATCTGGACGGGGAAGAAGGACGATGCCGAACACCCGTATCAGCGCTATGAGGTGAAGGCCACCGACCTCACCCACGCACTCAAGGTGGCGCAGGACTCCTATAAGGCCGAAAAAGCCGCAGAGCGTGCCGCCGCAAAGGACGGCGTGAGCCTTGCGGGCGAAGCGCGCGACATGGAGACCGGGAAGGACGCGCTCGCAGGCGATGACCCCGCCAAGTCCACCAAGTCGCGAACCGGACAGGATATTGCCCAGTAGTACAGAGGAAAGAGGTGACAGTCCATGGTAATCGAGGTGCTCTACAAGTCCTTCCGCTACGAGAAGTTCGACTCGTCTGCCCAGACGAACTCCGAGCCGTTCCGCGCGAAGGGAACGAACATCCTTACCGACTGGAACCTCTACCTCGGTGCCCTTGAGGAAAACGGCATCATCCTCGCAGAGCACTGGTATGACGGAAATCCGCAGCACGCAGGCGGGCAGGCGACCCTTGAGGGCACCAAGGTTCCCGCCGCCACCCGTCAGGTCGGGAGCGCCATGCTCCTCGTCTCGCCAGATGAGCTGGACAATGTGGTCTGGCTCAAGAAGGACGGCGAAAAGCTCCTGTGGCGGGAGGGCGATGAGCTGATAAACGGTGAGCGGTTCTTCGCCATGGAGCAGCTGTGTTACTCCGATGCCACAGTGCAATCCATCAACCGTCGCGCCATCGCCGTGTTCGACTATCTGAAGCACGCGCACCCGACGTACTCGGATGATGAGATTGCCCGCATCATGGGCTACACCGAATCCGCCATCGAGCGCATCCGCGATGCAGAAATCTCTCAGGACGAGGGTTTCGTGGACGATGACGGGGAAGGTCAAAACGAGGAAGACAACACCGGGGCTATCGGCGGATATGACTTCGGTTAGAGATAGAACGAAACGAGAAACGCAGTTCAAACGAACCACCAACGAAGCTACAGAAAACCACGCAAACAAGGAAGGAGAAAAGAACACATGAAGATTCTCGGACGAATCAAGAAATCTAAGGTGCTCACTGCGGTCATGACCGCAGTGCTCATCTTCCAATCGGCCTGCCCCACCGGGCTTGCCTATGCCGCGCAGAAATCGGGTGTTAGCGCCTATGCTGCCGGTCAGACCATCGACCAAGCACTCGGTGCCACCAAGACGGTCGAGTCCGTGCTCTCCCAGCACGAGAACGACGAGTATTACCTCACAACGCCATATGGCAACAAAGGGCCTCATGGCGAGGACGGCGCAATCGACACTTGGGACTGCTGGAAACCGAAGGGCGAGTACGGTAGCGGTGCCTATATGAACTGCGCCGGTTTTGTGGTTGCCGTCCTCCGTGCCTGTGGAGCGAATACATCCATCATCGGAAACTATACCGCCAAGGACGGCTACAACAGGGGTAACGAGACGAACGCATCTAAATGGGATGAGTATTGCCGCGACAACAATGCCGTCAGCTACACATTCAGCTCCAAAGAGCAGATGCTCGCGTCCGGTATCCTTGAGAAGGGCGATATCATCTACATGGAGCCGGCGGACTGGAATCATAGCAATTCAGACTGCCATATCGGCTTCTTCTGGGGCAGCAACAGCTCGGAAGACCTTTTCTGGCACTCTTCCAGCCACGCGGACGGTATTGTAAAGGGCTATTTCCCGAACTCCGCAGGCGGCAACGTGATTTCCAAAATCACGCCCAAGTATCCCGTTAGCTACTACCGTGTCATCAAGACGTTGCACAAGGGATATCTGACACTGCATAAGGACTCCTCAAATAAGACCCTTACCGATGCCAATGACTGCTATTCCCTCGCAGGTGCCGAATATGGGGTCTACACTGACTCCAACTGCTCGAACAAGGTAGCGACCCTTACGACGAACGTAAGCGGGAACGCGAACATCGTCTCGCTCAACCCCGGACGCTACTATGTGAAGGAGACCAAGGCTCCCAAGGGATATTTCACCGATTCGCAGGTTTACACCGCAGATGTTTCCGATGCGAATCGCGAATCCTCGCCTGTGAAGCTCTCAGTCAGCGACAATCCCGCAAATGACCCTATGGCTATGCTCCTTGGTAAATACGACGGCCAGAAGACCTATAACGGCGCTGGCAACCTCCCGCAGGGTTCCGCCACCCTTGCAGGCGCCGAGTTCACCGTCGATTACTACGCCACCCTTGCCTACAAGAGCTACGATGACCTTAAGAACGCCGACGTGAAGCCGACACGTTCTTGGACGTTCAAGACGAACGAAAACGGAATCGCCAACTTCAAGGCCGACGATTTTGTTTCCGGCGATGCCTTCTACTACAACTCCAACAACGACCCGTGCATCCCACGCGGCACTGTCGTCATTCGTGAGACCAAGGCACCCACAGGCTATGTGAAGTCCGACGATGTATCCTTCCAGAAGATTCAGGAGAATCCGACCACAGGTGCCGTTCGTACTTACAACGTCCCGGAGGTTGCCGAGCAGGTCTACCGCTCCGATATCGAGTTCACGAAAAAGGCCGATAACGGTTCCGAGCACCTTGCAGGCGTGCCCTTCAAGGTGACCTCCCTCACTACCGGCGAGTCCCATATCGCTGTGACCGATGAGAACGGCTATTTCAGCTCCGCGTCCTCTTGGAACGCGCATGACTCGAACACCAACGCGAACGATTGGGCGCTGACCGCAAGCGACACCATCGACAGCACAAAGCTCGATGCTAACGCCGGTTTCTGGTTCGGCAACAACAGCGCGCTCGATGGGAACGGCACCACTTCCACCTCCGATGCCGTCAAGGCGGACAACAAGCTCGGTGCCCTGCCCTTTGACACCTATTCCATTGAAGAGCTTCGCTGCTCCGCTAATGAGGGCTATGCGCTCATCAACACGACTGTTACTGTGACCCGTGATGCCAAGACTATCGACCTCGGCACCTTCGATGACCCGGAGCCGGAAATCCACACCACCGCCTACGACGCTTCTGATAGCGACCATTACGTTGGGGTCGGCACCGTCAAGATTTCCGACAAGGTAGAGTACAGCCATCTCGTCGCGGGTAAGACCTACACCGTCATCGGTGAACTGCATGATGCCGCTACCGGCGATGCTGTCACGGTTAACGGTCAGGCTATCACTGCTGAAAAGACCTTCACGGCTGAGGACTCCGCAGGTTCCGTCACGCTTGACTACGCTTTCGATTCCTACGACCTCAAGGGGAAGACCCTCGTGGTCTATGAGACGCTTACCGATGCAAAGGGTGCGAAGCTCGCCGAGCATAGGAACAAATCCGACGTTTCCCAGCAGGTGACCGTGCTCACGCCGAAGCTCTCGACAAGCGCTGTGGGCGATGCGGACAATAGCAAGTCCGTCACCGCTGAGGGTGATGTTACCGTTACCGATTATGTCCGTTACACCGGGCTTACCGCCGGGCAGACCTACACGCTCACGGGAACCCTTATGGACAAGTCCACCAAGAAGGCTTTCGTGGATGCCGACGGCAACCCCGTCACCGCGACTGCTGAGTTCACGGCGGAAGCCGAAAGCGGTACCGCGACCGTGACCTTCACCTTCAATGCCAGCAGCATCAAGACCGGCACCAAGCTCATCGCCTTCGAGACCCTTTCCACGAACGGTATCGAGATTGCCGACCACAAGGATATCAACGACATTGACCAGACCGTTACCGTGAAGGCTCCCGTTATCGGCACCACCGCCGTCGATGCTGCCGACGGTGACAAGACGGTTACGGGCGAGGAAAATGTCGCTGTCCGCGATACCGTCCACTACAACAACGTGACCCCCGGCAAGACCTACAAGGTCATCGGTACCCTCTACGAGAAGGTTCTTGACAAGAACGGAAAGGTCACGAAGAAGGTATTCAAAGACAAGGACGGTACCCCCGTCACTGCGGAAGCAAACTTTACCGCAGAGGACTCCTACGGAAACGTCGATGTGACCTTCTACTTCGATGGCAGTTCGCTCAAGGAAGGTACCTCTCTCGTTGCCTTCGAGTCCCTGTCCTACAACGACAATGAGATTGCTTCCCATGCCGACGTGAATGATTCCGGCCAGACTGTCATCATCACGAAGCCCAAGCTCTCCACTACCGCAACGGATGCCCTTGATGGTGATAAGAACCTCATCGGTGAGGATAATGCCACCATCGTCGATACCGTCCATTACATGAACGTGACCCCCGGCAAGACCTACAAGGTTTCCGGCACCCTCTACGAGAAGGTCACCGACAAGGACGGCAAGGTCACCAAGAAGCAGCTCCTCGATGCCGACGGCAACCCCGTCACCGCCGAGACCGAGTTCGTTCCCGAGGACACCTACGGCACCGTCGATGTGACCTTCACCTTCGATGGGTCGCTCCTGAAAGACAACACGCCGGTGGTCGCTTTCGAGTCCCTGTCCTACAAGGACAAGGAGATTGCTTCCCATAGCGATATCGAGGATGAAGACCAGACGGTCACCATGCACACTTCCGAGATTGGTACCACAGCCACGGACAAGCTCGATGGTGACAAGACCGTTATCGCCGATGCCGAGTCCACCGTCACCGACAAGGTGGAGTACGACCATGTGCTCACCGGCAAGGCCTACACCATGGCCGGTATCCTGATGGATGCAAAGACCGGTCTTCCCGTGCTGACTGGCGAAGGTGCGAAGAAGTATACCGAGGATGACCTCACCAAGTTCACCTCCGGCCTGATGAACGTGCTCGGCTTCCAGTCGAACACCTACTCCATCAAGGTTAAGGACAAGGACTGGGGCAACGGTGCCGCCATCGTCAAGAACGCGGACGGTTCCTACACCTATGATGCTTCCGAGCGCACCGAGAACGAGGACGGCACTTGGACTGTCAAGACCGACACCCAGACTCTCACCGAGCAGGAAGACGGCACTTGGAAGCTCACCGGTCTGGAGGGTAGCGGCAGCGCCACCGCAGACGGCGGCACAAGCTTCGTCCGTAATATCGAGGAAACCTACAAGGCCGATGAGGTCGAGGTTACCGATAACGGTATCGACTGGTCGAACGCAAAGAAGCTCCCGACCGCTTCCATCGACCTCGCCAAGGTCAAGGCATATGCCGAGGAGAACAAAGACCTCCTCTCCTGCCTTGTCTACAAGACGGCGGAGTTCACCCCTGAGAAGGAGTCCGGTTCCATCGACATGGACTACACCTTCAACTCCAACGACGTTATCGACCGCCTGTCCGGCGAGACCAAGAACCTCGTGGTCTTCGAGGTCATGTTCAAGGGCAGCATCGAGAACGCTTCCGATGAGACTCCCGTTTCCATCGTCGCGAGCGAATGCGATAAGGACAACGAGGGACAGACGGTAAAACTCGCCCCGAGTACCATCGGTACCACCGCGACTGACAAGTCCGACGGTGACCATGAACTGATGGCTGGCAAGGATGCCGTCATCACTGACGAGGTGAAGTACGAGGGTCTTATCCCCGGCAAGGAGTACACGCTCCATGCCACGCTCATGGATAAGAAGACCGGCGAACCTTTGAAGGTTGCCGACAAGGGCGTGACCGCCGAACTCAAGTTCACGCCGAACAGTGAGAGCGGCACGGTCTCCATCAACCTCGGCGAGTTCGATGCAACCTCCCTCGACGGTCATACACTGGTTGTCTTCGAGGAGCTGACCAAACAGAGCGATATCGACGGCAAGGCCACGGACGTTACCGTAGCGGAGCATAAGGATATCAACGACGAGGGACAGTCCGTGACCGTCACCTCGACCCCGGCAGGCTCCACCTACGGAAAGACCGGCGTTGACATGACGAACATCGCCATCGCCATCGGCATCCTCCTGATTGCCGCAGGCTGCGCGACCGCTTACGGCATCAAGAGCCGCAAGACCACCAAGGGCGATGCGGACGAGAACGCAGAGGATAACACCGAAGCCTAGTGCCCGTAACGCCTGAAACCGGCAGGGTGCCGCGACACTCCGGCACCCTGCCTTCCTTTTTAATTTGAAAGGGGGATACACCCATGAAGGACGATAAAGAGAACGATATCGAGATGAACGACGGAGATTCCACCGAATCACCTGCGGATGGGAACAACATGCACGCGAACCCGGAAAGCGAGAAGAAGCCGCATAACCGGAAGGTCATTGCCGCCATCTGCGGCCTTGCTCTCGTCGCGCTCATCGGCGGCGGGGCCTATTACGGCATC
>ENA-OPDG01001806-OPDG01001806.1-human-gut-metagenome-genome-assembly--contig:-NODE-1806-length-13550-cov-2.337310_pt1 | contig 13550 bp, 11 predicted proteins | sample MGYA00241259_ERZ501498 | MGnify/ENA primary metagenome ERZ501498 (study PRJEB25962, sample SAMEA2042582) | human gut metagenome | biome: human gut; feature: human-associated habitat; material: faeces... | reverse complement strand
CTTGGTAATATCAGGGCAGTTCCGGAAGAAGTGAGAGAAGCGGCAATGTTAGATGGAGCCAGCGGATTAAAGCAGGATTGGTTCATTACAATTCCAATGATTAAAGGAACGCTGAAAACAGTATCTGTGCTTGCAGCAACCTCAGGATTCCTTCTTTACAACGAAGTTTATTTCCTGACAAAAGGAGCAGCGGGAACGTACAGTATCAGTTATGTGATTCGAGAGTTAGCAATCACAAGTCCGAGGACTCAGTTTGGACGAGCAAATGCGGTGGCTATGATACAGATTTTAGCAGGTATGGTCATTATTCTTGTAATTAATTTCGCATACAGTGTTTCATTCAAAAAAGAGAAACATTAGGGAGGAGCGTGATAAATAATGAAAAAATCTTTACATGGAAAAACAGTAAAAAATATGCCGACAGGGACTAAAATCGTTACATATATTTGTTTAGCATGGGCACTGATTATATCACTCGTACCATTAGTATGGTTGGGATTATCAAGTTTGAAAAAAGATCCTATGGCAAGACCAGGATTTCAACTTCCGGAGTCGATTTGCATTGATGGATATATTTCTACATTTAAAGACCTTCATGTACTTCGTTATTTCGGAAACAGTTTGTTTGTTGCAGGCGTATCTGTATTGATCAGTGTGGTTATGATCTCTATGTCAGCTTATGTAGTGGCAAGAATGGAATTTCGTGGTAAAGCACTGGTAAATATTCTTTTATATTCCACTATGTTTATTCCGGCAACAGCTTTAACATATCCGGTATATAACCTTATTAATAATCTACATTTATATGATACACGTGCGGCATTAATTTTAATTTACTCTTGTAGTGGTATCGCAGTCAGCTTCTTTGTTATAAAAAATTATTATGACAATATTCCAAAAGAGTTGGAGGAAGCTGCAAGAATTGATGGTTGTACTTATTTCCAAACATGGGTAAAAGTTATTTTCCCAATTGCACGTCCGGGAATTATGACAGCTGCAGTTTTAGCTTTCTTAAGTAACTGGAATGAATATTACTGGGCATCACTTGTACTGATCACAAGAGAAAAATTAACAGTTCCGGCATTGCTGTCAACATTTACAACATCATTTAATACGAACTATAACGGACTGTTTTCAGCAATGGTTGTTATCATTCTTCCACCGGTAATCTTATATTGCGTATTTAGTAAATTCTTTATTGAAGCATTATCCGGCGGTGCTGTGAAAGGTTAATTGTAGATAATTGAAAGACGAGGAGAAAATAAATGAATCAGGAAATTAGAGAACGAACAAAGTGGTTTATGGATGCACGATTTGGAATGTTTATACATTGGGGATTATATTCAATTCCGGCTTGTGGTGAATGGGTTATGTCGGAAAAAGAGATGACTGTAGAAGAATACAGAACGTATTTTGAACAGTTTGATCCAGTAGATTATGATCCAAAAAAATGGGTTCGATTAGCCAAAGAAGCAGGAATGAAATATGTAGTATTAACTGCAAAACACCATGATGGTTTTTGTTTGTTTGATTCCAAACTTACAGATTATAAATCAACAAATACAAAAGCCGGACGTGATCTGGTAAGAGAATTTGTAGATGCATGTAGAGAAGAGGATTTAAAGGTAGGACTTTATTTTTCCATTATTGACTGGAAACATCCGGATTTCCCGAAATATGGAGATCGTCAGCACCCGATGAGAAATAATGAAGCATACAAGGATGAAAAAATTGATTTTGACAGATATTTGGATTACATGCATGGACAGGTAAAAGAACTTGTTACAAATTATGGGAAATTAGATTTATTATGGTTTGATTTTTCTTATGACGATATGACAGGTGAAAAATGGAAAGCAACAGAATTGATCAAAATGGTACGTCACTATCAGCCGGATGTAATCATTGATAATCGTTTAGAAGGTGCTGGAGATAACCATGGAAGTATTGCAACAGATAATCCGTTAATTTACAGTGGTGATTTTGCAAGTCCGGAACAGATCATTCCGCCAAAAGGAGTATGTGATATCAATGGAGAGCCAATTCCATGGGAACTTTGCGCAACAATGAATAATCACTGGGGATATTGCAACTTCGACCATCAGTATAAAACACCAGAAATGTTAGTGAGAAAACTTGTAGAGTGTGTTAGTAAGGGTGGAAATATGATTTTGAATGTAGGACCTGATGCAAAAGGAAACATTCCAAAGGAAAGTGTTGAAATACTCAAAGAAGTCGGAAACTGGATGGATAAGAATAAAGAAAGTATTTATGGATGTGGAATATCAGATCTTGAGAAACCTGATTGGGGAAGATATACAGAAAAAGACGGAGTGATTTATGCACATGTTTATGAGACACCTTTAGGAGCACTTCCGCTCTATGGAATCAGTCCTGAAAAACTGGATAGAATTACATATTTAGCTGATGGAAGTGAAGTGAAAAGAGGAGAAGCATGGAATACAGCTCTTTATACAGATGTTGCATTCGTATCATTTGGAGATGATCCGGTATTTACTTATCCATTGCCGGATGAAAAAGACACGGTATTAAAAATTCAACTTAAGAATTGAGAATGAGGAAGGAAGAAAAACGATGAAGCAGGTAACCAGTATTTTGATTGGGGCAGGATTGAGGGGTGGCTATGTATATTCTCAGTATGCATTGGATCACCCAGATGAATTTAAAGTGGTAGCTGTGGCAGAACCAGACCAAGAACGTAGAGAACTTTTTGCGGCAAAACATAATATTCCAAAAGAGCTACAGTATGAATCATATGAAGAATTATTACAACAAGACAAAATTGCAGATTGTGCTATGATTTGTACACAGGATAAAATGCACTATGAACCGGTTACTATGGCATTGCAAAAAGGATATCATGTTTTATGTGAAAAACCGATGTCTCCAAATAAAGACGAAATTGTAAAAATGGGAGCAATGGCAAAGAAATATAATCGAATATTATCGGTATGTCATGTTTTGCGCTACTCACCTTTTTTCTCAAAAATAAAAGAAATTTTAGACGAGGAAAGAATTGGAAGAATGATGTCAATTCAGCATATTGAGGAAGTAGGATATTGGCATCATGCACATAGCTTTGTGAGAGGAAATTGGAGAAATAAAGAAGAATCAAGTCCAATGATATTGCAGAAATGCTGTCATGATATGGATATTATGTTATGGTTAGCTGATAGTAAGTGTAAAAAAATCAGTTCTTTTGGAGAACTTACATATTTTACAGAAGAAAATGCACCTGTAAATGCACCGAGATATTGCATGGACGGATGTGAACATAGAGATAAATGTCCGTTTTATGCACCACGTTTTTACTTAGAACATCCGAAAGCTGTGGAAGACGGACTTGTATATGCAGTAACTGATCAGGCAGATTCAGAACATGTCCTAAAGGAGTTAAAGAAAGGACCTTATGGAAGATGCGTGTTCCATTCTGATAATACAGTTGTGGATCATCAGACAGTAGATATCGAATTTGAAAACCAAGTTACAGCTTCATTTTTGATGACAGCGTTTACAAACCAGTGCGCAAGAAGAATTCGAATTATGGGAACTAAAGGCGAATTAAAAGGTGATATGGAGGCAGGAACAATAGAAATCATAGATTTTGTAAGTGGAACAAATGATTTGATTCAACTTCATACACCTTCAAAGGGACATAGCGGAAGTGATATGAGTATGATGCGCGAGTTTGTTCGTATGGTTGGAGAAGGAAAAACAGGAAAAACAGATGCGTCAGTTTCTGTGGCAAGTCATTTGATGGCTCTTGCAGCTGAAGAAGCCAGAATTAGAAAAACTGTGATTGATTTTGAAGAATACAGCGCCTACGAGACAAAATAGAAATTGAAAACCATAAAATGATGAAGGGATTTATTCTCAGCATTTATGGGAAGGGAGTAAGTGATGAATAGAGTATCAGAAGAACAGTTGAAAGAAGCAATTAATGGATTTCAGTTTGAAGGTAATCTTATTAGTATCAAGCCCTATGGAAGTGGACATATCAATGACACTTATTTGTTGACGTATGAGATTGGAAAAATGGGATCAATAAGAGTGATTTTGCAAAGAGTGAATCAGGAGATTTTTACTAACCCAGTTGAATTAATGCAGAATATTGAAGGCGTCACAACATACTTAAAGAAAATAATAAAGAAAAATGGAGGAGATCCAGAGAGAGAAACATTAAATTTGATTCCGGCAAAAGATGAAAAATATTATTTTGTGGATTCCAAAGGAGAGTACTGGAGATCTTATAAGTATATCACAGATGCAACAAGCTATGATCTTGTAGAAAATCCGAAAGATTTTTATGAAAGCGCAGTAGCATTTGGACATTTTCAAAAATTATTGTCAAATTATCCAGCAGAAACACTGAATGAAACAATTAAGGGATTTCATGATACAGAATCTAGATTGATTGCATTTAAGGAGGCTGTTGAAAAAGATAGCTTTGGCCGTGCAGCAAAAGTACAAAAGGAGATTCGGTTTGTCCTTGAGCGTGAAGAAATATCAAGTGTTTTTGGAAAACTATTGGCAAAAGGTGAGATCCCATTACGAGTAACACATAATGATACAAAGTTAAATAATATTATGATAGATTACGCTACAGGAAAAGGACTCTGTGTAATAGATTTAGATACGATTATGCCAGGACTGGCGATGAATGATTTTGGCGATTCTATTCGCTTTGGTGCGAGTACAGCAGCAGAGGATGAAAAAGATTTAGAGAAGGTTACTTGTAGTATGGAGTTATTTGAACTTTATACGAAAGGTTTTCTTGAAGAATGTAGAGAACAATTGACAACAAAAGAAATAGAACTTTTGCCAATGGGAGCTAAGGTGATGACTTTTGAATGCGGAATACGATTCCTGACGGATTATCTTGAAGGAGATCATTATTTTAAGATTCATAGAGAAGACCATAATCTTGACAGATGTCGAACACAATTTAAGCTTGTTGCAGACATGGAAAAGAAATGGGATTTGATGCAGGAGATTGTTGCAAAATATCACTAACAAAGGAAAATGTATATGAGAAATATTGTATTTCATGAAGAGACAAAGACATTTCATTTATATAATGATAAAATAAGTTACATTATGTGCGTATTAGAAAACGGACATATGAGCCAGATTTATTTCGGAAAGAAAATTCATGATAAAAAGGATTTTTCTTATCTGGTAGAGAAAATAGAACGTCCGATGACCTCTTATATATATGAGGGGGATAAAAGTTTATCATTGGAACATATTCGACAGGAATATCCGGTATATGGGACAACGGACTATCGTCATCCTGCAATTGAAATATTACAGAAAAATGGAAGCAGAATCTCAGAATTTAAATATGATGGATATGAGATTGTACCGGGAAAGCCAAAACTTCAGGGACTTCCGGCTACTTATGCAGAGTCTGAAGAAGAAGCAATGACACTTAGGATTTTTCTGAAAGATTCTCTTACAGGGGTTGTAGTGGAGCTACTGTATACTATTTTTTCTGAATACGGTGCAATTGCAAGAAGTGTATGCATAAAAAATACGGGAGAAATGCCGGTACATTTGCTTACAGCAATGAGTTTGAATTTGGACCTTCCAGATAAAGATTATGTTTGGATGCAGTTGTCTGGCGCATGGGCAAGAGAGCGTCATGTGAAGACGAGGACTTTGGAACAGGGCATTACAGCAATTGATAGCATGCGTGGGAATTCTTCGCATGAACAGAATCCGTTCATGGTTCTTAAAAGAAAAAATACAGATGAATCTATGGGAGAAGCAATCGGATTCAGTTTCATTTATAGCGGCAATTTTAGAATTCAGGCAGAAGTAGATACACATGATGTGACACGAGTTACAGTAGGAATTAATCCAAATGGATTTGACTGGAAATTGGAATCAGGAGAAAGTTTTCAGACACCAGAAGCAGTGATGCTTTATTCTGATAATGGACTTAATGAGATGAGTCAGAAGTTCCATAAATTATACGCAAGACGTCTTGCACGAGGGTATTGGCGTGATCGTGTCAGACCAATATTGAATAATAACTGGGAAGCAACGTATTTTGATTTCACAGAAGAACGATTAGTAGAAATTGCAAAGAAAGCAAAGGAATGTGGCATTGAATTATTTGTCCTTGATGATGGGTGGTTTGGTGAACGTAGAAATGATCGTGCAGGACTGGGAGATTGGATAGCAAACAAAGAACTGCTTCCGAATGGGATTGAAGGTCTGGCAGATCGCATAGAAAACCTCGGTATGCAATTTGGCTTATGGATTGAACCAGAGATGGTAAATAAGGATTCAGACCTGTATCGTCAACATCCGGATTGGATCTTACAAACACCGGGAAGAACGAATTCACATGGACGCAATCAATATGTATTAGATTTTTCAAGAAAAGAGATTGTTGATTACATCTATACAATGATTTCAAAGATCCTTTCAAAAGCAAAAATCTCATACATAAAATGGGATATGAACAGAAGCATTACAGAGTGTTATAGCATTGCTTATCCAGCAGAACAACAGGGAGAAATATTCCATCGTTATATACTTGGAGTGTATGATTTGTATGAAAGATTGACATCTGAATTTCCAAAAATCTTATTTGAGTCTTGCGCAAGCGGAGGAGGACGCTTTGATCCGGGAATGCTTTATTATGCACCTCAAGGATGGACAAGCGATGATTCTGATGCAATTGAAAGATTGAAAATTCAGTATGGAACATCGATGTGTTATCCAATCAGCAGTATGGGAAGTCATGTGTCTGTAATACCAAATCATCAGGTTTTTCGAAATACACCGTTACATACAAGAGCAAATGCAGCCTATTTTGGAACATTTGGTTACGAGTTGGATTTGAATAAATTATCCGATACTGAAATTGAAGAGGTAAAGGCACAAATTTTATTTATGAAAAAGTACCGTCAGTTGATACAGTTTGGAACATTTTACAGATTGAAAAGTCCATTTGAGGGAAATGAAACTATTTGGATGGTAGTTAATGAAGAGAAAACAACAGCACTTGTAGGATATTATCGTGTGTTAAATGGTGTGAATATGCCATACAGCAGAATAAAGCTGCAGGGACTTGATCCGGATAAACTTTATAAGAATTTATCAGCAAATAATTACGGAGATGAGTTGATGAATTGGGGACTTATCACAACAGATGTGACAGCAGGACAAGTTCCGGGAAATGTAACGCCATGTACAGATTTTGAATCAAGAATTTATATATTGCAAGAAAAATATATTGTAAAATAAAAGTTGATAAAACATGGAATCTGGAATATAATTGTATTGTAAAGATAAAATTCTGATAAAATAATGATAAGGAGGACGCTATGATACAAATAAGACCAGTTTCAGATTTGAGAAATAAATTCCCGGAAATTGAAAAGGCAGTTGGAGGAGGAGATCCTGTTTATTTAACGAAAAATGGTTATGGAGCAATGGTTGTTCTAAGTTTAGATGCTTATTCAAGGCTTACAGACGGTGTGGAAGCTGCATTGGATGAAGCCGATCAGTTTGCTACAGAAAATGAAACAAGATATACACACGAAGAAGTTTTTGGAAATCTTCGGAGGAAAATAAATGGGTGACACAAATTATAAGTTAAGATATCTGCCCCTGTTTTATCGGGATTTGGAAGAAAAGATTGTGTATATAGCAGAAACTCTGCAAAATCCCAAAGCAGCAAATGATTTGTTGAATGATGTTGAGAATGCGATATTTGAAAGATTGCCAAATGCGAAGTCTTTTGAACCTTATCATTCAGCAAAAGAGAGGCGGTATAAATACTACAGAATATATGTCAAAAATTATATTGTTTATTATGTTGTAATAGACAATGAAGGTTCTGATAAGATTATGGAAGTTAGAAGATTTCTATATAATAAACAGAACCGGAAAGAGTTAGTCTAAAAATTCTAGGATATGAAAATAGTATAAAAAGCGTTAGAGCATATAGAAATTACCATCTATGTGCTCTGTTTTTTTACGATTTTTCAAGAAAATATAAGCAAAAGAAAGTAGTTAATATATCAGCCTGTGTCGGAAGCGAAAGATAAAGAAGAAAAAGCTTTCTTCGAAATGGTTGGAAATTTTTTGTTGTAGCAGAAACAGAAAAAAGTAATAGAAGGAAATTTATTTTAAATAATAAAAAAAGAGAAACCCTTGAAAATCAAAGGTTTCTCTTACATTTCATCAATGCGGAAGAGGAGACTTGAACTCCCACAGGATAAAACTCCCACTAGAACCTGAATCTAGCGCGTCTGCCATTCCGCCACTTCCGCTCGACACAAACTATCTTATCATAGAGCCTGCGTTTTGTAAAGTCTAAAAATTAAATTCTATATATTGTTCGAATAATTCAAATTTATCAGAAAACTTTAATAAAGTTTTTATTGACTCTGAGATGGATTTGTATTATAGTTTCTCGTTGATCTTTTGAAGAAAAAATAACAGTGGGAGGAAGAGATATATGACATTTTATCAGGAGTTACAGCTCAGTTCGGTTGCATCTAAGCAGCTGATCAAAGCGACAGAAGACAAGAAGGAAAGGTATCGCCACATTCTTATTTATAATTTTAAAGTCTATCTTGTAATGGCATTTTGTGTGGCGGTAGTTTCTTTATACAGCCATTTCACAGGGAATAACAACAGTGTAGTAGGCGTTACAGTGCTTCTTGCGGTGCTTGTTCTTCGACAGGCAGATTTTGGAATTCGTACAACGCACGGATTGGCCTCCATCGTCGGAATCTTTGGAATATTGATTGCAGGACCGAAGCTTTCGAATATGGTGTCACCGGTTCCGGCATTCTTTATTAATATAGTATGTATTTTGCTTCTTATGATTCTGGGATGTCACAATGTGATCATGTACAATCATTCTACATTTGTTCTTGGATATCTTCTTCTCCAGGGATATGATGTGACCGGACAGGAGTACTTGTATCGCGTGGCTGGCCTTTTGGTTGGAATGGTATTGTGTATGGCAATCTTCTATAAGAATCAGAAGAACAGACCGTATAGAAGATCATTTCTTGATTTGTTCCGCGAGTTCAATATTAACTCCGCAAGAAACAGATGGTACATTCGTCTTTCACTGGTTGTTTCCAGTGCAATGTTATTCATGTCACTGCTTGGACTTCCGAGAGCAATGTGGGCGGGGATCGCAAGCATGTCTGTTTGTCTTCCATTCCCGGATGACTGTAAAGAACGAGCAGGAAAGAGAGCTGCATTTAATATAGTAGGATGTCTGTTATTTGTTATCCTGTATTTGGTGCTTCCGGAGTCAATGTATCCATACATCGGAATGATCGGAGGAATTGGAGTCGGATATTCTGCAGGGTATGCATGGCAGACAGCATTTAATACATTTGGCGCATTGTCGATTGCGTCCGGCTTGTTTGGGATGCCGTATGCGGTAGCGCTTCGTATCGGGGCAAATGTATTTGGCGCGGCATACACGATGGCGTGCAATAAGATTCTGCCGAGACTGGCAGCAGTGTTTGAGCAGAGAAGAGCGCAGGTTAGCGAATAATCTAAGTTGTTTGAAATAGTAATTTATTTGAATAAAAATGGAGTGAGAACTGAGGCAATATAATTCACCTCAGTATCTCACTCCATTTTTCATACAAACGATCCAGTGACCAGGCGGCATTGGCCGGGCTGGTGGAAGGAAGCACAAGGATGTCTCTTTCGGTCAGCGGCTGCTGATATTTCTTATAAAGAGCTCCGGCTTTATTTCCATTTGCATAGATTTGTCGAATCTGACAATGATCTAAGATTTGTTTCAAATCAGTTGGTGTCACATTCTTGATACTGCTGTCACTGGAGCCTTTGATGTCACAGCTTTGAATAACATCCCAGATGGCGATATGGTGGCGGAGCAACATGGCCGTTTTCTCTTCAACTGTCTGCGGAGTTTCCACCTCACAAAGTTTCGCCACCAATTTCCAGAATCGATTTTGTTTATGTCCGTAGTAGAAATTATTTTCCCGTGATTTTACAGAAGGAAGAGTTCCAAGAATCAGAATCTCGGAGTCTTCATTATATATTGGTTCAAAGGAATGGGTAATGTGTTCATATTCCATGGTTGTGCTCACTTTCTGATGGTTTGGAGTAAGTTTTATAACAAGTATAGTGTCTTGAGGAGATTGTGTCAATGATACTGTTTGCGTTGCTGGTCGCACACCGTGTGAACAGTAACTGCTACAAGGAGCAACTTCGCATTTACACAAAGGTTGCTTTTACCTGCGTAATGGATTATACTAGTCTGACAGGGGATTTTGAAACGGAGGATTTTACAATGAAAATTGCAGTAACTTATGACAACGGAAATATTTTCCAGCATTTTGGAAAGACAGAGACTTTCAAAGTGTACGAAGTAGAAGATAATAAGGTGGTTTCCAGTGAAGTGATCGGTTCTAATGGGGAAGGACACGGAGCACTGGCAGGACTGCTTGCAGGACAGAATGTAGATGTTCTGATTTGTGGTGGAATCGGTGGCGGAGCTCAGACAGCACTTGCAGAGGCCGGCGTTGAATTGTGTTCAGGCGCTCAGGGAGACGCAGATCAGGCAGTAGAGGCATACCTGAAAGGCGAGCTTGCATCCAAAGGAGCTACATGTGATCATCATCACCATGAGGAAGGACATTCCTGTGGAGATCATGAAGAGGGACATTCTTGTGGAAGCAGCTGCGGTGGCGGATGCGGATCACACACTACAATGGAAGGAAAGAATGTCGGAAAGAAATGCCGTACACATTACAAAGGAACATTCAATGACGGAACTCAGTTTGATTCTTCTTATGATCGTGGAGAACCGCTTGAGTTCGTATGCGGTGCAGGACAGATGATCAAAGGATTTGATGCAGCAGTAGCTGATATGGAAGTTGGTCAGGTAGTGGACATCCATCTGATGCCGGAAGAAGCTTATGGAATGCCGAATCCGGAAGCTATCTTCACAGTAGAGATTGCAGAGCTTCCGGGAGCGGAAGACCTTGAAGTGGGACAGCAGGTTTATCTGTCCAATCAGTATGGACAGCCATTTCCGGTAAAGGTAACAGCTAAGGAAGAGACAACAATCACTTTTGATGCAAACCATGAGATGGCAGGAAAAGAACTGAACTTCAAGATTGAGCTTGTATCAGTTGAATAAAAAGTGAATAGAAGCAATTAGAATTCCAGTAAGAAGTATCTAATAAGAAACATGAAAAGAGGGCAGTGATTCAACGATTGAGAAATCGTGAAGTACTGCCCCCTCTCTTTAAGTGCGGGTAAGCATTTAAATTGTTACTGATTTACACTATCACTCACAATCTTTCCATCCATAATGCGGACAACACGGTCAACCTGATTAGCAATTTCATCATCATGTGTAATGATAATAACTGTTCTTCCAGACTTATGAAGGTCTTTCAGAATATTCATGATCTCGATAGTCGACTTACTGTCCAGGTTACCGGTCGGCTCATCGGCAAGGATGATCGGCGGCTGTGCGGCAATTGCTCTGGCTACAGCGACACGCTGTTGCTGTCCACCGGAAAGCTGGTTCGGTCTGTGGTCCATACGATTTTCCAGTCCAACTTTCGACAGTGCTTCCCCGGCAATCTCTTTTCTTTGCTGCTTTCCAAGTCCGCGATAGATCAGTGGAAGTTCTACATTTCCAAGTGCATCCAGGTTTGGAATCAGATTAAATCCCTGAAAGATGAAGCCGATCTTGTGATTGCGGATATCAGACAGTTCATTGTCTGAGAGATTGGCAACATCTTTTCCGTCCAGAAAATATTCCCCGGAATCAGGTGTGTCAAGACAGCCGAGCATATTCATAAATGTAGATTTACCAGAACCGGAATGTCCGACAATGGCAATAAATTCCCCCTGGTTGATTTCAAGAGAAACATCATCCAGTGCGCGGACTTCATTTTCTCCAGGATTGTAGATCTTGTACATATTTTTAACACGAATGAGTGGCTCCATAATAACCTCCTTAAAAAATAAAATAAATAACTCAATAAGAATTTTAATTTCCAAAATAATCATTGAGTCCAAGAACCAGACCATCAGCCAGACTATTTAGTGTGGAATCACTGTGGTCAGAGCTTGCATTTCCAAGTTCCATATCAACAGACGGAATCGTACTATAAGAAGTCTGCGTCAGATCGATATTCATAGAACCATTTTGGTAAATGGTCAATCCTTCTGTACGAAGTCCTTCTACAAGAGATGCTCCAAGTGCATCATGTTCCTGCCAGTGGGAAGCGACAGGTTCCATACTTTTCAGACCATTCGGCACAGAAATGTAGAAACAGCCTTTGTCATATCCCAATCCATCTCCATCCCAGTGGAGTGAGATGTGACAGTCAGCTACATTGTTACAGAGTACGGTGCGGGCAACGTTATCAAGCTGGACATCATCGCCAGTTCTCACCATAAGGACATCATATCCTTGAGCAAGCAGCTTATCTTTCAGAATCTGAGCCATCTGAAGTGTAACAGTGCTTTCAGCAGTTCCATCGTTAAATGTCATTCCCCCGGAAACTGCAGTCGCATAAGTTGCACCCTGAGCAGTGCTTCCGCCGGTTGTCTTTGGAGAACCATCCGGGTGACACTGTGTCTTTACAGAAGCACCACCGGAAGTTCCATGTCCGGCATTCACGCCAACGACGATATCCTTGCGGTCAGAATCTGCAAGATAAATAGTAGCTGTTCCAGAATTGATTGCAGAAAAGTCTGCGTATTGCCAGGAAGGGTCAAAGCTGATCTCCTGTCCATTACTGTAAAGAGCCGCTGCGCCGGTCAGCAGTTCCTGCTGAGTTACGGATTCAGATTCAGAAGCAGATGGGGTGGCGGCATCAGCAGAAGAAGTTTCATCTACAGTTTCATTTTCAGAATCTGATGAGATAGAAAAATCATCCGCTGTCTTGGGTGGTGCCTTAGTACCCTGCGCCTGCGCCGTGTCCGTACTGGATTTGTGCTGTATGCTACCGCATCCGGTCAGGCAGTAACACAGGAGAACGGCACAAGAGAATCGAAAAAATGGGCTTTTCAATTTCAATCTCCTTTATGATAAATATTACTGTTCTCATTGTATCATAATCATTTTCTAAATAGGGAAAATTCAGATAAAATTAAGGTTTCAAAAAGGAAAATATAATGTAAAAAATTCAAGGCGATTGCATAATCATTTTGATTGCGATAGACTACAAGAGAAAGAATATCATAGTTAGGGAATTTTGCCTGCCAATAGCATATAGTGCGGTGGGAGTTCTAGTGCTACGCAATTCGCATAATCATAATATACGAGGACAATATATATGGAAGAACAACAAGAAAAAACGCAAGGGAAAAAACAAGATAAAAAATTGTGGAAAATTTTCTGGTCAACCTTTTACTTAAGCGCGTTCACATTTGGTGGAGGTTATGTGATCGTCAGCCTGATGAAGAAAAAGTTCGTAGATGAATATCATTGGATCGAAGAAGAGGAGATGCTGGATCTTGTGGCGATCGCGCAGTCGGCACCGGGA
>ENA-OPDG01001784-OPDG01001784.1-human-gut-metagenome-genome-assembly--contig:-NODE-1784-length-13660-cov-2.054392_pt1 | contig 13660 bp, 10 predicted proteins | sample MGYA00241259_ERZ501498 | MGnify/ENA primary metagenome ERZ501498 (study PRJEB25962, sample SAMEA2042582) | human gut metagenome | biome: human gut; feature: human-associated habitat; material: faeces... | reverse complement strand
TTACATTAAAGTGTAGCTTATTTATGTTTGCTTTACCTGCTTTTATCCAAAGATTTGGCCAAATACAACGGAGATGAATTGTGAAATAATGCTTCAGTGCAATACAGAATCCATAATGTCTGTTCTCTAAATGAAATATTTCCATTGGAGGCATTCCATTGGGGCGGTACATAAGTTTCCAACGCTTCTTTAGCGGTATTTCTGGGTCGCACCAGGCATCAATGTGTTCATGCGCATCACATTCGCCAAGTGGATGTCCTACCTGCCATAATTCTATTCCAGCTTTACGGGCGCGCAGCCCGTAATCAAAATCACCGCGCGCATGTGTATAGTAGGGGTCAAGTGTCCCCAATTTCTTGTACACGCTGTGAGGAACCAATACTATATTTCCATTCATCATAATTACTGGCACAGGGCTGTCATCAGAAGATGGGCGTGCCACTTTTCCAGTTTTATCTCTGCCTCCATACGTTAGTTTGCTACGTGTCTGAGTATCCACTGTAGACCCAAGTACGATGGTTCTGTTTTTTTTCAATAGGCTTACACGGAGCAAAGATGCGATACAGTCTTTGTATATGAAGGTGTCATCGTTTAGCCAAAGGTAATAATCATAGTTGCATCCATTTCGTTTTTTTTCCTCGGCCATTTTCCATGCTTCTATCATACCGCGATTCCAGAATACTCCATCTACGGTTTTGATGTTAACATGGGGAAACTGTGTTTTTACGCTTTCTACAGTTCCGTCAGTAGAACCTCCGTCCACTATATAAATGTCAAACTTAGTGTCAGCTGGAAGTGATTGTGCTGTTATGTTGCGCAGGCACTTTATGGTTTTCTCCTTACGGTTAAATACAGTCAAAAGTATGGCTATATGGTTCATATTGCAATTGATAAAGGGGAATATATTATGGCTTAATTTTATGATAAATATATCGTATAAACCATTGTAAGTTCAATCGAGGTGATTTGTGTAGGAAAATTATAGGTTTATACTTATCATTTGGGTGTATTGGAATTTTATAGGCATAGAATGGTGATTTATAGGTTTCGGGGTGCTTTCCACGTTGGCTGATGTCTCGATGGGGGGATATTCCATGTTTTTTGCATAGTAATGAAAAAATGCTTTGATCTTCACGATGAGCAACGAATGCTTCTCCAAAATCGGTTGTAGGAACATCGAATTTTCCTAATCCTGCTGGTGATAATAGTTCAAAATCACAACATAGTGACAGCCATTCTTTCATAAATTTACGTGTGGCAGGAGTTACAAGAAAGCAGAAATAAGTTGCGATGATTTGATTACTTGCTTTATACTTTTCTTCCGTAAGCCCCATCTTTTCAAAGCATACTGGTTTCGTAAAACAAGATTCGAGTAATGGTATATCGCAAACGAATAGAGGCTGTTTTTCTGAAAGATTTGCGATTATCCCCCTCCCTATAAAGAAAGATCCTGAATCACAGTAGAATATGATGTCTCCATCAGAACAATCAGACAGAGCCTTATTTACAAAATAAGGTTTCCAAAGCCACAAGCCGTTTCCTCTTTTTTGTGATAGGATGTCGTGATGTAGTTTGGCAAATGATTGATCTATGTCATTAGGAGTATATTCATATACTTTATCAAATCTAGCAATATACCTACCAGTTAATGTATTCCATTTACGGGCAGGCTCATATTGCTTGTCTGCGTAGTTTATAAGAATTTTCATTTATATAGTCCTTTTTCTTTCATTTCTAGGATAGAGGCATCATACATATCTGCTTGTATCTCCTGTGTATTTACCCATTTACAGAATTCGCCTATACCATCGGAAAAGCTCCATTTGGGTTCATAGCCTAATATAGTACGTGCTAATGTTATATTGGCATAATTATGTCTGATATCTCCTAAACGATAATTTCCTGATATTGAGATGGGAACCTTAATATTATATTTTTCACACAATGTATTTGCTACTGTAAGAACATCAGTGCTAACTCCTGTACCGATATTGAAAGCGTGACCGGCAGCCTCTTTGGTTTCAAGGCCTAAAATAGTTGCATCTACTACATCTTCGATGAATACAAAATCTCTTGTCTCTTTTCCGTCTTCAAAAATATTGATTTCATTTCCATTTTTTATTCTGGTTGAGAATATGGAAAGAATTCCTGTATATGGATTGGAGAGTGATTGCCCCGGACCGTATACATTTTGGTACCTGTATGAAACAGCATCAATGCCAATGGAAGGGCATACCAAATGTACCAATTGGCCTTGTACTTGTTTGGTTATGCCGTATACGGAAGAGGGATGTATCTTCGAGTCTTCAGTGGTAGCCACTAATTGCAGTTTTCCGGCATTAGGATAAGTACATTCAAATTCTCCTTTGCACATATTCTCGTCTAAACGTTCTTTCGGATAAACATCTTTTTCCAATAGTGGGCTATAGTATTTGCCTTCTCCATAGATGGCACGGCTTTCAGCTACAATAACGCGCTTTACGTTGTGCTTGGCATTGGTCAAAATATCAAGCATTAACGCTGTTCCACCGATATTAGTATTTACATATTTTTCTATTTCATACATAGACTGCCCTGTACCGGTCTCTGCTGCCAAGTGAATAATGGCTTCTTGACCATCAATGGCTTTTAGCCAATCTTCCCGTGATGTGACACTTCCTTTGATGAACTTGACTTTATCTTTTATAGATAGATAAAGAGGGGATGTCTCTTCCGGTTTTTGTCCGTGTATTTGCTCAGACAAAGAGTCTAATACAGTCACGTTAACTCCTTTGTCAACTAACTTTGATGCAATGTTAGAGCCGATGAAACCAGCTCCGCCTGTAATCAAGACATTCTTAAATGTAAGTTTCATATTTGTTGTATTTTAAAAGTCTCCTAGTAGAATTTTTTTAGTATAATGGTTATACCTAAGTAAGGATGCAATTGATAGAGATAGTATAACTATTAGTGTTGATATTAATATTGAAAATAATATAAGAGGATAGTCATTGTTCCACAAATGTTTATTGAAAAAATCTTTTATGAGTTTTATAAAAATGAAATGTATGGTATATATGCAAAGTGTATATTTCCCATAATGAATAAGTTTTTTTATAAGGATGTTGTTTTTAAAATACTTTGTGATTAATATGCAACCATATATTATTGATAAACTTCCAGTTACAGCAATTGCAAATCGAAATATGGCTATGTGTGATATCGGTATTATAGAACTGAATTTGTGAAAGCGAATAGGAGTAATATAAACAGAATCCTCAAAAGTCCAATGTTGATATAGGATTATGTAAATCATTAATATAGGTAATACTAATTGCCAAGTTAGATATTTATTATGTTTATTCAACCAATATCCTATAGCTAAGAAAGGCATTAAAAAATTAATCTTTACAAAGTAACAGTATGGTGTGAAATAGGTTATTATACATGCCACCGTAAATACAATAAGGTTATTGGTAGTGATTTTTGTAATAATGGCTAATATGCAGAAGCAGAAAAATAGGCAGCTTAAAAACCAATATGATTCTAATGATGCTTTTACTTCAGGTATTTCTCTAAATAGGCAACATTGGATTATATACCAAGAAAAAGCGGGTACCATTAGATGCTTAAATTTCGAAAAACAAGATGTTGTAATTTTATCAGTTCTCATTCTTTTAGGGTTGATAAAATAGCCGCTTAATATCATAAATAGGGGCATATGAAAAGATATAGTGCCTATGAAGAAACTGTTTTTCAAGGCTTCATCGGGAGCAATGCTTTGAATTGTATGATCATAGCATACAATTATCATTGTTATGATTTTGCATAAATCAATCCATTCTATTCTTTTTTTCATTTATGCTGTCTTACTAATTCTGTACTTTGCAGTCCATTCATACTAATCACCTTTGCAGGGATTCCGGCTACTATGCTGTTTGATGGCATATCATGAGTAACTACAGCATTGGCTCCCACAAAAACATTATCTCCAAGAGTTACAGAACCTAGAATTTTACTTCCTGGTCCCAACACACAATTATTTCCAATAGAGGGTACGCCAGCATTGCTTCCTCCCATTTTTAGAGCTGTTGTTACGCCATGAAATATGGTACAATTATGTCCTATTTGGGTTGCTCCATTAATAATGATACATGAAAAATGATTAAAGCTTAATCCTCCTTTTACGGGGGTACCTAATGGCATCTGAATTCCAAATTTAAACATGTAATGCCGATGCATCATCCATGAAAGGATATAGATAGGTAGTACTCTTTTCTTTCCTTTTGACCAGCTGCCCAATCTGAACCAAAAACAAAATTTGAATGAATTGTTGGTAATTAAATATCTTAGGATATATAAGTATTCGGATATTTTTCCATGTGGCTGTTGTGTCAGCACCTTACGGAAATCTTCGTGTATTAATTGGCGGCATGTTTTGAAGCTCATACTTGCATTATTGGGTGATTCGGATAAAGTCATTCATTATATAGGAAGCGGTGGTTCGTGCATTATATTCTCCTTCTGTCAACTTTTTAGCATGTTTGCTCATTGTTTCTATGACTTCCGGATGTTGCTTTAGGTAAATGATTTTTTCTTTCCATGCTTCGACATCGTAAGGTTCTATTAAATAGCCGATGCATTCTTTTTCTAAATCTATGTGTATATCGGGGTTATGTGTCATTAGGATTGGAATGTAGTAGGGCAATGCTTCTATTATATTGGTGTAGCCTACTCCATATTTTCTTCTCTCACAAGGAATAGCCAATATGGATGCTTGACCTTGTTGTTGCATAATGTACTCATATTCATTGTTTATATGCAGGTCTTCCATAAATGTGAATTTTATGTATTGACTGTTTTTGAACTTTTCCGCTGCTTTTATATTGCTTTCGTGGCGGCGGGTAATGATATGGCAGTTTGTCTGAGTTTGCTCGCAGGCTTCACTGAGTGTTTGGTAGTCTCTGCTATCCTTTCCTGTAGCCATTACCAGAAAATTGTCTTTTTGGGGAATAAGATATTTTTGATACCATTCGACTTCTGTTCCTCTGCTCAGTGTTGTTATTTGGCAATCTTTTACAATATTATGACTCAGTGCATGCCGTGTATGGTTATCAAACATCATGTAAATTCTGTCTATTCCTTTCCAATAAAAGAACTTGATAAACCAATTTTTAATAGGGTTGGAATATTCTTTACAGTAAGTATATTTCCATGCAACTATTTTACATTTTAGGATTCCGATTCGTTTTAAAACTACCAACTTGCCGAGACCTTGCAGGGCGCCTAGATACAGAATATCAGGATTGATATCTTTTATTGTTTTTACTAAGGCGATTAGAACCTGAATGCTATTGCCTTTTTGTAAAGATAATGGATTTAGCAAGTACACATCTATTAAATTGCTATTCATTATGCTTTTAATGTAATATGTAAAATTATCAGGTTTTTCTAAGATTTCTTTTTGATTATATTTTGTAATATATAATACTTTAATCTTTGATGACATATTATAAAATAAAGTATATTGTAATTTAATTTACCAATAGCATGCCCCTTCTACATTAGCCGCATTCGAAGGTCGCTCTGATTCTGATGGATAAACCCAAAATTCATTCATTAAATTGTTGTAATAGTTTTCCTTTAAGAATGGAAGGAATACCTTACCATAATAAGGGTTGATCCAACGTTTTCCTTTGATTCCAAATAGTAATTGTAAAGCTCCACCTAAGTGTACTGCTTTTTTTCCTGTCCGTTTTACATGAGCAGCTAAGGGGAATCCGTATGCTCCACATCCAATGAGTGCAATGTCATAATCTCGTTTATCAATTTCATCTTTCATATATTCTAATGCATCGAACCAGGTATTGAAAGGACTTTGCCCGCCAAGACTTTGAACAGCCTTAATTGTTTCTAGTTGAAATTCAGGTAGTACATCTGGATTTTTGAATAATAATGTTCTTTTTTGTTCATATTGATGTTGTATTGTTTCAGCAAAAGGGTGTATGACTAATACCTTTTTCCCCTTAAGAACTCTTGACCATGGATGTTTTGCATGGTATGGTTCTAAAAGTAGTAATTGTATAGTCTTTACTTTGTTTATATCAATAAGTCTACGTTCTTCTATACGCCATGAACCTAATATGTCAACATGTTTTGAATCTTCGATCATTAATTCTCCAAATCTTTCTAAATTTAGTTCTGTAAGTGGAAAAAAACCAGAAAGATGTTGCATGTTGTATATGCCAATCTGATTCCACCAAAATTGGGGTATTTTATCTGTGATATAATCTATAATGTTATGCTTATATTTTTTTATCCCTAAATAGTTATTTACGCATAATATTTCTGTACTTCCATATCGAGCAACCATTGAAGGTGAATCTGATTTTAGTTGTTGATATATAATGTTGGACGCCTTCTCAGGATCCATTATGCTGTCAATCGGTTTTAGGTATGAGCCATAATGGTTAACGTAAAGTCGATGTGTTCCGCGTAGAATTTTATCTGTTAAATAGTTCATTGTTTTATGATATTTTATTTATATATACTTCTTGATGCTTTTAAAAGTATTTGATGATAAATGTTTTTGTTATAAAGTCAATATATTTTCACAGGCGAGTACGATCTTAATAACTCTTGTTGGATTTCCTGAGTCTGGTGAGCACTATTCAATAAATGGTATGTTGGTATAATGATGATTACCTGTGATGACCTTTTAGTTTTGGTGCTACAATTATTTTTAATTCAAAGATGTAGCTTCACTTTTATTTCTTTCAATAATGACATAGATGCCGATAATATGATTTTTCTTTCTTTAGGCGAAAACACAAATCCCCAACAACATGAAATAATAAATATTATCGTAGTAGTACATAAAATGATAACTAAACGCAAAAATGATTCATCCATATATACTGTAATTATCCCACTGATTGATAATGTAGAGATTGTTATTAGTAGTATAGGATATATTATAATTTTGAAAAAATCAGCATATTGCATTCCGCAATTTTTATGTGCATAATATAGAATGATGAGACTGCCTATTCCATTCCATGTAAATATCCATATGATATAAAACCAATAAGGTGAAAATCCTAAATGAAAAAGAAATAGACTAATAGGTAATGGCAGGAAATATGAACATCCACGAAGTATCGAATAATATTTTATCCGTCCTTCTGCATTGATGGCACTTGTTAATGTGATAGTTAATAATGTTAACATATTTCTTGTTATTTCAAATCTAAAGAAACATACACTCCATTCCGGAACATTTTTTAGCCATAGTTGGAGTATATAAGGGGTTTCAATAATAAAAGGAAAGGCAAAAAAGGCGATGATGAGAAAAGACATTTTTGAACTGAATAATGAAATACGCATCATATTAGTTATGTCATTACTGCCGGCCTTTTTCCCAATAATAGGGTTGATTGCCATTAGCATAGTACGTGAAAACACCATTAGCTGACCGGATATTTGGTTGGCTACCCCTTGAGCTGCACTTAATATTGTACCGAAGAACGAATTTAATACAATTCCCATCCCGTATTGTGCAAACATCGAAGAAGAGGAGTTTATAAATCCCCAACCAGCAAATGAAGTCATTTCTTTCATTAGTTCTTTATTGTGATATTTGTGGATGCTGTATGTACATTCTGAGTAATTCCGATGGCAATAAATTTGAAGAATAATCATGAATATTAATGAGACAAAGGTTGTGAGGATACCATATAGAATTAATTTATCTGTATATACATGGACTACTATTAATGCTATAACTAACTTCATAAGTGTTTGAAAAACGCCTATAATACTTAGATACCGCATGTTTTCATGAGCATTGATAATAGCATTATAAGGTACGGTCTGGATGGTTAATACTGTCGATAAAAGCATTAACTGATAAATCCATTTGGCTGAAGGAATTCGATCAGAAGGAATATTTAATATACCATCAAAGAAGAAAAAATAGGCTATCTCGAAAATGATAACCATCAATAATGATAATAGAAAATGGATACTTATACTTACAGTGAAAATACTTTTTTGTTTTTCGGGTTTTCCTTCTCCTTCTGCATAATTAATAAAGCGTTGGGTGGTGGTTGACATGGCTGCATTTAAGAACCCTAACATACCGATTGCTCCTCCGATAATGCAGAATATGCCAAAATCGGAGCTTCCGAGTGCATTGAGAATTAGACGGGTGGAATAGAGGGAAACAAACATGGATAGTCCCATGCTAAAATATAGATATCTGCTATTCTTCAATACTCTGTTAGCAACTTCTGACATAGGATGTATTTGTTTTTTTTAAGCTGTTAGCTATGAAGTAAGGATATAACATCATGGTAAAGAGAGCAACATTCATAATGTGGGGCTGGCTTAATCCCATATTTAAGACTAATAAAATTCGTACCATAATGTCCCAGATACTCTTATTATACTTAAATACTTGATGGAAACAAAAGCCAAATAATATGGAAAATGACATTATTCCTACGGCGAGAAGTAGGAAGAGAAAACCAGCACATCCTTCCACTCCCATATTATGTAATTCGTCATAACCAACTCCAATCAAGGTGATAGGGTGGTTGTATACGGTAGTCAATACGCTACTTATACTTATTGTACGTGCACCACCGGAATTAAGAGAGAAATCCAATTGACCATTTGCGTAAATTTTGTGGAATACAACTGTGTTCATGAATTCATTACCGAGTTTTGTCATTGACATAAAAAGCATAGTGCCGATAATCGTAATTATAATAGCGTATTTCATTCGTTTGTCTATTGTTTTTAAGGAATGCAATAGGTAACAGAAAACCAATATTACTATTCCGATATAACCGCTTGTAGAAAGAGTTGTAATCAAGGCAAGGAAGAACACGATTATATATCGTATTCGCTCTTTAGCTTCAAAAAGGCGAGGATGGAACATGATGAAGTATAAAGCAGAGGAAAGCACACATTGATATTGCCCAGGTTCGCTGAACGGACCACAATTTCTGTCACTGTGTAAAGTCACAAAACGGTATAAAAATCCTCCGTAACTGTACACTTCTCCTCCTCTAAAAAATGAAGTGTACAGATGTGGAAATATGCTTGAAAATGAATTGAAGCCATATATACGCGTGATAGTAAAGAGGATGATACTGATTAAAGCAATATAAAAAATGAGTTTGATAAATCTTTGTAGGTAGTTGGCCGGATCTATTTTGTAGGTGGCGTATATGATTAATGGTATAGAAGTCACACTGAGTGCTGTACCTAAACTTAATGTAGAGCCTATTATGACTAGAAGCATTGAAAAAAACAAGCATCCGATGAAAAGTAAATATTGCTTTTGAAGATGAAATAATGTCTTTTTCTTCAATACATAGTATATTCCCATTAATAGTGTCAATATGATGAAATTATCATTCCCTATATAGGCGGGTAAGGCCATTCCTGCGGAGGATATCATTATGTATATATAGAGGTATTGAATGATACAGGTTGTATATTTATGAATATAATTCATCGGATTTTATAAGGAGTGTTTATCACTTTTTCAAAAAATAGTTTCTTAATCTCTTCTAAAAATATCCCTCGTATAAACTTTCTCTTTCACCTCTTCCAGGCAGATGTCATACCTATTGGCGATAATCGCATCACTCTGTAGTTTGAATTCATCCAGATTATTCATTACTCTGCTGCCGAAGAACGTGCTTCCATCTTCCAGTGTCGGTTCGTAGATGATAATCTCTGCCCCTTTTGCCTTTATCCGTTTCATTACACCTTGAATGGATGATTGTCGGAAATTATCCGAATTGGACTTCATCGTCAAGCGATATACGCCAATTACAACTTGCTTTTCTTTTGCAACATCATAATTACCTTCTGCATAACTATAGTAACCGGCTTTCTGCAATACACGGTCAGCAATGAAATCCTTGCGTGTGCGATTGCTTTCCACAATGGCGGTCATCATGTTTTGGGGGACGCGGTCGTAATTGGCAAGGAGTTGCTTTGTATCTTTAGGTAAACAATAGCCGCCGTAACCGAAAGAGGGGTTGTTGTAGTGTGTGCCGATACGTGGGTCGAGACATACTCCGTTGATGATGGCTGCGGTATCAAGCCCTTTCATTTCGGCATACGTGTCGAGTTCGTTGAAATAGCTGACACGCAGGGCAAGGTAGGTATTGGCGAAAAGTTTTACGGCTTCGGCTTCTTTCATACCCATAAATAGGGTATCTATGTTCTCTTTAACAGCACCTTGTTGGAGCAATGTTGCGAAAATTTTGGCATATTCTTCCGCATTGGGATTGCTGATGGCATTTATAGCTGTATTTTCTTCTGTAAATTCTGTTCCTTCAATAATTTTAGGATAACCTACTATGATGCGAGAAGGATAAAGGTTATCGTAAAGTGCTTTACTCTCACGCAAAAATTCCGGAGAAAAGAGCAGGTTGAATTTTTTGCCTTCCAGTTCCGGATTGTGAAGGAATTGTTGTGCATATTTTATATAGAGTGAGCGGGTGTAGCCTACGGGGATGGTTGATTTGATGATCATTACCGCATCCGGATTTACGCTGATGACGAGGTCTATCACATCTTCGATATGATGGGTGTCGAAGAAGTTCTTCACCGGGTCGTAGTTCGTCGGTGCGGCAATGACCACAAAGTCTGCGTCGGCATATGCCTTCGCTCCATCTAAGGTGGCAGTCAGGTTCAATTCTTTTTCAGTAAGATACTTCTCAATGTATTTGTCCTGTATGGGCGATTTACGCCGATTTATCAGTTCTACCTTTTCAGGAATCACATCAACAGCCGTCACTTGATGATGTTATGCCAGCAGTGTGGCAATGGAAAGTCCTACGTAACCGGTTCCGGCTACGGCTATTTTTATATTCTTATCCATGATTATTATTTTATTTGTCTTTTCATGTGACCAATTGTATTTTCTCCGTCTTTTACTACAAGCATCCTCTCATGAATTTGCACTGAGAAACCATAAAAGGCCGTTTTTCCCGTATTAATGAAAGAAACTGGGAATGACATAATAAAGGTCTTGTTTACAATATAACCGTCTACCGCTACTTCTATTTCAGAACTGCCTTTCATATATTCTTTAATTGTCGGAAGCTATAAAGACTGTGACCACGGCTGTTGCAAATGACCAGAATTTGTGGAAAAGCAGTTCTGAAAATATCTTTTTCATCATTCGATACATATTCATTATTCAAGTTGATAATTCATTCACCGGCATTGCCATCCCATTCAATCATCTCGATGTCTTTTCCACAAGTTTTATTCCGTTTCTTTGGACAATTGCCCGTGGTGTGGGGTAGGAGTATGTTACTAAACATATGACCATTTTTACTGGTTATGATTCACTACAATTTTTAATTCGTCGTGTGAAACCGGGCGTTTACAGCGAATTTGTCGCAACTGTTTAAAATGATAAATTTACAAACGGAACTAGCGAACCACCCTTTATGGCAGCTTCACTACTACCTTGTTTCCGGATACCTTTGTTCCTGTGACATCGCCTTTCATGCTGATTTCTATATCAGAGTATTGCGGTTCAATCATCATTGTGCCGTCAATGGCAATGACACCCCACTGGCTGTAATTCTTCTCCACGGCGCAATACCTGCCTATGGGAGGCCTGACATTGCGGTATATCGGAGGAATGGTGATACGCTCACCGACTTTCAGCCCCCATTTCATCCCTGAACGGAACGGAACAGCCTCGCCCGACTTTTCCAGAAGTTGCCGCCTCTTTTCCATTTTCTCGGATTCCGCCATATTCCGTATCTCCCTCGCACGCTTTGCCAGTCGCTCCATCGCGGCCAAACATTTCTCTCCCTCCTCTGCCGGGAAGTGACATCCGATGTATTTTTTTTCCCCACAGTCTGTCACATGATAGTATTTCCCTCCGATGTCCGTCACGATGATGCTTCCATCCGCCAACCATCGGCGTATCCAATAGTAACTGTCATGATCACCACCGAGGAGACAGGCATATCCCCATGGAAAACCAGCCATATGCGGATCGTCAATATAGCATTGGACGGAAGCATTGTAATCAAAAATCGCCACATAGAACTTGTGGTCATAAATATAGCCGCCGCTCAGGTTCAGTTTGCTTGCATACAGATTTTTTGTACGGCTGTAATACATGCGACCGACTTTCAACATCTCCACATCCCCGAAACGCTTCACCTCAGGTTTTTCCCTGTATGACCGCAGGTTGTAAAGATCTATATAATCAGACCTGCCGTTCGGTTTCTGCACGGTCAGGAAATTGTTTCTCATGAATTTCATGGACTGGCAATACCCTTCCTTCCTTATAATCTCACCACAGGCGTTTACCAGTCCGCAGTTCTTGTCCGAGAGCCTCACCGCTGCCATGTCATGCCGGATATCGAAGACTGTGACGAATACCGGGGCCGTAATCTTATTTCTTCCCCGGCATAGCCCCCATAACCCGCTGTTCTTGTCGTGCCATGCTCTAAGTTCCGGCCTCTTGCAGGGATTAGGAGTTTTTTGCAAAGCTATAACGGAAAGTAGCCTGTCATGGGAAAAGATTACTTCCATACCGAAGTCCTGACATGAATCTTCCGCGGTGACAGTTTCTGAACTTGTTCCGTTCCCATGCCGGATGGTCCGTATTCCCCTTCCAGCCATATCCCCACGGAACATCGCTTCCCAGTCCCATGCCATGGTGGGCAGACCGAACACACGGTAAAGCCCCACGTTGTCTATCAGCACACATGTTTCCTTACCGGTTGATTTTCTCAGTCCGCGCCCGGCCTGTTGCAGATATTTGGCCAGCGAGAGTGTCGGACGCGCCATCTGCACGAACTCCACATCGGGGCAGTCAAATCCCTCGCTGAAAACGTCCACATTTACCAGTACCTTTATTCTGCCTGTCTTGAAATCCTTCACCATCCGTCCGCGTTCAGCAGCCGGTGTGTGACTGTCTATGGCTGCGGCGTCCAGTCCTTTTCCACTGTAATACGCCGCGATGTTCCGCGCATGGTCGATACTGACGGCATAGACGATCCCCTTCTTCCCGTCCGCATACTCCAGAACGCTCCGATACAACTGATCGATGCTTGTGTGACGGTTCAGTACGTCATTCATCTCCCTTACCTGGTAATCACCATCTGCACCGCGTTTCTCCAGCGAGTCTATCAACCGTTGCTCCCTGCTGTTTGCACGTATCGAGACATAATCAAATGACGACAGCCACCCTTTCCTTATAAACTCCGCCACACTCCATGAGCATACCAGCGAGTCGAAAAGGTCCGTGAACCCGGTGCGTCCCATCCGGCAGGGAGTAGCGGTAAGTCCGAGAAATTTTGCTTCCGGACACCAGTTCCACAGCATCCGGTAAGTCCTTGCCTGCGCATGATGCGCCTCGTCGATGATGACCAGTTCCGGTTTTTCCACCACATCATCGTAATGCCGTGTTAGCCATTGTATGGACATCACCCTGACGCACCCGTCAGTCAGACTTGTCCCGTATTTTGCAACGGTCTTTTCTATCTGCTCCACAAGCTCCCTGCGGTGTGCGACGATCCAGACCGTCCTCTTTCCATCAGTGAGAAAACTGCTTACCACCGCCGCCAATACATGGGTCTTGCCGGTACCTGTAGGCATCTGCACCATCACGCTGCGGTGCGTC
>ENA-OPDG01001779-OPDG01001779.1-human-gut-metagenome-genome-assembly--contig:-NODE-1779-length-13687-cov-3.758876_pt1 | contig 13687 bp, 13 predicted proteins | sample MGYA00241259_ERZ501498 | MGnify/ENA primary metagenome ERZ501498 (study PRJEB25962, sample SAMEA2042582) | human gut metagenome | biome: human gut; feature: human-associated habitat; material: faeces... | reverse complement strand
TGCGTAAGCTTTGAAATTTTATTTTCTCAACTTACACACTTTATTTTACACTCCCGCAAATTTGCTTGTAACACGCATAAATACTGGTATCTTATGATTGTGTAGATTATTCAAACTCGTCTTTTACAATCGTACGATTGCGATCAAAGTGTAATATAAGTGCGGTTTTTGTGTGTTTTATGATGATTTATCCGCACAATCCACTTCGTTCGTAATATTATTGTAGCCAAAATGTAGCCACGATTTTTTTATTCACCTCTTATAAACTTGTACTTTGCCACCGAATTTTTTTACTCATCATGAGTTCTATCTGGTAGCTTTCTGCTTTACCATATACATTATACTCAATATTTTGTCATAAATATTTAACTGTTTCTCTCTCTCCTTTTCCTCGAATTTCGCACTAAATCACTTTTTCCTCTATTATTGAATGCTTCATCAATTTTGCTCTCCAACTGCCATGATATATTTTTCCATTCCATTGTTACTGCATATCCGGAATCGATATTATCCTGCAATCTTGCTGGTGTTTCACCAGCAGTTGGTAAATATATTCCCAACAATCCGTTCCGACTTCGAGAGCCATACGGACGCAATGAAGAATAAATTTCCCAATCTATCCACTTTCTATTCGCGGTTTCGCTCCCAATTAACACTATGGTAACTGTTGAATCTTTTAAATGCTCCTGCCTAATTGCTGCCAATATTTCATCGTCTGTCATGTTTTCATACGACTCATCTAACGAACGATCAAGAAGTGTATTATTATCTCCATATGTTGTTCTTAAATACTCAGCTTTTTTTTGATCATTTGAATGATGATAACTAATAAATACTTTGTGTGTCATAATTTATACCCGCTTTCTATAAATAATATTCTATATTGATTGTAATCCTTTTAAAATCAATTGTATAGCCTCATCCACATATACTGTATTAAATAATATCTCATTTTCTTCTTGTGTTAAGCCATTATTGAAATTAATACATCTCAATTTATTTTGTAGTTCCAAATAATCAACTTCCTCGCCTTGTTCTTTATACCTTTGCAATAATTCTCTATATCCTTTATTACATGAAGATTGCCACTGCTCTGTTAATGAATCGGAACATTTGTTATCTTGTAATAGTTCACATACATCACGCACAACACCTCCAAAACCACCAAGCAAATATAACGGACATCCTAACTCAGATGCAATTAGAATTTCTTCTAACACACCAGGCATTTTTCCCTTATATCCAACTTTTCTCCCACCAGCACATATACGTGCATCACAATTCTTAATCATTTCATAACGCATTTTCGACAAAGATTTACTCCATACATACCAATTATCTACTGTATCAGGAGCCAAAAACTGTTTGTCTGTTTGAACAAGGTCAGACACTGTTTCATCAATTGGAATCTCTTTCATTTCCAACAATCCTCGATACTGTGCTTTCCATTTCTTTACCTCTAATGTATCAGCTAAATAAATAGGCCACGCAAGATAATTTTTCAAATAAATATCCCGAGTTTTCAATCTGTCTTTCAATACCTGCGCTTCCTGCAACAATTGCTCTGTATACCCATTCTTTCGCAAATCGCCACCATATATAAGCGTTGCTCCTCTACCAAGTACATAATTTGCCACATATTGTGACAATTTTGATAAATGTACTTTATTTTGTCCACTACTTTTTAATTCATTTATTTCTGGGTCTGATATTGAAATTCCTACCTTTTTGCCAAACAACTTGTCCTTTCCATATTCTATAGGTGTGTATATTTCTATGCCCAATTTTTTTAAAAATTCTATTTCTTCAGAATAAATAGGTGGATCCGGATAAATGATTTTATCATATTTTAATTCTATATCTTCACCTTTCTTTATAAGCTTAGGCATGTCTATCATTTCAGGTGGTCTACACATTTTTTTTACTCTTCCAGGTATTTCTAGTTTCAATAATTCCAATTTTTTATCTACATAATTAAATCTAATAGTTTCTATCATAATATTTTCAAGAATTCTATATAAATCACCCTCTTCAACCTTGTCATCAATAATATCCACTCTTACAACTGGTACATTACCCGCAAACGGAAACTTCCTATCCATTGCTTTATCGATCAAATCAATTTCTATTATTGGTCTTTCAAATTCTTTTGCAGCTTGAATTTCTCGCTGGCACCAATATCTTGAAGAATAAATATCTGAATTAATTATTACAACCGATGATTCTTTTATATTATTAATTATCTCGTCATCAAATCTATAACCTGGCGCAATATCATTCGAATCAAAAAAACGACTCATAGCCGAATCGTCTATCAATTCTTTCAATTGCTTTGCTATATTTAGCCCATTTTTCCCTTCTTTTGCATGACTCAAGAAAATTTTCAACGCACTAGTCGTGCTAATAATTTCCTTTTTTTCATTAAATCCATAACGATATATTTCATGCGCCATCGAAATAAACAATTGTTGTTCCTTACAAACAGTTAATTCATATTCCCTAATAAAATTATAATTTTGAACTTTATCACTCACTTTATAAGCATATTTATCTAATGCAATCGGGACAATTTTTGCGTTCTCAATATCATATAGGGATTCAACATAATCTCCCCATTTATCAGACGAAGCACTATTAATACCAATAAAGACATATATCAAAATTTTCTCTGATTTTAACTTAGGCAACATAGGAACTTCATTTCCTTCAGAATTTGAATAATAAAAAATAGGCAGATTAATTGTGCGTGAAAATGGTCTATTTATATCGCGAGATAACATTTTTGTAGTATATTGTATATATTTTTCAACACTTGTCTGATCAGTTTCATTCCATACCAATACGACAGATAATGGTTCCATACCTTCCTCCTTCATAAAAAATTCACTATTATTCACTCTCTATATCAAGCACATTTTTATTCTTAAATAATCATTTTCAGAAAGCTGGAATTAATTTACCACTGAACCCAATTTAGAATACTGATAATTTATAATTACGCTATCACAAATATCTGAACTATATCCTTCTATCACACAATAAGCGACACTATCTTCAAATGGACTATAACGATTTAATGTATGATTTCTCCATAGTAATATTTCTCCATTTTCGATTCAAGCTTCTGCTTATTTCATTACACACAATCTATAAAAAAGAATCTATTCTTTCTCTTTATAATAGTGCTAAATTCTTACAACCAAAATCGAAATCACCTTTACCTTCAAGCAATTTTATATATACCCCCTTCCTCAATATCTTGTATATCATTGATAAAAACATGTTTAGTTACCCCAGCATACCATTTTCTTATAATGTATTAATGCTCATCATTACATTCACTACCAAAGGCTATTCTCTTCATCAATTTTTTATATTCAATCATTTTTTCATTAGTTTCTATTAAATCCTCTATAAGTGCACCATATTCAGGATATTTCTTCTGGATATCCTGAGGTGTTCCGCTATCTCTTTTCAATTCTTCCTCATACCACCTTCGATATTTAGCTTGCCATTTTGTCAAATGCGGACGAAGCCCTATATTCAAAACTTTTTCAGTAAGTTCAATCAAATCACCAGAATACGGAATCCGATTTCCAGGAATATCTTTTAATAATTCTCTTGCTGTTTCAAAGAACTTATACCACGAATCATATACTTCTTTGATTACATCATTCTCTTTATCAAAACGCAATCCGATTTTTCTCGTACTTAATTCCACCCATATTTTATAAGCTATTTCTTGATCTTTCTTACTATATGAAAACTTTACGCTACTATTTCCTATTCCCAAATTGACTTCATCTATTGTAACTGATTTTTTACTAACATAGTTAAAACATTGCTTCATCAAAAATGAAATTCCCAATACTAAAACCAGTGTAAACACAACGGCCAGCCAATTAAATTTGAACACAATTGTACTCCAACCATCTAGTTCTATATCGATTATATTCACTTATCTTCACCTCCCTATAATTTTCGAAATGATTCAAAATACTTCACTGTCTATTTCTTTCTTCTTTATTCATCCATTCTTTCATCAAATCTCGATATAAAGTATTAGAGATATTTTGCTCACAACAGTGAATTACCTCGTCATCCATATTGTGGCGATACGCAATATATTCACACAGAAGTATTAGCATATTTTGATATGCTTCTGGCAAGTATTTACTTCTAACAATACTTTTAATATAACCACTTGTACATTCATTTTGAGAAAGTTCCTTCATGCGAATCAATAGTTCTCCAAATATATTTTCTGATTCTTTCTTTTCTAATTTCAGATGTTCTGTATTCAAATGGACATTTTTCCCAAGATCAATGCAACATTTATTGTTAACATACATATGCAAACTATCACTAATATGCATATACTCGCCAACTCCAACATTTAACCATCCAGCAATGATTTCTTGTAAAAATGTAAATTGCAAAAAATTATATGGTAAGCCAAATACTATATCATTACTACGCATAATCTGAGTCCATAACAATTTTCCATCTCTAATTTTTAGCAATGAGCAAATATTGCATGGTATATCATCATTATTTGGTCTACCCTTACTTTGTGGAAGATCTATGTCTGGTTTCCAAATCTCCATTACCACTTGCCTTGATTCTGGATTATTTTTCAAGGCATCATAAGCTCTGTTTATCTGATCAAACCCAAAAGAATACCTCAGTCGTTTCCCATATGCTCCTGGATACCGGTCATATTTTCCCTGATATTTCGGAAGTGCGGGATTCCATGCATTTAACAGGATTGCTTCATCACTGCCATTCATAATCATAACTAATTCAGCAATAGCAAAAGCAGGACTTACCGCCGGTTTCCGCCTCTCTACCCAACGTTGCGTTGGATCAGCTATAGACATACATACATGTGTTAATTCTTTAGTTTGTCCATTCCGCCCAAAAGCAACTTGTCCAAACTTCTCAAGTTTTTGATATATATCACAATATACTTCATCTGCAGTTCTGCCAAAAGCACACTCATTTATTCCCATAAATTTTCCCTATTTTATCATTTATCCCCCATTTAGGCGGATAAAAGTATTCTATTTTATCTTCTTTCATCCTATATTTCTGCTTAATTCTCGTTCGTCCGCTACAGTCTAAAATATCCGGATACTTAACACGAGAATATTTATCTGTTTCACAAAAAATATTTTGACAGTCAATAAGCTGAAGTTCTCGCCCCCAAAGAGTCACAAAATTTAATCCTAATCGTCTAAATTCTTCCTTTTGATGTTCGCACATATATCTAATAATATACTCTTGTGAATATTCTTCCGAATTGCTAAAACATTTTCGTATTCCGGCTTTCGCTCCAGGACCAGCAATTACAAATTCCATTTCATTAAAATTCACCAATTCCGAATAGTTAATATCAATAGCATATTGATATGCCAAAAAAGTACCTATAGTTGGATATGACAATAACGTATTATAAAGTTCTTCTAGCTTTCGACATTGAATAACCTTTTTTGTTATATGATCTTTCATCATATATTCTATTAGCATTAAATGATTCATAAACTTACGTTCTTGCCCAAAGGTCGTCTTCCCAGACGCCATTATGTATGCACCCGAATATAATTTTTCTCCCTTATCATAATAATCATTTAATACTTTCCCATATTGCTCGATATCAAAATTTCTGTAATTAAGGATTCCAAAATTATGCTCTAATTTTTCCCATGTTTCTATGTTGTTAAATGTTTTAAAAAGTAAAATGCGAAATATGGTATCTTCCTCCGTATACCCACTTTGATAAATGACATTTCTTATCAAATATTGACTTACCCTATCGCTTGCTCTATAAGCATTTGTAAATTTATATTCTCTCAAAATCATATCATTCGTAAGATTACATTTACCCCCCATCAACTTACGCATAAAAATATTTTGACGTTCGCATGCAAACTGCCAGTATGTATCACATACTTTTGTCTTTTTTAATCCATCTCTTTTTGTATTTATTATCATTTTCTTTCACCTTCAAATCTAACAAATTGACCCGATTTGTTCCATTTATATGGCAAGCCTTGCTGTCCCATTTCGTAATGGCATCCAACCCAATCAACAATATTGGCACATATATTATCTGGCAATTTTTTATATGGTCTTCCAGCAGCAATTGCTTCAGCAAATTCTTCCGGAAGTTCTATGGCATTCTCCCCAAAATACCAATAGTAAAATGATAATAATACTCTGTCTATTCTTGTATCATGTAATAGATTATTTTGATTTATTCCATCTACATAACTATGATGCGAATTTTCTTGCATCCATTCATTGCCGATATGGTGATAGATATTATCACCATAACACTGTTGATAATTTCCATCAAAGCGTGGTCTCTTCACCAAAAATCTCGGATCTTCCCAATACTCATCAAATGTACATATTTCATCGACTCTCATTAAAAAAACCATTTTATGTGATATTGCCGTGTTTGCTCCTCCAAATCCTGCAACCCAGTCTCCCATTAAGGCTCGTTCCCGAATTTGTGGTTTACATGTTGCCAATGAGCAAATATTCCAGAAAGGATTCGGAGCAAAGCCATAATCTCTTGTAATTACATATGAATATAAATACATCTACTCATACCACCATTCTAACAAGTTACCCTTGTTGTCCCCCAATTCCTGCTAGGTCCGTTCCATGTGTTATCTCCATTAATCCCCGAAATAATACTTTCTCCGTTCCATTTTTGAAGTGAATCCCCATATTTATTCAATGCTTCTGGAAGTTCACTATCACTTTCTCCTGGTAAATAAACACCCACTATACGTTTCCCTTTTCTTGCAGCATGTTCTATTTCCCAATTTACATACTCACTTTTACTCGTATCCTTACCTATCAGTACAACCATTGTCCCCGCCCAATCAATTTGTGGTCGAATAATGGATTTTATATATTCTTCATTATGAGCATTATTAGGATTTTTATTTTCATAGATTGAGCTATCTTTCATTGTCATACCATGTGTACCAAGCAATGACTTTAAATCTTCTATTCTTTCCGCATCCGTATGATAATGCGAAACAAAAATATTTTTTATATCGCTCATATTTTCAAACCTCCTCTTTATAAAAGATATTTTTTCAATTTAAATCTGTATTAACAAAGAATTACACACCTTAGAATCAACTTTATAATCTTTTCAAAGCATAGAAATATTTTTTATCCGCGGCTACACTCAAACAATTATCCTCAAATTTTTTTCTGTACAATCCAATATTTATCCTTATCTAAATCGTTATCTCTTCTGCCAATTTACAACTGTGCGTCTTAGTGATATACAAACTGATCATACTCTACATCAATTAAACAGATTCCTGCCTTCATCAATCTACAATTTTTTGATTTGTTTTTCTTTATTCTACCACATCTATAGATTTTCCTCCACAAATTCTTTGCCTATTCTCTGATGCCCAAAATGACTTTTTAAATTGCATTTTCTTAGAAGAATAGCATTTACTTTTATACAATTGATATTTACTCTTGCACACAAAAGTGATATGACTATTGCTCCTTCTACTGCTGTTAAAAGGAGCGATAGTCATATCACAGGTAACCTGAAATATCTTATTTTTGAAGACCGAATATATATTGAAAACAAATTGAACAAAGGCTCACCGTTTGTGTGACAGATATCATATCAATCTGAATAATCTGTATGAAAATAGTGCCAACAATTACTCGACAGTAACAGATAAAAGGATATTTCCCATTTCGTCTGCCACAAGCGGAAATCTCATTTCAACAATAAACTCTTCTTTCTCTATCTTTGCTTCAATCTCTCCATTCATCCGACTTACCAACTCCCTTGCAATAGATAGTCCCAATCCAGTAGATATTTTACTTCTGGCAGCATCTGCTTTGTAAAATCTCTCAAACACATGATCTATATTAATCTGTTCCGGATATGTAACCTGATTGCTAATTCTAAGCACTGCCTGATTTTGATTACGCTCCAACTCAATACTAATCTTCTTTTCTCCATGATCCAGCCCATTTTTTATTACATTTTGGATAACACGGCGAAGCCCTTGCCTGTTTCCATGTATATACAACTGTTCTTCCGTAATCTGAATATCAGGCTGAATTTCCATTCTTACCCAGTCATCATAGTATGAAAAAACAGTTTCTTTCATTATCCGGTTAGTACAGCAAGGCGTCAATTCCAAATTATAAGATTCGTTTTTTAACTTTGTAAACATAAAAAGTTCTTCCAACATTTCATTCAGACTATGAATTCTTTCGTGGATAATGCTTAAATAACGTTTCTGATCCTCTATATTTTCACATTCTTCCATTAGCTGGAAATATCCGTCCAAAGATGTCAGTGGTGTGCGGATATCATGAGAAAGATTTGTATAAGTGTCCGCAATCAGAGCTTCTTTCTCCTGATAATGCTGCTTCTCTTTTCTTCGCAGTTCCAGAAGCTCATTCAACTTGTCAGAAAGCTTTCCTATTCCACCCACATCAAATTCATGGTTAATCAACATGTTACTGTCATGTTTCATCAAAAACGCCAATTGGCGGCAGATGTCTTTCACCTGCCGCTGGTATTTCCACATAATAATAAATTGTAAAATAATAATTCCTGCTAATATCCCAATTACGATATACATCCGTTAAATATCCCTCTTTTGAAAAACAACGCTACTAACAGATATCATTATAACAATGAACACCATTGCTACACCGAATGCTGCCAAGCACTCATTTCCACTTGGATTCATAGGAAGCAGTGATAATTTTCCAGTTATCGTATACTTATAAATCTGGAAATTCTGAATTCCTATTTTTTGAATAGCACTGTTGACCACTCCATACACAATGGTCATTACATTCATAGTAAGACAGACAGCAATGACCATGCTGATTACATTATTTTTCAAAATAATTGCAATCGCCATACAAATCAGCACAAGTGCATAATGAAGAGCCAGTTCAGTCACAAAATAAGATAAAATTGCCTTTGTATTTCCCCATTCCAATTCCCCGAAAAAAATACCATTCGCCGCTGCCTGAAATAAGAATGCACCTGCCATTGTCAGTACCGTAAAGACAGCCAAGGCAATTGCCCTGGAAAAAATCAGAGTTCCTCTATTTCTAACCTGACCTCCTATATTCTTAATATATCCGCTACTGATATCCGCTGTTGAAAACAGAACAGTAAAAATCACCAAAAGCAGTGCATACAATTTTCCTTGGGAATTGGCAAAAAAGATATCATATACCGTCACCTTTTCTCCCGGCTCCGTAGGCAGCGTTACCATCATTCCCACATTAATATTATCCACAGTAGGTTCAGTAACCTGCTCCTGTTTCATGGCATCCTTTTCAGTCAAAAGCTCATAATCTGTCTTGCATAAAGATGTTGTAATCAATAATATTGCTGCCAGTACGATCCAGATTACATACATACTTTTGGTTTTAAGCATCCGGTATAAATCCATTTTTATTATATTAAGCATGATCCGCACCTCCCGTCAGATTCAGAAAATAAGTTTCCAGTTCTTCACTGGTTATGGAAATCCCTTTTACCGGAATTCCTGACTTTGCAAGTTCCATATTCAACGCTGCACTTTCATTCAATCGTTCAAAAATATGAATATGCTCTTTATCTGTTACCTGATAGTTGGTAAATCCCATAGAATCCATCACCGGAATCGCCTGTTTCGGATGATCCAATGTCAACTCTATCCGTTCACTGCATCTTCTTATTAATTCTTCTCTTGTAATTTCCTGTAATAAACTTCCATTATGAATAATTCCATAATCAGTAGCAATCTTCGATAATTCCTCAAGAATATGACTGGAAATGCATATTGTCATATTCTTCTCTTTCTGAAGTCTCTGAATCGTATCCCGGATCTCTGCAATACCCTGTGGATCCAATCCATTGATTGGCTCATCAAGAACTAATAAATCTGGGTCTCCAACCAAAGCAAGACCAATTCCCAAACGCTGTTTCATTCCAAGTGAAAAATGTTTTGTTTTTTTCTTTCCCACATCCTCCAGACCGATAATTCTCAATATTTCTTCAATATAACTTTTTTTCTTTATTCCAAACAGCTTGCATTTGATATTCAGATTTTCATATGCAGTCATATTTCCATAAAGTCCCGGTGCCTCAATCAGACATCCTATCCGTGATCGAACTTTTTGCAAATCCTTTCCCTTGTATCCGAACATCTCGATTTCTCCACAAGTTGGCTTGGAAAGTCCACTGATCATCTTCAGACAAGTTGTCTTCCCAGCTCCATTCCGACCGATAAAACCATAAATAGCACCTTTTTTAATATGCATATTGACACTGTCCACAGCTTTATGGTGTCCATATTGCTTAGTCAAATTTCTTGTTTCCAATAACATTTCGCTCAAGTTTTTCATCTCCTTTTTCTTATCTGCATTTATCATAAAGGAATAATCCTAATCAAACGCAAATAAATAGTAAAAAAAGAGTAAAGATTATAGATGAAGACGATAACCGATTCCCCAGACTGTTTCAATATATTCCTCAGATGTAACTGTTTTTATCTTTTTGCGAATATTGCTTATATGTACATCCAGAGTTTTTGTTTCACCCATATATGGTTCGTCCCACGCATATTCAAAAATGTCCTCTTTACTGAAAACCTGCTTCGGATTTCTAAGCAGTAATTCTAAAATCGCAAACTCCTGTCTTGTTATCTTAGGAAGTATTTTTCCACCAATGCTGACCTGAAAAGTAGCTTTGTTCAATACCATCTCTCTGAACGAAAGGTTAGATTCTTTTATTTCCTTTTCTTCTGTATGACGAAGCTGTACCTGAATTCTTGCCAGTACCTCTCTGATTTCAAAAGGTTTCGTTATATAATCATCAGCCCCACTAGTTAAAACCTTTACCTTTTCATCCAAGCTATCTTTCGCAGTCAAAACAATAACCGGAAGATTTCCCTTTTTCCGTATTTCCTCCAGAACTGCTTCTCCTGTAATTCCCGGCAACATCAAATCCAGCAACACCAGTGCATAGCTATGCTCCTGCATATTCAAAAGCAGCTTTGCCTCAGTTCCGGAAAACGCCTGCTCACAGGAATAGCCTGCTTTGGATAATGCTTCCTGAAGCAGATTATTGATATTTGTATCATCTTCTACAATCAGTATTTTCTGCATGATAGTTCTCTCCTCTATTTTACACTGTGAAAACATTATTTTCTTGCATTATACGCTTTTCCCTTTTTTCCCGCAATTACTCCCCACAGATCCCTGGAATTCTCCAGTACATAACATACTTTTTGTTCCAGCTGAACTTATAATTTTCAGTATTCCTGTGCTTCCAAGATGCATATATCACTTTTTCCTTACCATTATGCCTTCATTTCTCCATCAGTGCTTTCGCAACCCTTATCCCGCCCACAAATAGAGCCAAACTAGAGCCATTCGATAAAACAAATGCCGAAAACCCGCATAAATACAGGCTTTCGGCATTTTAGTCCGTTATTCGAATTCGATAGTTCCAGGTGGTTTGCTGGTCAGATCATAAAATACTCGGTTGACTCCGCGAACTTCGTTGATGATTCTGCTCATGACGCTCTGCAGTACTGCAAATGGAATTTCTGCCGCTTCGGCGGTCATAAAGTCGACGGTATTAACTGCACGAAGTGCAACTGCATAGTCATACGTTCTTTCGTCACCCATTACACCAACGGAACGCATGTTAGTCAGGGCTGCGAAATACTGGTTCGGCATCCAGGATGGTGCTGTTCCATGCTCTGCTTTGTAAGCTGCAACTGCTTTGTCCACTTCGTCACGGTAAATGTAATCGGCATCCTGGACGATGCGGACTTTTTCTGCATTTACCTCACCGATGATACGGATTCCAAGACCAGGACCCGGGAATGGCTGACGGAATACCAGTTTTTCCGGAATGCCGAGTTCCAGTCCGGCTTTGCGGACTTCATCTTTGAAGAGGTCACGCAGCGGCTCGATGATTTCTTTGAAATCTACGAAATCCGGAAGGCCGCCTACATTGTGATGGGATTTGATCACTGCGGATTCTCCGCCGAGACCGCTCTCTACAACGTCCGGATAAATGGTTCCCTGTGCCAGGAAATCTACGGCTCCGATTTTCTTTGCTTCTTCTTCAAAAATGCGGATAAATTCTTCACCGATGATCTTACGTTTTGCTTCCGGCTCGGTAACACCTGCCAGTTTTTTGTAATATCTTTCCTGTGCATTCACACGGATGAAATTCAGATCAAACTGACCGTTCGGTCCAAATACACCTTCTACTTCATCGCCTTCGTCTTTACGCAGCAGACCGTGATCTACGAATACACAGGTAAGCTGTTTGCCGATGGCTCTGGAAAGAAGACCTGCTGCAACGGAAGAATCTACACCGCCTGAAAGTGCAAGCAGTACTTTTCCGTCTCCTACTTTTTCGCGGATCTCTTTGATCGTGTTCTCTACAAATGCATCCATTTTCCAGTCGCCTTTGCAGCCGCATACATTTTTGACGAAGTTGTTGATCATCTTCGTTCCTTCAGCAGTGTGGAGTACTTCCGGATGGAACTGGATCGCATAGAGTTTTTCTGCTTCGTTTTCTGCTGCTGCTACCGGACAGTCTGCGGTGTGTGCAGAGATTTCAAATCCCGGTGCAACTTTTGAGATATAATCGAAGTGGCTCATCCAGCATGTAGTCTGTGCAGACACACCCTGGAATATTTTTGAATCTTTTTTATCGATAAATACTTCGGTTTTTCCATATTCTCTGACATCAGCACGCTCTACTTTTCCGCCAAGCACGTGTGACATCAGCTGTGCACCATAACACAGTCCAAGCACCGGAATGCCAAGTTTGAAAAGTTCATCGGTGTATGTTGGAGAATCCGGCTCGTAACAGCTGTTCGGCCCGCCTGTCAGGATGATTCCCTTTGGATTCATCGCTTTGATTTTTTCAATATCGGTTCTGTAAGAATAAATCTCGCAATAGACATTGCATTCTCTTACGCGTCGGGCAACCAGCTGGTTATACTGTCCACCGAAGTCCAATACGATTACTACTTCTTCTTTCAAAGTCCTTCCTCCTGTTTTTAATCTGTTGAATGTTTATCGCTGATATCTTTTCATTATAATGTAAATATTCTTTATTTACAAGTTTATTCTTTTGCACAATTGAGGAACTTAAAATTTCACAGAAGATTTTTTACAAACATAAAGATATCAATGCCATGAAGGGTTTTGGAAGCATGAATGTTGTGTTCTGGAGAATGAAACCGCAACTTTTTATGTAAAATCACGAACTTGCACATTTATAGTTAGCACAACGGGTTAAATGAAAAAATACAAATTTTTTATCCGATATTATTGACGTGTAAAAAACTTCATGGTATTTTTATTTTTAGAAAAATGGAAATTATTTAAAGGCAAACTTGTTGAAAAGCAGGGACGCAAAGCCAGAAGGGGGCACCGGCAGATTTTGGCAGGTGTCCTTTTTGTATGCCAAAATGGGTGAAAAAACTGGCAGGGACAGGTTCTCTGTATACAGATAAAAGCAGGATGAAGAAGGCGAAGAGAGGATTTTATAAAATGCAAAATTATGAAGACAAAATATATTATTCTTTAGGTGAAGCTGTAACGGAACAGACACAAGCCATATCACAGGCCGTACAGAAAACACTGG
>ENA-OPDG01001776-OPDG01001776.1-human-gut-metagenome-genome-assembly--contig:-NODE-1776-length-13710-cov-3.972538_pt1 | contig 13710 bp, 8 predicted proteins | sample MGYA00241259_ERZ501498 | MGnify/ENA primary metagenome ERZ501498 (study PRJEB25962, sample SAMEA2042582) | human gut metagenome | biome: human gut; feature: human-associated habitat; material: faeces... | reverse complement strand
CCTCGAGCGCACCAAAATCCCACGAAGAATCGTAAGATTCCTCGTGGGATTTTCCTTTTATACGCAATTTGCACGGTCTCTGCACGGTTTTTGCACGGTCCGCATTTTTCGTGTCAGATGGAGTAAGTCTGTGAATTACTCTGCAATTCGTGCTATTTTTTGCAATTCAGGTCAGCAGAGCCAGGCGAAGCTGCGCTTTTACGGTGGGGTCTGCGTCCTTCAGAAGCTCCAGCAGTGCCGACACGGAGATGGTCGGTTCTGCTTCAACCGGGGCAGCCTGCACAGGTGTTGTTCCCGACTTGTAGAAGCCTTTCTCGAACTTCTTCCCCAGCTTCTTCCGAGAATCCTGCTGGATGTGTGCATAGGTGTTGACCAGAAGATTAGCGCTGGCATGGCCCGTTGTGCCCTGTACCGCTTTCACATCGCCGCCGGAGATCATCAGCTGGTAGGTGGCACTGGAATGCCGCAGACCATGGAACACGATGCGGGTGAACTCCGGGTGTTCGTCCTGCCACTTGATGAACTTCTTGCGGATGAGGATCGGCTCCACCGCCAAACCGTTGGGCAAGCGCAGGAGCATCCCACTGTTGCGGTAGCGTTCCGGCTCAACAGCTTCGTCCATTTCCAAACGCTTCAACCAGTGCTTCAATTCCTCTTTCAGCACGGCTGTCATGAAAATGGTGCGGTTGGAGGATGCTGTTTTTGTCTTTTTGAGCACCAGCGTTGTGGTGCTGCCCTCGCGCTTGTCCTCAAACTCCTGCAAGATGCAGCCCTTGCCCGTTTTTGCCAGCGATATCTTTTGGACACGCTGCATACACTTGTTGATGCGGAATGTGCCGGTGCCGTCCGCTCCCTCAAAATCAAGATCTTCCGGGGTCAGACCAGCGACTTCGCCCTCACGCAGTGCGCCCACCAGCGTAAGATGGACTGCCAGATGCAGAATCGGGTCCTCCATGCTGGCAAGTGCGGCCCACATCTCGTCCGCGTCCCAGATGGCGCGCTCCTGAATTGATTTTTTAGGGCTGTCCACCGGAACAGGGCTTTTGATGAGGATGCCCCACTCCACCGCGTATTGGAACGCTGTTCGCAGCAGACGGTGTACCTCGTGGATGGTCGTGCCGGAGAGAAACCGCTGCTTCTGCTTTTCCGAAAGAACCTGCTTTTTGCCCTCAAGATACTGGCCGCAGGGCGTTTTGCCAAGAGTAGCATAGCGGTTTTTCCACCGGCTTGCAGGGAAGTGGTTGAAAATTATCTGTTGCAGAAAGCCCAAAATCTGAGGCCAGCTTTTCCGCCGCTTGCCGCAAGGACAGCTGAAACAATTTTGCGGTGAAGTCTATCACATCGCCATCCACTCCACAGCCAAAGCAGTGAAACCGAAAATCCACTTTCATGCTGGGATTGCGGTCTGCATGGAATGGACAGCAAATCATGCTGCTGCGGTTTGGACGAAAACCATAGGCTTCTGCGGCTTGTCGGGCGGTAATATTCAGCTTTACGACTTCGAATAAATTGTTGTTCTTGAAGATTTTCCTCCTTTACAGTTCTATGCCATGACTGTGCTTCTTCGGTTTGGTGCATGTCTGCTCACGCTGTGCGATTTCTTCCTGCCGCTGCTGCAGCTTTTGTAGAACAGACGGACGGGAATCCTCTTTGATTTGCTCCATGGCCGCTTTTTTCACCTCTGGGATATAGAAGAACTGCGTCCCTCTTGAAAGAAGGTTCTTGATTGCCCCAATGATATTTTTCCGCAGGCAGAGTATTTGTTCTTCTGCATATTTTCTGGTGCGGAAGTCTGCAATTCGTTCTGGTTCCATTAACCATTCCAAATGTTGATCAATTTCATTTACAGCCTCCTGTAATGCTTTGTTTAATCCAACATCGGAAACCGCAAGGACCGCTTGGTCATAAGAACTATTTACCGCATCATTAAACAAATCGTTTACATCTACCCATTGCGAAAACAGTTCTTCTAATTCGTTCTCCTGGCTTCTAATTTTTTCATTGTTTTTCGAAATCTCTTCAGATTGCCTTACACCAATATGAATCTATAGGGCCGTTTTGGAATACAATTTTGGACAAAAAGAAAAACGGTAAAGTTCGCAATAGAACCTTACCGTTTCTGGGAATGCTGCACAGCAGCACCGTATTATTTCTTTTGGTTTATTATTTCATAACTGCGTTCAGCAATGTCTGATAGTCACTCACCACATCGTACACCACGTTTTCATCGTTCAGTGCCTTGAAATGTGCACGGGCACAATCAATTTTCGCCTGTTCTACCGGGGTGATGTGATTGAGCTTCATGGAATCCAGTGTGCCTTTGGTTTCAGCAACAAAGTAGATGTGCTTGACTGTGCCCTCATAGAACGCAATCGCCCAGTCGGGATTGTATTTTCCAACAGGTGTGGAAATATAGAATCCATCTGGCAGCTTTACATAGACTGCCACATCACGGTTCGTATCGAGGTCGGCGGCAAAATCACGCTCATTGCTTGAATCGTAAATCAAATGGTCATACAGATGCCGCTGTACTTTCATGACGTTCGTACCGAGTTTTCCCTTCAAAGTCGGCTCAGTGAAAATGTCCGTATCGTAATGTTCATCCAGAATATTGTAGGTGATATGCTGGATGATGGCCGTTGCCTTTTCGTCATTGATGAGGGCAGCTGCTTTCAGAATGAACTCTTCCGGGTTATCCTTGAACTGATCGAACACCACTTTTTCAATGCCGACCAGAATCTGTACAATCGCCTTGCGGGTCAGCTTGGTTTCAGCCACCAGCTTGCCAATCAGGTCATACTTGACGCTTTGACTGGCGTGAATTTTGGTCTGTGGGTCATATTTATGCTGATCCGCTTTTGCGAAAGCAGAGCCATCTAACAGAGAATCCTTGGATTTGATCTCCGTCATTTCGCCGGATTCTACTTTGAAGTAAATCTTTGATACGTTCAGATTGCGGTTGAGCGAGCGAATGGACTTTTGCACCAGTTCATCTGTGTCAAAATCCACCACATAAACCGATTTCGGGCTGATTTTGTTCCAAAGGGCCTTGAACTCCGGCATGGCCAGCTTGTCCGGGTCGATTTTTAATTCCACATTGTTGGAACGTGCATTTTCAGGCAGCATGACCTTATCGCTGTAAACAGAATCCAGCAGGTCAATGACCGATGCTGCACAGTCTGCAACTTCTTCTGCCACCTGCACCGCATGATTCGCATGGTCGGCATAGTACTTGTCCGTCAGCGCACCATGGCGGTCCACATAGCCATTCTGGATCAGATCAAAATAGATGGCAGCGGCGGTGTCTGCATCCACAATCTGTTCGTTGCTGTTTGCGTCCGTAAGAACTCTGCCAACAAACAGGGCAGCATCCACCTTTCTGGGGCGGTTCGCAACTGCTTCGGCCAGTTCGCTTTGCAGGCCTTTGGCAAAGCTGTCATAACTTTCGCTGGCGATGACAGTCAGGATGTTGATGTTATGCACATCGTTGCCCAGAACATTCGCATCCATACGTTCACCGTTCTGGTTGACGCACAGACGCAGGCCGCGGCCAACCTCCTGCCGTTTGCGGACTTCACTGCTGCTCTGTTTCAGGGTGCAGATCTGGAACACGTTCGGGTTATCCCATCCTTCCCGGAGGGCAGAGTGTGAGAAGATAAAGCGCACGGGGGAACGCTTGGGGTCCCGGTCAAGAAGAAGCTCCTTGTTTTTCATAATCAGGTCATAGGCACTGATGTCATTGGAGGTTTTCTCCCGCTTGTCATCGCCTGCAACCTGATTGACAAAATGGCCTTTCTTATCCACCGAAAAATAACCCGCATGGGTATCGTGTGCAGAAATTGCTTTCAGGTAGCGGATGTAATCATCTTCGCCCAGCGAAAGCTGCATCTGGCCGACAATATCCTCGTACTCCTGCTCAAACATCTCTGCATAAATACCGTTGTAAGGCTGGCCTGCGGCATCGTAGCACTTGTACTTGTCCACCTCGTCAATAAAGAACAGGCTCAGCACTTTAATGCCCTTGTGGAACAGCTGACGTTCCCGCTCAAGATGCGAAAGGATCGTTTCCCGAATCTGGATGCGGCGCAGCTGGTCCTCGTCCACCTTGCCGACCACATCTCCGGCAAACAATCGGACACCATTCAGAAATTCAATGTGGTTATCGCGGCCATCAATCTCTTTCACCACATAGCCATCCTTATATTCGTCCAGATTGCCGGAGTGGTCATAGAGGTTGAATTTCAGCCCAACGGTGCGCGTTACTTTGCGCAGACCGGCTTTTCCCTTGCAGTCGAACTGGATCGTTGCCGTAGGGTCTGCCTTGGAAAGATTGATGCTTTCCAGATAGACAAACCCATCCGTAGCGGTACTGCCGGATTCCGTAATGCCTTTGACCACGATTTTCTTAACCAGACGCTTATTATATGCTTCCATTGCATCCAGCCGGTAGACCATGTTGTAGATGCTGTCTGCACGGTGGGTAGCCGAGTAGCGCAGGGTGATCATCGGGTTGAACTCTTTCATCCGCTCTTTGGTCTGCTTGCCCTCCACCGACTGCGGTTCATCAATAATCAGGATCGGGTTTGTCTTTGCAATAATGTCAATGGGACGACGGGAACGGAACTCGTCCAGCTTCATATAAATACGGCGGGCATCTTTGCCTTTGGCATTGAACGCCTGCGAATTGATGATCATGACATTGATGGAACTATCCGAGGCAAAGCGGTCAATTTCCGTCAACTGTGCGGAGTTGTAGATAAAGAAGCGGATCTTCTTGCCATACTCTTCTGCAAAGTGATCCTGTGTGACCTCAAACGATTTATACACACCCTCACGGATGGCAACACTGGGCACGACCACGATAAACTTACTCCAGCCGTAATGCTTGTTCAGCTCATACATGGTCTTGATATAGGTGTAGGTTTTGCCGACACCTGTTTCCATCTCAATGGTAAGGTTATAGTGTCCCTCCAACTGCTTGGATGGCTCAATCTGGTTGGTGCGCTGGATTTTTTGCAGGTGCTCCAGAATAATACTGTCGTTCAGCTCTGGTACAATATGTTCATTGCGCCAGCCTGTGAAGCTTGTTTCCATATCAGTCTGGTAAATGCCGCTGCCGTTGTCGATGCGGTAATTCGTAGTCAGGTAGGGCTGACCTGCAAAGACGTCCACCACGGCTTTTGCGGCATCTGCCTGAAATTTCTGGTGTTTGAATTGAAGTTTCATCTGCTGTTCTCCCTCAAATCACCTTGACATCGGTATCCGGCGCATACAGCTTGAAAATTTCAAACACGTTGATCTTTTCCGGGCTGCTGGCAAAGGAAGAATCCCGAAACACTGCACGGCGCGGCTTGCGCTTGGCGATTTCCTTGATAACATTTTCCGGCACATTGCTGTCAAAGCAGGCAATCAGGGCATCGGGAACATTCAGCGCAGCATCGCCGGGTGCGTAGGTATGGACGGTACAGCTGCCGATTTTCTCAGACCGATACGGCATGGACAGCGGCAGTCCCCAATCCAGCAGACAGCCAAACAGCAAATCAAGGTCGGTGCGGTCCTCTTTGATGTTGCTTTCCAAATCTTCGAGGTTGGTCTGGGAGTATTCTTCGGCAGAATAATAGACGTCCTTCATATTGGTATCGTCCAGCTTGAAAACACGGAAGCCTACATCTGGATTCTTGCTGATATCCACCATTTCAATCGGCGGCTTTCCATCTCCAGCGTCAATCGTTTTTACAATTTTAGCAGTGGTATCATCGCCCGGCTTAGAGCCATCCATGCGGTTCAGAGGAACGCACTTCCAGCAATCATCTTCCTGCTTGATTTTTTCGCCAGCTCTGCGAATACGTTCTTTACCAATTTCGCAAATATTCTTATATCCCGCTTTATAAGCTTCACCGTCTTCGTCACAAGGCTCTGGTAACTGTACCATGATAAACTTGCGGTGGCCGCCATCTTTAGCGTTCAACTGCATAACAGCATTTGCTGTCGTTGCTGAACCCGAGAAGAAATCAAGACAAACACAGTCTTTTGTATTTCTGTATGATGCCAATAACTTCTCAATCAATCGTGTCGGTTTCGGATAATCAAGTATTTTTTGAACGCCAAAGATAAGTCGCAATTCCTCGTCTGCATCTTCGTTTGAGCCCCATCCAGAACGATTCAGATTATTCAAATCAATCGGTGCATTATACGATACATCTGAATCATCTCCGACTCGCGGCAACCAATCTTTTAAGGTTTTATATCGTGTTTCATTGACAATTCTACGCAAATAAAGGTCTCTTGTAATATACAACTCTTTCTTCTTTGCGTACTGTGTCATTGCACTTTGCGAATAACGCCAATTTCCTTCCAAAACCAAGTCTTGTGCCAACATACTGTTTTTTATAACCAAATCAGAATGAAGGACAATACTCATGGTCGTATCACTTATTTCAGTTCCTTTAGGCAAAAAGAAATTTTTTTCTTTATATTTGCTGATAATGCCAGAAGGAATCGTTCGTAACTCTCGTTTATTAACTGCATTTATACAAGGATATGTTTCTGTGTTTGTCTTAATTTCGCCGATTAGACCCTCAAAAGAATCGGCGTCTTTGCAATATACTACGATGTATTCTTTAACATTCGTGATGGAATTTGAAAGGAATGACCCCTTCTTTTTCTTTTCCCACACTAGTTCCGCAACAAAATTAGAAGCGCCAAATATTTCATCGCAAATTGATTTTAGTGCCGAGACCTCATTATCATCAATGGAAATAAAAATCACACCATCTTCTGAAAGAAAATTTCGGGATACCAGCAATCTGGCGTAAAGCATAGAGCACCAGTCCGAATGAAAACGTGGGTTGGATCTTGTGTTTTCTTTAAAAAGTTTATTACCGTCATCATCTCGTAGCCCTATACCATCTTCATATTCAGAAGTCTCCATAGTAAAATCATCAGGATAAACAAAATTATCCGTTCCCGTATTATACGGCGGGTCAATGTAAATCATTTTGACTTTGCCCAGATAACTTTCCTGTAACAGCTTGAGCACTTCCAGATTGTCGCCCTCAATGTAGAGATTCTCGGTATCATCCCAGTTCTTGCTTTCTTCCGGGCAGGGGCGCAGGGTCTTGCGGATGGGCTTGTTGGCTTCCACAATGGATGCCTTTTTGCCCACCCATGTAAACTCGTATGCTTCATCCCCGTCCACAACGTCCGGCGAGAGCATCTGCTTCAGCAGTTCAAAGTTGATACCACGCTTGTAAACCTTGTGGTCAGGGGTACTCTTTTCCTCGTCCAGCATTTCTGTGATGCAGTTGGGGAAAAGGGCAGCAATTTTATCAATGTTCTGGGATGTCAGGTTGGGGGTCTGAAGGGGAAGTTTGCTGTTCATTGGGAGAGTCCTCCTGTTTTTTGCTTGTACTATTTATAAAATCTCTAATGTCTGCTAACGATACATCTTCATAAGATATTGCGTTTAAGATTTCTTCTGTTTTTATTAAATAATGGGCTTGTTCTGTAACAAATTCTTGATGTGCTTTGATATACTCATCAAGTATGTTAGGGTTGATAGGTTCTAAAGCACCTGCATAATAGTAATCAATTATTTTTTGCGTTGCACTTTGTAATCTGCTAATTGATTGATATATTTTCTTGCATCCAATTCCAGTATTTCCAAAGATTTCAATTATAAGTACTTGAGATTTACTTATAAGATCTAACGTTCGTTCTGTCAGGTGACTTTGCAATTCGTCAAAATCTTTTACACCAGTACTCATTGTACTTATATCACCAACACTGGAAACTAATTCAAACTCAGAGAAGCATTTCTGTAACCGTTGTAATTTAGCACTGCGGTTATCTATAATTTTCCCAATTATCGCCAATTCATTTGCTTGCCGAGTTAGCTTTTCAAGTCTTTCTTGCGATTTATCATTTTCTTCTTTGAATTTTTGGTTTTGCCAAACTGCCAGCAAACCAAGAGCTACTGTACTGGCATAGGTTAAAATATCGCCTGCACCCCATTTTGCATGAAATATTTCACTGGAAGCCGACTTGCTAAAAAGACATTGGACGATAATTGCAAACAAAATGCTTATCCCGGCCCACAGATAAATCCACTTGTTTCTTTCCCAATGCCTTCGTATACGTTCTTTCACTGATTCTGTAAATCCTTTCGCATTTCATCAACGGACTTTCCAAGGATTTTTGCTTCGAGATAATATGCTTTCCACTGCAAATCTTGGTACAGGTTTTCTTTTGACGCTTGTTGAATCGAAATCCCAGAAGGAATGTTTGCATGAAACAAGTTCCAAATCATTTTATTATCTGGATGCTTTGCGTTTATTTCATAAATCTTTTGGCGCGCCGCATCTTCATTAAACGGAATTGTTTGCAAAATTTTCTGAATGTCGTCAATAGTTGACCGCATATCTGGTATTTCGGCAGCGGTATGAACCGAAGAAAGATTGTTATCCATCTTATAACTCCTCCTTTGTAAGTTGTTCCAGATTCTTTTTTAGTTGTTTCAGTTCTGCATTCATCTCCACCTGACGATTGAACTGCTTCTCTTTCCGAATCTTATTCTCCAATGCCGCAATCTGCTTTTGCAGTTTTTCACGTTCCGCAGAGCGTTGGATGTTCTCGGCAATGCTGTATGCGGCGTTCCAGTTCTCACCCTGCAATCGGGCAATCTGCCGCACCAGTCCATCATAGACTGCATCCAGACTCAGGCCGCTTATCGCAAGGGACAATTCTGTTTCTGGCATCCAGTCTGTATGCAGATAGCGGCTTACCTTGGCACTGCTGTTCGCAGATGTATCTTTACAGCCGATCCAAGCCTGCACCTTATTCTCATAAGAAAGAACAAACAGAATGTGATAGGGGATTTCACTGTCGATTTGGCGCAGAACAGCTTCATCCAGTTTTGGCCCGGTCAGACACAGCTCGAAAATCTCGATCTCTGTCACCCGCTCTCCGGCAGTGAGATTCAAGGTGGGCACTGCCAGCTTGTTGCGCCAGTAGATACAGCGCAGCTGGTCTGCAAACAATCGCTTGACTGCCGCTGGAACGGCAGCGTTTTCATAGAACTTCTGTTTCGGAATCCGTTTGTTAAACTCCGTGGAGGGTGGAAAGCCCAGCATTGATCTCACCTCTTATTGTACCACAAGGAAGCAAATCAGTTCAAAGTCATCCAGCCCGGAAATCGAAGAAAGCAGGGCCGTCGTACCGCCCATCTTGAACAGACTGTCAATGTCGCTCTCTTCCTTTGCATCCAGAATGGAACGGATGGCCTCGCTCAGCAATTCAGAATAGGCAGACATATTCTTTCCATCGTCCGTGGCCTGATTGAACTGTTGACAAAGGCTCTGGTCGGGTTCGGTTTTGCCTTTGCAGAGCAGCCGCAGACGATCCAGCAGCTCTTTCGGAGAAAGATAATCGCAGACAGTCGAGCCATCCTGCCCAATATAAACCATGTAGAATGGATGCAGACGGTTTTGCTGATCCACATTGATCTCATTGTTGATGTTTTTCAGAACAAAGATCACACCCGGAGGTGCATCGGGCGTAGATGCAACAATTGCGTGCATCCCAAGCGGCGTATGCTCCACATCATCGTGTTTCTTCATATAGTCCAGCAAGTCCAGCCGGAACTCGTTCAATCCCAAGTCCATAATGGAAATGCCGCCCGACATTTCTTCCAGATCGACCACCTCATTTTTCAGCCGTTTGAGCTGTGCACTGCGATATTCCAAATCACCTTTTTCTTCCGGGCTGATGAGGTTATCATCCCCTGTGGAAGTCATGACCGTCAGCTTCATCCGGGTTTCCACGCGGCCCTTCAGGTTGATGTACTCATCCAAATCCACATCCGGCCAGAAGTTGACCAACTGGATGCAGCGATTCTGGCTTCCGATGCGGTCAATGCGGCCAAAACGCTGGATAATGCGCACAGGATTCCAGTGAATATCATAGTTGATCAGATAATCACAGTCCTGCAAGTTCTGACCTTCGGAAATGCAGTCGGTGGCAATCAACAAATCAATATCCGCATGGTTCGCGTTCGGCAGGCTGTCCCGCCGCTTGGAAATGGGCGAAAAGCAGGTGAGAACTGTATTCAGATCACCACTGAGTTTGGGAATGGTTGTTTTACCATCCACGCTGCCGGTGATTTCGGCAGTGTTCATCCCAAACGCTTGCTTTACATAGCCGGAAATATTCTGATACAGATAGTCAGCAGTATCTGAAAACGCAGTAAAAATAATGATCTTCCGGTTGCCGGGATTGATGGGATGCCTTTGCTTTTCGTCAATCAGGCGCAGCAGTTCTTGCAGCTTGGCATCGTATGCAGGTGTGATATCCTGCACCATCAGGGAAAGAAGCTCCAGATTTTCAGCATCCTTTTCCAGATCATGCAGCCACGAAACATGATCCATATCCGCAAGATCAATCTTTACTTTGCGGCCGACTGTAAAAATGTCGTTGTTCTGGTCATCATCATCCCAATCGGCTGCATCGGAAATGTCGTTCAGCTCCAGCACACGGCTGCCATTTTGATAGGAACGTACCGATTGCATGGTATCTTCAATCAGTTTACTGATTCGGTCAATCGTCAGCCGGAACGCATAAACAGAACTTTCCAGCCGTTTGAGCAGGTTAATGCTCATCAGACGGCGGATTCCCTCTTCACGGCCTGCCTGCGTCAGTCCCTTTCCATGCTGGCTGGGGTCGATGTATTTGGAAATCCGAGAGGACAGAATAAAGCTGGTTGGTGTGTAAATGTGCAGCGTCAGCGAATCCAGTACATTATAGATCTGCTGATAGTTGATTGCATTATCAAGACTTGTCAGGCACGGCTGCACAGAGATCGGCTTCAACCGTTCCGGGAAAGTACCAACATCAGAAATATTATAGTATTTTTCGATATGTCGGCGAGAACGTGCAATCGTCACACTGTCCAGCACCTCAAAGAAATCGAAGTCCAGTGCCGCAAGCAGCGCATTTGTGGTACGCTCTGTGACAGGAAGCTTGCTCCATGTATTGAAAGCCTTTTGCGCCTGCCGGAAAATTTCATCAATCGGAGACGAAGTATTCAGCTTTTCATTGATTTTTCCGGCATCTCCCTCATAGGCAAGCGCAAGTTGGTTTTTCAAATCCACAAAACGATTATTTACGGGTGTTGCCGAAAGCATCAGCACCTTGGTGCGCACCCCAGAACGAATCACGCGATTCATCAATTTTGTGTAGCGGTTTTCTTTCTCATCAGTAGAGGTATTACTGCCATTGCGGAAATTGTGGCTTTCATCAATCACAACAAGGTCAAAGTTCCCCCAGTTAAGTGCAGCAAGGTCAATACCGTTAGAGGTTCCGCCGGAACGGCTCAGATCTGTATGGTACAACACATCGTAACGGAAACGGTCTTCTACCAGTGGATTGTTGACGTAGTTGCCTTTATAGATGTTCCAGTTTGCTGCCAACTTTTTGGGACAGAGCACCAAAACGGATTTGTTGCGATTTTCATAGTACTTGATTACAGCCAGTGCAGTGAACGTCTTGCCAAGGCCCACGCTGTCTGCAAGAATGCAGCCGTTATACTGTTCCAGCTTGTGGATAATGGCCAACGCTGCATCTCGCTGAAAATCATAAAGCATATTCCAGATTTTACTCTGCTTGAAGCCTGTAGCTTCATTTGGAAGATTATCTTCTGACACATCCTCCAAAAATTCACTGAAAATATTGTAGAGGGTGAAGAAATAGATAAAGTCCGGGCTGTTTTCTCGATAAGCTGTGCTGATGCTTTGCAATACAATGTCTGTAACATCCTGAAGTCGGGAAGAATCATTCCAGATTTCATCAAACAGCGACAAAAAGTAACGGCCGTTTTCAAAGACTTCGGTTCGCTGAACAGGGTAGTATGCGTTGTTTCCGCGCTCACAACCGAGGTCAACCGTTGTAAACCCACTGATTGGCATATAGGAACTTTCACCAACCGTCATGAAACCGGGCATTTGCTCTCCACTGACGTTGGAACGAAATTTTACTTTCCGTCGCACCCAGTCGGCACATTCCTTCGCCAGTGCTTTTTGGGTGAGTTCATTCCGCAAGCGAACCTCAAATTCTGTGCCGTAAAGGCTCTTTTCGCGGGTCAATTTCGGAATATAGAACTCTCGCCGCTCTTTTGGCGTGTTTTCCTGCACAAAGGTCGGTGAAGTAAAAATAAAGCGAAGTTCCGCGATTTCTTCCAACTGTTTCTTTAATTCCTGATACGCATAAATGGAAAAACAGGCCGCAGCAATGGACACGCGGCTCCCTTTCTGCATAGTATCCTGTAAATCTTCCCGAACAGTATGGTTGATATTATCCAGAATTTTCATAGAAGAGTCCCCGCAATCGACTGACTAAAGCGAAAATTAACTTTCAACGACAAGATACAACAACTCATTTTAATGATACTCTAATCAGGTTGGAAAATCAATCGTTGCTCAGGCAAAAAGCTCAGCAGGCACTAAACGGATAAAAAGTTTTGAATTTGGCCTTCAAATAAGGTATAATGAATTTACAAACGCTAAAGATTAAGAAGCGAGCAGGTGATACCATGCCTTTTCCCCTCGACCATTACATTGAAGCCTCTCATGTTGATTACAAGGAACGTCTTGAAGAGAAAAAGCCGCGCAGCTGGCTGAAATCCGTGTCGGCATTTGCCAATACCGAGGGCGGACACCTGATTTTTGGCGTAAAGAATGAGCCGCGCGAGGTCGTAGGATTAGAAAATCCGCAGGCTGTGGTGAGCAGATTGACAGAACTTATCAAAGTCCGCATTGACCCTACACCACGCTATCGAGTGCGGGAGGTCGAAATAGAGGGCAAGTCCTGCGTTGATCTGGAAGTACAGGACGGCCCGGCGTATCCATATTATTATGCCTTTGACGGTTCCCATACGGCCTATGTGCGGCATGGCGACCAGTCCGAAGAAGCCACTTCACGGGAACTGAACGAATTGATTTTGCAAGGCATGAACCAGACCTTTGATGCCCTGCCCAGTTCTTATCGAGTGGGTGATGTCAGTTTTACACTGCTGGCCGCGACATTTAAGAATCTGAAAAAAGAGGATTTCGACCTCGAAAAAGACTTGCCATCCGCAGGATTGGTAACAGATGATGGACAGATTACGAATGGCGGCCTGTTACTCTGCGATCAGGGCGTTCTGAAACAATCCCGTATTTTCTGCACCCGCTGGAAAGGCAACTACAAGGGTAGCATTGAAGAAGATGCTCTGGATGACAAGGAATTTCAGGGTGCAAGTCTGATCACGCTACTGCAAAATGCGGAAGATTTTGTCCGCAACAACAGCAAGAATCCCTGGAGTATTCGGGGCATGACCCGTGAAGAACGCAGTGACTACCCATATAAAGCCGTTCGTGAGGTGCTGGTCAATGCGCTGATCCATCGGAATTATCAGATTCTTGGTTCGGAGATTCATGTAGAAGTGTTCGATGATCGGCTGGAGATCACTTCGCCGGGCGGCATGATGAATGGCCGCAGGGTGCAGGATATGGATATCCGGCACATTCCGTCTATGCGGCGCAATCAGGTGATCTCGGATGTGTTCTCACGACTCGGCTTTATGGAGCGCCGTGGCAGCGGCATTGACCGCATCCTGAACTCTTATGTGGAAGTAGCCCAGAAGCCGACCTTCTACTCGGATTCGGATTTCTTTATCGT
>ENA-OPDG01001771-OPDG01001771.1-human-gut-metagenome-genome-assembly--contig:-NODE-1771-length-13736-cov-3.509612_pt1 | contig 13736 bp, 9 predicted proteins | sample MGYA00241259_ERZ501498 | MGnify/ENA primary metagenome ERZ501498 (study PRJEB25962, sample SAMEA2042582) | human gut metagenome | biome: human gut; feature: human-associated habitat; material: faeces... | reverse complement strand
TCTGTGAAACTCTGGCTGCCATAGGAACCGCAGATACACCTGCTGAACCAATAAGCGGATTAACCTTACCATGTGTAACAAGACACATAATCTTACCAAATAACACACCTGCTGCAGTACCAAATGCGAATGCAATAAGTCCTAATGCAACAATCTTTAATGTATCAAGGTTAAGAAATGCTTCTGCACTTGTTGTAGCACCAACTGATGTTCCAAGGATAATAACAACTATGTACATAAGTGCATTAGAAGCTGTCTCTGCAAGCTGCTTAACAACTCCACTTTCCTTGAAAAGGTTACCTAACATGAGCATACCAACAAGTGGTGCTGTTGTAGGAAGAATAAGTACTACTACTACAGTAACTACTATAGGGAAAAGAATCTTCTCAAGCTTAGAAACAGGTCTTAACTGTTCCATCTTAACTTCTCTTTCCTTCTTAGTTGTTAAAAGCTTCATAATTGGTGGCTGTATAATAGGAACCAGTGACATATATGAATATGCTGCTACTGCAATAGGTCCCATATATTTAGTCTGACCAAGCTTACCTGCAAGGAATATTGAAGTAGGACCATCTGCACCACCAATAATTGATATAGCTGCTGCTGCCTTATCTGGGAATCCCATAAGAATAGCCATAAGATATGCTGCAAAGATACCAAACTGTGCTGCTGCACCAAGCAGGAAACTTGCCGGGTTAGCAATCAATGGACCAAAATCAGTCATAGCACCAACACCTAAGAAAATAAGTGATGGTAAAATACTCCATTCATCAAGTAAATAGAAATAATGTAACAAACCACCTACACCGTTACTTGAATCCTCTATTGCTAACATAATGTCAGGATAAAGGTTTACAAGAAGCATACCAAAAGAAATAGGTACTAAGAGCAGAGGTTCATATCCTTTTTTAATTGCAAGATAAAGGAAAACAAACGCAACCAGAACCATAAGGTAATTACCCCATGTAAGTCCGAAGAATGCACTCTGGTGAACGAGGTTTCCTAAAGTTGTTATAATATAACTCATCTTATACCTCCGTAAGTCACTTTATATCAGTATCATAATTAATTTAATGAAACTAATACCTTACCTGACTCTACAGAATCACCAGCTGCACACTCAACAGTTGCAATTGTGCCATCCTGAGGAGCACAGATTTCATTCTCCATCTTCATAGCTTCAAGGACAACCAATACATCGCCCTTCTTTACAGCAGCACCTGCTGTTGCATTAACCTTAAGAATCTTTCCTGGCATTGGAGCGTTAACTTTAACTGCTCCCTGAGCACCTGCTGGTGCTGCTGCCTTAGCTGCAGCCTTTGGAGCTGCTTTAGGAGCGGCTGCCTTAGCTACTGGAGCTGCACTGCCTGTTCCTTCTTCTACAGTAACATCATATACGTTACCATTAACTGTAATTGTATAGTTCTTCATGATTATTTCCTCCTATTATTAACCTTTCTAATTGAGCGGACAACAAGACCATCCGTAGATGTTCCTTCTGATGCTGCAATTGCTGCAGTAATAACTGCAATAAGTTCAAGATCGTCCTCAACATTTTCTTCTTCATTAGAAACAATCTGTGCTATAGCATTATCAACACCAACAGAAGCTGTGTCTTCTTTCTGTTCTTTCTTTCTGTTCTCATATACGCTTATATACTTGAACAGAGAAATAATGAATGAAATGAATATAAGAACTACAAATACAGTTCCCATACCAATAAGTGTATTCATTCCGGCCTTACCCATCTTCTCACCTGTTGTGTATGATGGATTAATAGCTCCACTTTCAAGTGTGTAATCTGTATTGATTACGAATTCGAATGTACATACTCTCTTTTCGAATTTAAGTTTAACTGAAATAGTACATAATTCACTTGTTTCATCACTGACCTTTACATTAATGTTGTTAACATCAACAGACTCTTTGAGTTCACCAAGTTCATCTTTAGTGCTGTTCCAGCTATTGTATAATCCTATTGTTTTAACATTCATTCCCTGCTGGTTAACAATATACATCTTACTGTTAACATCATTAAGGGTTATTCCTGCTTCTGCATCTGCAATAAGAGCATCTGTTCCTGCTTCACCCTGATTGCTGTCAAGGTAAAGAATCATATCCTTTGCCCAGTCCTTGAGGTAATTCTCAACATAAGCAACCTCGTTATCTTTAATGGATTCTTTAGCTGTATTAGTATCAATCTGTGCATTACCACAGGCTGTCATACTGAATACGCAGGCTAACATGCAGAATAACAATAAGAATCTTTTCAAATTAGTCTTCTTCATATTGTCACCTCTTAATTAAACTGTTCCATGCTTCTTATCAGGACGAACCTCTCTCTTTGAAAATAACATTTCAAATGCAGCGGCTACATACTGTCTTGTATTCTCCGGGTCAATAACAGCATCAACATAACCTCTTGCTGCTGCTGACTCAACACTTGACTGTAACTTAGCATATTCAGCTGCTTTCTCTGAAACAGTTGCTGCCACATCAGAAGCGGCTGCTATCTCATCAGCATACATAATCTTTGCTGCAAGCTGTGAATCCATCATTCCGATAGAAGCTGTTGGCCATGCGTAGACAAGGTCTGCACCTAAAGACTTAGAGTTCATAGAAACATATGCGCTTCCATAAGCCTCACCTGTAATAACATTAACCTTAGGTACATCTGCGTTAGCAAATGCATATGTAAGCTTGGCACTTGCAATTGCAATTCCCTTCTCAGCTGCCACTGTAGCTTCGAATCCCTTAACATTAGTAAGTGTAAGTACAGGAATCTCAAATGCATTACAGAAATTAACAAAATTCTCTGCCTTGTAAGCGCCCTTAACTGTAAGAACCGGTTCAAACTTTTCAGCCACTTCACCCTCTTCATCATAAAGAGCTGTTCTGTTAGCTACAGCACCAATAGTAATTCCATCTACCTGAATAAATCCTGTAACCATTTCTTTAGCATATGAAGCCTTAACTTCAACAAATACATTATCATCAGCAATATCTGAAAGAGCTAATGCAGGATCAGCAATCTCTGCTGCCATATCCGGGCATGCTCTGTTAAGATCATCTGTTGTTGCAGAAACTGCAGCATCCTCTTCGTTGTTAGCAGGAAGCATAGAAACTAACTGTCTTACACCATTAGCAATAGTCTCCTCATCTCCTGTAAAATCAACAACTCCTGCTTCTGCCTGGAACTTAGCTGACGCTGAGTCAAGCTTTGATTCATTATTACCATCTAATGCATTAGGGCTGTTAACAAAAAGCTTGGCCTTGCTATCTTCCATAAATGTAAAATCAGATAATGAAGAAAGAATTGCAAGTCCACCGCCACAGTTACCGTAAACTGCTGTAATCTGTGGAATAACACCTGATGCAATAGACATCTTCTTATAAATTGTACCGAAACCTTCAAGAGCATCTGTTGCTTCCTGAAGTCTTAAACCTGCGCAGTCAATAAGACCTATCACAGGAGCTCCCATCTTCATAGCATAATCATAAAGTGCTGAAATCTTCTTAGCATGCATCTCACCGATAGAACCATTAAGAACAGTTGCATCCTGGCTGTATACATACACAAGATTACCATTAATAACTCCGTATCCTGTAATAACACCATCGGATGGAGCCTTCTTTTCCTGAATGTTAAAATCTGTAGATCTGGCAGTCACACCAGCACCGATTTCAACAAAGCTGCTATCATCAAGTATTGCTTCAATCCTTGATAATGCCTGTGTTGTATTACTCATTACGAGACCTCCCTTGTTTTTTACGTTGCTATTGCGCAACTCTTTGTTAATTTTATTACAATCTGCCAATAATTACAAGTATTTTTAGTCCTTTGTTTCAAATACAATCACAAGTCCTTTTTTTATATTTATAACCGCCACATTTTCTTTAATTTCATTACTCTGGCATATGCTTAAACCCTGATGAAGTATATAATCATCAAGCACATATTTAAACCCTGCAAGACTTATAATTGTTTCTTCAGATAGTGGAACAAATGATACATAATCACCATACTGTCCTGTTTTGGACACTTTCACTTCTCCCATCTTGTCATTTATAAGATATATTTTATTGTGACTGTCACATATAAAACATGGTACGCCACTGTCAAGTGCAGCCTTCATATTGCATATATTGGTAAATGTGTGATCCATCCTTGTACCTGTCGCCCCAAGTATATATATGACTGACGCTCCGGCTTTCAATGCATTTATAATAGCAATATGCGTATCTGTATAATCCTTTTCTTTAGGATAAGTCTTAATATCTATACTTTTATACTTATCAAGCAGTCCATCTTCTACTGAGTCATAATCCCCCAGTATCATATCCGGCACAAGTCCGAGTTCATCAATATATTTAAGACCACTGTCAGCTGCAATTATGTATTCAGCATTTATTGTCCTGACAAAATCCTTTGCCCAGCTTATATCAAGACTTCCCCCTGTCACTATAAGTGTTTTCATATCAATCTCCTTAATCTTACTAATCTGTAATATCTTTCTTTCGTATTTTACCACATTAATCCAGATGTTCTTTATTTTTTCACAATTATATTTTATAATATCTGAACAATAAAGGACTTATGGTTAAGTTCTATAACAAGGAGGAATATTATGTCTGAAAACGCAACTGACATAACTAATGACAACATTCAGGATAATAACGGGAATGACTCTCTTCTTACAGGTGGAAGCCTGTATGAAAGCAGCACTGACAAGTACAAGGATAACTTATCTTCTGCCATCACATTCTTTGTATGTGGAGGAATCGGAATCATTCTTATGATTCTTAATGATATCGGTATCATTAAGATAGTAACTAAAGATGCACCTTCATTCCTTTTTATTAATATTGTTCTTGGTCTGTTATTTATCGGATTCATTGCAATCGGTGTCTGGTCTTTGAAATACTCTAACAAAATTAAAGCCAAGGCTGAAACTGAGGATAAGAAAGCCGCCGATGTACTTAACTGGCTGGAAGACAACATAACTAAAGAAGATATTGAGAATTCTTACACTGGAGATATTCAGGAAGAAATGAAATATTTTAACCGTACAGCTTATGTTAAAGAACAGTTAACCGTACAATTTACTGAACTCTCAGATGAAGAAGCCGAGAATTTTTCAGAACAGTTCGTTGAAAAAATGTTTAATTAATTCTTATAATCAATAAAACCCGCTGTGTAATTAACAGACACAGCGGGTTTACTATATTCTGATTAGTTGTTAGAAAGGAATTCATCAATTCCCTTAGCTCCAGCTTTTCCTGCTCCCATGGCAAGAATAACTGTAGCTGCACCTGTAACAGCATCTCCACCGGCATATACACCTTCCTTAGATGTTTTACCAGTTTCTTCTTCTGCTACTATACATTTTCTCTTGTTGATGTCAAGTCCCTTAGTTGTTGAAGATATAAGTGGGTTAGGTGAAGTACCAAGTGACATGATAACTGCATCTAATTCCATAACAAACTCTGAACCAGGAATCTCTACAGGCTTTCTTCTTCCTGAAGCATCAGGTTCACCAAGTTCCATCTTAATACACTTCATACCTGTAACATTACCCTTGTCATCTGTAAGAATCTCTGTCGGATTAGTAAGAAGGTCAAATATAATTCCTTCTTCCTTAGCGTGATGTACTTCCTCAGCTCTTGCTGGAAGCTCCTCCTCACTTCTTCTGTATACGATATGAGTTTCTGCTCCAAGTCTTAATGCTGTTCTTGCAGCATCCATAGCAACATTACCACCACCAACGATAGCAACCTTCTTAAATCTTGCTATTGGAGTATCATACTCATCCTTGAAAGCTTTCATAAGATTACTTCTTGTAAGGTACTCATTAGCTGAGAATACTTCGTTAGCATTCTCGCCCGGAATACCCATGAATCTTGGAAGACCTGCACCAGAACCTATGAATACTGCATCAAAGCCTTCATCTTCAAGCAACTGGTCAATTGTCATTGACTTACCAATAACAACGTTAGTCTCAATCTTAACGCCTAACTTCTTAACATTCTCAACTTCGTGGGCAACTACTGTTGACTTAGGAAGACGGAATTCAGGAATACCATATACTAATACACCACCAGCCTCATGTAAAGCCTCGAATATAGTTACGTCATATCCCATTTTTGCAAGGTCTCCGGCACATGTAAGTCCTGAAGGACCTGAACCGATAACAGCAACTTTCTTGCCTTTCTTCTCTGTTGGCTTCTCTGGCTCAACATTATTCTCTCTTGCCCAGTCAGCAACAAATCTTTCAAGCTTACCAATTGATACTGATTCACCCTTGATTCCTCTGATACACTGACCTTCACACTGTGTCTCCTGTGGACATACACGGCCACATACAGCAGGAAGTGCACTTGACTTACCAATAATCTTATATGCTTCCTCAATATTTCCTTCTTTTACCTGATGAATAAATGCTGGGATATCGATAGATACAGGACAGCCCTGAACACATCTTGCATTCTTACAGTTAAGGCATCTTGTTGCCTCTTCCATAGCTTCTTCCTTGTTATATCCAAGACATACTTCATCAAAATTCTTATTTCTTACGTCAGGAGCCTGCTCTCTGACTGGCACTTTCTTCATTACGTCCATTTTGAAACCCATCCTTTCTAATTACACTGTCCACAACCGCCGTGATGTGTATCGCCTTCCTGAAGCTTGAGCATTGCTCTTCCCTCTTCAGTTCTGTACATAGCACTTCTCTTCATAGCCTGGTCAAAGTCAACAAGATGACCGTCAAATTCAGGTCCGTCAACACATGCAAACTTAATCTCATCGCCAACCTTAAGACGACATGCACCACACATACCAGTTCCATCAACCATAATCGGATTCATGCTGACAATTGTAGGAATTCCAAGTTCCTTAGTAAGAAGACAGACGAATTTCATCATAATCATAGGTCCGATTGCTACACATAAATCATAATGTTTTCCTTCTGCAACAAGATCCTTAAGCACATCTGTACCCATACCTTTTCTTACATAGCTTCCATCATCAGTTGTTATGTAAAGATTACCAGCAACAGCCTTCATCTCTTCCTCTAAGATTATAAGTTCCTTATTCTTAGCACCAACGATAACATCAACATCTACACCATGCTCATGCATCCATTTAACCTGTGGATATACAGGTGCTGTTCCAAGACCTCCGGCAATGAATACAATATTCATCTTTTTGAGTTCTTCAATATCCTTGCTGATAAGCTCTGATGGACATCCAAGAGGTCCAACAAAATCTTCAAATGCATCTCCTGCTTTAAGATGTGACATCTTCTCAGTAGACGCTCCAACTATCTGAACAACTATTGTTATAGTTCCTGCTTCTCTGTCATAATCACAAATAGTAAGTGGAATTCTTTCGCCCAAATCATCCATCTTTACAATAACGAACTGGCCAGGTTCACAATGTTTAGCAACTCTAGGAGCTTCAACATCCATAAGGAAGATCTTCTCTGCTAACTTCTCAGCCTTAAGAATTTTATACATTACAATTCTCCTTTCAAAAAGTAATATTATGAAGTGCATTACGCACAATCAACCTTTAGTATTCTTTGGCAGAATAACTGCCTTCTGTACCTGTAACAGTATACACCTTACCGCTTGATGTATCAACGCCATATAATCCAGCAGTTGTTGTAGAACCACCCTTTATTACATCATATCTGATAATATACATTTCATTGTTGCCAACCTTTGTCTTTGAAATATAGACAAAATTAACACCTGAACCATCTGAAGCTACGCTGTCTGACTTAAGCACCTTCTTTGATATAAGGACATTTTTCAGCTGGCTTTCAGCCTGGCTGTATGTATATGTATTCTTTACTTCAACATTATAATTTCTCTTAACTACTGTACTGCTCTGCTCATGATCGTTAATTATTACAAATGCGATTACAGTATTACCGGTTGGCATATCGAATTCACCTGTATACTCTGTTGATGAAGATGTAGGAGTTGTACCATCTGTTGTATAATATGCCTTACATTTGTCAGGGATATTATTAATCTTAATCTTCTCTCCATCTGAATATTTTCCTGACGCAGGAGTTACATCTGGTGCTACAGGAGCACCATATTCAACAACATATTCAAATTCAACTACTTTACTATATACCCCAATAGAATTAACAGAAACTGCTTTTATCTTAGTTGTGCCTGTTTCTAACTTAATTGCTGTTCCATCATATAGTGTACTCTTAATATCAGGTTCTTTTCCATCAGTTGTATAATAAACAACACAACCAGAATCACATGTAAATTTAAGTTCAACATCATCATCATACGAACCCGGCTCTTTAGAAGCTGATGGTTCTTTTACAATATAATTCTTAACTGCATTGCTGCATTTTCCATCCTGATACTTTCTTATAAGCTTTGTTAAATTATCTGCATCCTCTTTCTTATAATAAATATCTGCAAGAGCTTTAACCGCATCTTCATAATTCTCATCATATGAAAGTATATCCTTCAGCACATTAACAGCTTCATCCTCATTTCCTGAGCTTTCATAGCATCTATACAATGTATACTTAAGGTTCAGATTCTTCTTTCCCTCATTTTCTTTAGAAGCCTTGCTAAGATATGATGATGCATCACCATAATTACCCTCTTCGTACAGTTTCATTCCTGTCTGATAATAATAATTATAATTATTCTTACTCTTCTTGTTAAGTGATACAGCAACTATAATTATTATAATTAAAACTAATGCAACTCCCGCAGCAACCCCTGCTATAATAAGCTTTGTCTTCTTATCCAGTGGTTTCTTAGTGGTGTCTTTCAAAATCTCTTTATCTTCATCTTCTGGTTCTTCATCGTCATCATCATCAAGTAAAATATCTCTATCAGTTAATTCTTCTTGTGTTGGTTGAGATGATTTATTAATTACCTGCTGTTCCTTAAGAATTTCATCTGTTATCTTAGGAACAACTCTCGTCCTCCCATCATTAATATCTGATGGCTGCTCTGCTTTATAATCATCAGCCTTTCCTACATAAGCTTTGGCAACTGTAGTTTCTTCTTCTACCATTTTCTGCAACGACTTTTCAATTTCGTCTTCTATGCTTGTATTCTTATTAAAATCGTCTGGCATATATAGACCTCCATACACTTAAATAACATTTTGATATTAACATATTAGAGAATATTAATCAATAAAATACATTTTATGATTTTTATTTTTGTTTAACTAATTGTACACATTTTGCTCACATTTATCATGTATATTCTATATTAGATAGCAAAGAGAATTCTTTCTATCTCCCCCTCATATTTTGAAAAAGGAGATGTTTGACCGCATCTCCTTTTTTTGTCCAAAAAATTATGACCATCAGTACAACACTGATGGTCATAATTTTTTTCATTACCTGAATTATCTTATGCTTGTAACTCTTACTGTGCAGCTTAATGTCTTATTATTAACAACAGCTGTTATTGTTGCTATTCCTGCTTTTCGTCCAATAACTTCTCCTGAAGAAGAAACTGTACATACCCTTGGATTACTGCTTCTCCATGTAATTTTACTATCTGTTCCTATTACATCTAATGTATATCTGTCATACTGCTCAAGAGTAATATTAGACCTGCTTATTGCAAGTGAATGAACTATACAGCTTGATTCAACACCTGCACCATCACTTATGACATAAACCTCTGCTTCACCAGGACCTACAGTTGTAATAACACCATTACCATCAACCGTAACTATTCCTGTATCTGATGAGTACCATTCATATGAATCATTATTAACAGCCGGCCTTACTATTACCGATAACTGTCTTGTTCTGCCTGTAAGCATATATATTTCTTTTGAATTAATTCTAAGTGAGGATATATTAACTCTTGGAGTTACATAAACCCAGCAGATTCCTTTGATATTATTACCATCCTGAGATGTTGCTGTAATCTTAACTTTACCGGAACTGATAGCAAACACCTCGCCATCCTCATCAACCACTGCGATTGATTCATTAGCTGATTTCCATACAACGTCTTTAATTGTTGCATTATCCGGATATACGTTAACACCAAGTTTCTGTGAATCTCCAACAAACAATCTCAATGAATCCGGCACAACTTCTATTCCCGTAACCGGATTAACAACTCTTATGATACATGAATCTGTAACTCCGCTTCCATCCGCTGCTGTAGCTGTAATAACAGCATTACCAACTGATTCAGCACTAAGATTACCTTCCTGATCTACTGAACATATACTGTTATCTGATGATGACCACACTATATTCTTATTAGTTGCTGTATCTGTGCCAACCGTTGCAATAAGCTTTCCTGTTGCACCCACATTCATGAATTTATTATTTTCACTCAATGTAATAGTTGAAACATATTCCTTAACAACAATTGTACAAGCTGCTGTGAGATGACACTCATCTGTTGTAACTTCAATTACACAGTTACCACCCTTTAAGGCTGTTACAACACCATTTTCATCAACTGTTGCAACTGATGTATCACTTGAAAGATATGTGACTTTCTTATTCTCTGCATCTATTGGCTCAATTGAAGGTATAATAGCATATTTTGCTCCAACCCATAATTCCTGATAATCAGAATTAAGTGTTATTCCTGTTACAGGCTGTGTAACAGTAACAATACAATATGCTGTAAGTCCCGTGTCAACATTAGTACATATTATAGATGTTGTTCCTGCACCTGTAGCTGTAACTTTACCATCGCTTTCTACTTTACATACGTTTTCATCACGGCTTTCCCATGTAACAAGCTTATTATCTGCATTCTCTGGAAGACATGTGGCATTAAGCCAGAACACCTGTCCTTTTCTCACTGTAATATCTGTCGTATTAAGGACAATTGATGTAACAGGCTGCTTAACATATATATTACACATTGCTGTAACACCACCATCAAGTGACTTACAAAGTATTGTCGCACTACCTGTTCCGACAGCTTCAACCAGACCATTAGAATCAACTATACATACATTAGTATTAGATGATTCCCAACTTACAGTCCTGTTCGTAGCCGTTATAGGGAGAACTTCTGCTGTGATTCTTAATGTCTGTCCTATTGACATAATCTCATCTTTATAATCAAGTTTAATAGTCTCAACTGGTATGCTTATAATAAAATTACATGTTGCAATAAATGCACCATCTTCTGTTTTGCAGACAATTGTACAGTATCCTGGCTTAATATATGTTACAAGGCCATTCTCATCAACTGTTGCAACTGATTCATCTGAGGATGACCATGTAACATTTCTGTTCACACCGTCTCCTGATGGCTTTACAGTTGCTACAAGCTGATATTTTCCAATTGCCATAGTAGACTCAACTGTTGTCGCGTTAAGTGTAACTCCTGTTACTGGCTCTCTTACATAGACATCACAGGTTGCAACCTTAAGTCCGTCTTCAGTTATTACTGTAATCGTTGCATTACCGCCAGATAATCCCTTAATAGTAGCTGTGTAACTGTCTCCTGTTACCGTAGCTACCGTTGTATCTGATGATGACCATAAAACATTGCTGTTAGTAGGTCCTGCCGGATTGAATAACACCTGTACTGTTCCAGTGCTTCCTCTGTCAATTGATATTGAAGAAGGATTAATACTTACATCTCCTACAGGAGTGGTAACATATATTACACAAGTCTCAGACTTGATAACTCCATTAATATTCTGTGAAACAGTAAGATGTGTCACACCCGACGCAACACCTGTTATTGTAAATACTGTACCATCATCTGACTGGTTTACCTCTATAAGATCATATGTAGGAATAACTCCTGCTTCATTAGCCTGATTAGTTACAGTATATGTAATCTGTGATTTACTTGGCTGATTAGTAACAAGAGCCTTAATGTCTATTGAACTTCCAATATTAACTGTTGTGCTTACTGTACTAAGTCCAAAACCATCTATAACTGTAATCTTATATGCCAGCTGATATGGCATATTATACACAGTGTATAATTCATCCTGTACTCTTGTTGCATATATTGTAGCTGTACCCGCACCAACTGCCTTAACAAGACCGGTTGCAGAATCCACCTGAAGTATCTTGTTATCAGAAGTTGACCATGTTACTTCTGATTCAATTGCTGATGTTGACAACTGAAGTTCATCACCAACATTCATATTGCTCACTTCATTTCCCATCTTCTTAAATGGAACTACAACATTAACAGCATCTCTTGTAAACCATGATTCATTGCCTCCAACATCAATAGTAGTAAGTCCTGCACTCACCTTTGTAACTCCTGCATGTACTCCACATACTGTTCCAACTGCAACTGATGCTACATTTGAATTATCTGTCTTATATATTACGTTAGACTTAACAGGATTAACTACATTAGAAGGAATGTCCTCATATGTAAATGCTTCATAATCCTTATCTGAAAGGACCATATATCTGTTAGATGCATCGCTTGGAAGATGTGTTATAAAATGTCCCTGTGAATTAGATATACTCTCCTTAAACTTAACCTCTGCCCTTACTGTAAATGTATATGTAAGAGGATTAATTCCGCTTCCGTCTGCAGTTCTTGCCGTAATAACAGTTGAACCACCGCCAATAACCTTAAGTACTACTTTAGAAGAATCCCTATAATACATCTCTACGATTCCATCTGAACTAACCTCACCTGTTGAATCATTAGATGTTTCAATAAAAAGCTTATTACTCTCACAGGTATTGGCTGTTATGGTAATTAAATCTCCTTCTTTCAGAAGATCTGCCTCTTCAAGAACAGTATTACCTCTTTTCCTTTCAACATTAACATTAATAGGAACATATACTGCTGCTGTTGATGTAGCAAGTACATTATCATATACAACAGCTCCTGTATCTGAAAACTTCTTAGAATGATATGCTGCTGTTATTGTAGCTGCTCCTGCCCTGTTACCATATACTGTAGGATTAGTTGTTCCTGATACAGTCTGCAGATAAGCATCTCCGCCTGAACTTGGATTAACAAACTTTACAACATCATAATCTTCATCCGATATTGTCCATTCAAGTCTTACAGGACTTGCAATACCATTGTTCGAAGGATTGCTCGCGTCATAAAATTCATCATCCGTACCTGAAAGATTGGCATGAATAACTGTAGATGTAGATCCCTGTATTACACTTGACTGTGCCGGTGTCAGAGAAAGAGAAACACTTGAGTCAGCGTTAGCAAATATAAGTACTCCACCGCATGCAACACCAGAAACAAGCACACCTATAAGAATCTTCCATTGCATTTTAAGACGCATTGTCAGCTGTCTGATTTTTTTAACATTCTTCATATATATAACCCTCGCTTTGCATAAGTATATCTGTGCTTATATTAAAATCAAATAATAACTATTATATTATATCGAAACCTTTATTTATTAATATTACATCTTATACATACTTTTTTCAATATGCCTGCATACAATATTTTTCGCTATTGTTGTCAGCTGCTGTTGCAATTTATCATATTTCTTATAAAACATATAAAAGTTTGGGTAAAATGATGGAATTAATCAGATTATTATGTTAAAATATTGTAGCAATAAAATATTTTTGGAGGTATCTAAAAAATGAAATTAAATTTAAGACCAGCTGAAGAGTGTACTTTTGACGCTGTATCATTAGGTGAAGTTATGCTTCGTCTTGATCCAGGTGAAGGCAGAATCCGTACAGCAAGAAGCTTTAGAGCATGGGAAGGTGGCGGAGAATATAACGTTATCC
>ENA-OPDG01001770-OPDG01001770.1-human-gut-metagenome-genome-assembly--contig:-NODE-1770-length-13737-cov-4.173220_pt1 | contig 13737 bp, 9 predicted proteins | sample MGYA00241259_ERZ501498 | MGnify/ENA primary metagenome ERZ501498 (study PRJEB25962, sample SAMEA2042582) | human gut metagenome | biome: human gut; feature: human-associated habitat; material: faeces... | reverse complement strand
CGGATGCCAATCATTTTATCCAGGCACTTCCGGATGGATATGATACGATTGTGGGTGAGCGCGGTGTCGGACTTTCCGGCGGACAGAAACAGCGTATCTCCCTTGCGAGGGCACTGCTGAAAGATCCGTCGATTCTGATTCTTGACGATACGACATCGGCGGTCGATATGGAGACGGAGAGTTATATCCAGAGCCAGTTGAAGAAATTAGATAACAAGTGCACGATCTTTGTCATTGCGTACCGCATTTCTTCCATTAGAGATGCAGATCTGATCCTTGTCATGGATAACGGACGCATCATTGAACAGGGAACACATGAGCAGTTAGTGGCGGCGGGAGGTTATTACGCGACGGCTTTCCATAACCAGTATGGCGAAATCCCACAGGAAATTTTAAATGGAAAGGGGGAGAAATAAGATGGCAAGAAACAGATATGATATGGATGAGATATTAGAGGACAGTTTTGATGTAAACCAGCTTAAACGTCTTGCAGGTTACATTGCTCCCTACAAAAAGAAGATGGCAGGCGTTATTCTTCTGATGCTTTCTTCCTCGGCACTTACCATGGCGATTCCGATCTTTTTCCAGAATGTGATGGATCACAGCATCCCGGAAAAAGATATGAAATCGATCACATTTTACAGTATTGCGACATTGCTGATCGCACTTTATTCGGGTCTTTCCCTGCGGATCAAGATCAAGACCATGAGTGTGATCGGGCAGGATATCGTACATGACATCCGCTATGATATTTTCTGTCATCTGCAGGAACTTCCGTTTTCCTATTATGATGACAGACCACATGGAAAAATTCAGGTGCGTGTGGTCAATTATGTGAACAGCCTAAGTGATCTTTTGAGCAATGGTATTGTCAACACATTCACAGATCTGTGCAACCTGATCTTTATCCTGATGTTCATGTTTGCACTCGATGTCCGGCTGACGCTGATCTGTCTGTGCGGACTGCCGGTTCTTGCATTTGTGATTATCTTAATCAAGAAAAAACAGCGCAGGGCATGGCAGATCCAGAGCAACAAACAGTCAAACTTAAATGCGTACATTGCGGAGAGTATCAATGGAATCCGTGTGACGCAGTCTTTTGTAAGGGAAAATGAGAATACCGGAATCTTTAATAACCTAAGTAAAAATTACCGGAAATCCTGGATGCGTGCGGTAATGTTTAACTTTACGATGGGACCGAGCGTGGATATTATTTCGACATTTACGACGGCACTGATCTATGTGCTGGGTGTCCGTTGGATTTTAGCACCGGATATGACACTGACCGTCGGTGTTCTGATCGCATTTACCGCGTACATTGGGCGTTTCTGGGCACCAATCAACACACTTGCCGGATTTTACAATTCTCTTTTGACAGCAATCTCTTATCTTGAGAGGATTTTTGAGACGATCGATGAGCCGGTGGGTGTCAGGGATGAGCCGGATGCAATCCCGATGCCGGAGGTGGCAGGAGAAGTGAAGTTTTCCCATGTGTCCTTTGGTTATGAGCCGGGGCAGAAGATTTTGGAGGATATCAATTTTACGGCAAAACCGGGTGAAACGTATGCGATCGTCGGCCCGACCGGGGCAGGAAAATCCACGATCGTAAATCTCATCAGCCGTTTTTACAATGTGGATTCCGGGAAAATCACGATCGATGGCATTGATATCTCGAAGGTGACACTTCATTCACTGCGCACCCAGATGGGAATCATGATGCAGGACAGCTTTATTTTTGCGGGGACGATCATGGATAATATCCGCTATGGCAACCGCAGTGCGACGGACGAGGAAGTCATCCGTGCCGCAAAAACAGTCTGCGCCCATGATTTTATTATGGAAATGGAAAACGGATATAAGACACAAGTCAATGAGAGAGGAAGCAGGCTATCCGCCGGACAGCGGCAGCTCATTTCCTTTGCGCGGGCATTGCTTGCCGATCCGAAGATCCTGATTTTAGATGAGGCGACGTCAAGCATTGATACCGAGACGGAACTGCTTTTACAGAAGGGATTAAATGAGCTTTTGAAAGGAAGAACGTCCTTTATCATTGCACACAGGCTCTCCACAATCAAAAATGCCGACTGCATCTTATATGTAGACAAAGGCGATATTTTAGAGCGTGGAAATCATGACGAACTGATGGAACAGAAGGGTGAGTATTATAAACTTTATATGTCACAGTATGATTTCTTAAAATGACAGGCAATGCGGTGCCATTTGCCAATCGAAAAACTTAAAGCCAGCGTTTGACACTCGGATCTTAAAAATAAAAACTGCCGCCTCACGGTGATATGCCCCCCTTTTTCTGAACTTACAGAGAAAGGGGGACATCTATTCACCCGTAGGGCGGCAGTTTTTATGAAAATTTATTCATTTTTATGTTCTTTCCGGTATTCTGCCGGACTTTTTCCAACATATTTTTTGAATTTGATATGGAAATAATCGACATTCCGGTAACCGACTTTTTCTGCGATCGCATAAACTTTTAACTCTGAGGAACAGAGGAGCTCCATCGAGTGTTTGATGCGGACATGGTCGACATAGGAGTTAAAGTTTTCGCCCATCTTTTTGCGGAAGATCTTTCCGAGATACGAGCTGTTGTAACCAAACAGCGGTGCAATATTTTCCAATGTGATATTGCTTGCATAATTGTGGTTGATGTAATGTAAGATATCATCCAGCACGCTTTCACGGGAAGAGTTGCCGATCGAGGACATGATCATTTCAAACTGTTCCGTGAAGAAAAGGATGATCTCGTAGAGATAATATTTTTCTTCGATCAGACGGATGATATCCGCATTGCTCGGAAACGGGATATTTGCACCATTGTAAAGCCGGTTTGCCTGTTCCTTGATCTGCAGATAAAGGTCTGTCAGGAAAAGCCGTATGGAATCAATCGAATCTGCAGCATGGTAAAGTTCATTGGTAAGCTGTGTCAAAGTCTCCGCTAACATATTGCGGTTGAATGCCTGAAGATATTCAAACAGGCTGGTAGCGTAACGGTTTAAAAAAGCGTCGTTTAAGATGGATTTTAAACTGTCCGGGTCCGGCAGTTCGGCATAACCGATCGTGTGCTGTTCCTGCTCGCAGAAGAAACGGCGTTCTAAGAGCTGTTTCGCCTGAATATAGGAAATATAGACTTCCGACAGGTCTGACACACGCGCACCATATGTAATAAAGAGACTGTCAAGAGGAGAATTCTCCTGTGGACGCCGTTCTCTCTGGTAACGCTCCAGAAAATCATTAAATTTTTGAATGGCAAAAGTGCCTTTCAGCAAAATAACTTCATGATATTGCAGCGTAATGTTATCGTAGGAGTTATTATCCTGATTCGTCACGCGCAGAAGATCCGAAAAACGATAGGAGGCATCTGCAGTATTGTGACTGTATTTCTCATAGATCACAACCTGATAGGTGTCTGCTGTCAGATGGAGATCTGTTGTATTTATGTGGGAAAGATCGATATCATTCGTTAAAAGATCGCGGATGATGGTCTCTCTTGCCTTTTCACGGTAATGTTCCCGGGTATTTGCAGTTGCAGCAGCCTTGTCTAAGTTTTCTTTGATCGAACGAAGAATCTCCTCAAGTTCATCCTCGTCGATCGGCTTTGTCAGATAATACTGCACTCCGTAACGGATGGCTTCCTGCGCATATTTGAAATCAGAGTAACCGCTTAAGATAATGACTTTTCCGGTAAAACCCTGTGCTCTTGCCTCCCGGATAACGTCAAGCCCTGACATTCCCGGCATGCGGATGTCTAAGAGAACGATATCCGGCTGTAAGGCAAGAATCTGCTGATAGGCCGTCTCACCGTTTGCAGCTTCTCCGGCGATCGTATAGCCGAGAGATTCCCAGTCGAACAGACATTTGATACCTTCCCGGATAATGGATTCATCATCTGCAATTAAAACGCGATACATAAAAATAACCTTCCTGTTCCAATGATAAAAGTACTAAACGTAAGTATAAATGCGAACGTTTTGTTTGTCAAATTTATCGAGTGTTTTATGTACAATTTAGAGGGTATTTTTTGCAGGGCGGGTATAGTAAGATGAGACAAAATGAGATAATTACAGGGAGGAAAATCCTCTGCGCCTGCAAGAGGCAAATGCTATAAAAAACATAGCATGCATTTTTCTCCGGAAAACAGGGAGGATTATCATATGAAATTCAGTAATGGATGCTGGCTGCAGAAAGAAGGCTGCGCCTGCTTTTCACCGGCAGAAGTTTATTTTACAAAAATTGAAAAAGATAAAGTAGTGCTCTGTGCACCGACACATAAGATTAATCACAGAGGAGATACATTGGGCGGAATCAATCTTACGGTTGAAATTACCACTCCGATGCCGGAAGTAATCCGTGTAAAGACGTATCATTATAAGGGCGCAATTCAGGATGGACCACAGTTTGCATTAAATCTTCCCAAACAGACAGCAATTGATGCCACCGAAGATGATGAGAAGATTGTTGTAAAAAGCGGAAATGCAAAACTGGTTATTACCAAAGAGAACTGGTCCATGACTTACTATAACGGGGATAAGAAGCTCAGTACCAGTGCATGGCGTGATCTTGCCTATATGAAGACGGACTGGAAGGGTGATGCTTATGTAAAGAGCGCAGATAAGGATGCCTATATGAGACAGCAGCTTTCTTTAGGTGTGGGAGAGCTGATCTACGGTCTTGGTGAGCGCTTTGCCGCATTTACCAGAAACGGTCAGTCCATAGATATCTGGAATGAAGATGGCGGTACCTCCACCGATCAGTCTTATAAAAATATTCCGTTTTATATTTCAAACAAGGGATATGGTGTGTTTGTCAACCATACCGAGAAAGTATCATTTGAAGTGGCAACGGAAGCGGTCACAAAAGTAGAATTTTCTGTGCCGGGAGAGAGTCTGGATTATTTCTTCTTTAACGGACCGGATTTAAAGGATGTTCTGCGCCGCTATACGGATCTGACCGGAAAACCGGCACTTCCTCCGGCCTGGACATTTGGCCTCTGGCTTTCCACATCCTTTACGACAAACTATGATGAAAAAACAGTTATGAGCTTTATCGATGGTATGCTCGATCGTGGAATTCCGCTTAAAGTATTCCATTTTGACTGCTTCTGGATGAAAGATTTCCACTGGACCGATTTCCTGTGGGATGAGCGTGTATTCCCGGACCCGGAGGGGATGCTTTCCCGTATGAAAGCAAAGGGATTAAAGATCTGTGTATGGATTAATCCGTATATTGCACAGGAATCCGTGATGTTTGACGAGGGCATGGAAGGCGGATATTTCCTGAAGCGTCCGGACGGTTCTGTATGGCAGTGGGACATGTGGCAGCCGGGCATGGCAATCGTCGACTTTACCAACCCGGAGGCAAAGAAATGGTATCAGAAGAAACTCGAAGCATTGGTTGATATGGGTGTGGATTGTTTCAAGACAGATTTTGGTGAGAGAATTCCAACCGATTGCGTTTACTATGACAAGAAAAATCCGGAAAAAATGCACAATTATTATACCTATTTATATAATGAAGCTGTATTTGAAGTTCTTGAGAAAAAGAAAGGAAAAGATGAGGCAGTACTGTTTGCGAGATCTGCTACCGCAGGTGGACAGAAATTCCCGGTACACTGGGGCGGAGACTGCTGGTCTGATTATGAATCCATGGAAGAAAGTCTGCGTGGCGGATTATCCTTACAGCTTTCCGGATTTGGGTTCTGGAGCCATGATATCGGCGGATTTGAAAACACTTCTACCGCGGATGTCTATAAGAGATGGTGTGCGTTTGGTCTGCTTTCTTCTCACAGCCGTCTGCATGGAAGTACATCATACCGTGTGCCGTGGGCTTATGACGATGAGGCCGTGGATGTGCTGCGCAGCTTTGTACGCCTGAAAGCACGTCTGATGCCATACCTGTGGAAGACCGCGCTGACAGCACATAACGAGGGAATTCCAAGCATGCGTGCGATGGTTCTTTCTTACACAAATGATAAAATGTGCAATTATCTGGATAAGCAGTATATGCTCGGCGACAGCTTACTGGTTGCTCCAATCTTTAACGATGAGGGAATTGGAGAATACTATCTGCCAAAGGAGAACGGCATATGGACCGATTTCTTCACCGGCAGGCAGCAGGAAGGCGGAGACTGGTATACCCGCACATATGCTTATACGGAGATTCCGCTGATGGTACGTCCGAATACGGTACTTCCGCTTGGAAACAGCGAAGAGGGACCAGAGTATGATTATGCCGATCAGGTGACATTCCGTGTATATGATGTACAGGATGAGGCAGCTGCTGAAATCTACGATATGGATCAGAATAAAGTGGCTTCCATTGTGGTAAAACGCATAGAGGATAAGCTTGTGATCGACTGCGACAGCAAAAAGCCGTTTACCGTAGAACTGGTTAATACCGGCATTTTAGATGTGAAGGGCGCAAAGGCATCCAAAGAAAATAAAAACACCATTCTTCGTGACTGTGAGAGCCACATAGAGTGTATACAGTAAAATCAGGTAAGAGGAAAAATTGATGGATAAAGTATTGGAAAACCGGATCTGTCTTCTGATCAAGGAAATGACACTGGAAGAGAAAACCGGCATGATCCACGGTGCGGGTCTGTTTCGCACCGCGGGGGTGGAAAGAATTCATATTCCCCCTTTAAAGATGTCCGATGGACCGATGGGTGTGCGCAGCGAGTTTGTCAATGATCAGTGGATGCCGGTCGGAACACCAGATGATTATGTGACATATTGTCCGAGCAACAGTGCGATTGCGATGACATGGAACCGCAAACTTGCACGCAATGCAGGAAAAGTGTTGGGAGAAGAAGCACGCGGAAGAGGCAAAGATGTGATTCTTGCTCCGGGTATTAATATCAAAAGAACACCTGCATGCGGAAGAAATTTTGAATATATCAGTGAAGATCCAAGACTGACCAGTGAACTTGCCGTTCCGATAGTTCGTGGAATCGAGACGTCTGATGTGGCAGCATGTGTAAAGCATTTTGCAATGAACAATCAGGAAACCGAACGGCTCTGGGTAAATGTGGAAGCGGATGAGCGTACAATGCGTGAAATTTATTTCCCGGCATTTCAGGCGGTTGTACAAAAAGCGGGTGCAAAGTCGATCATGGGCTCTTATAATCTGATCCGCGGAACACATGTCTGTGAAAACAAAGATATTATGGGAACCGTACTGCGCAAAGAATGGGGATTTGACGGAACCATTATCTCTGACTGGGGAGCCGTACATACAACAAAGGGGACCGCAGAGGGACCGCTTGATATCGAAATGTCGGTAACCAGTGATTTTGATGACTATTTTCTTGCGAATCCGCTGATCAGCGAAATCCGAAAAGGGCATATAGATGAGGCCTGTGTGGACGAAAAAGTGCGCAATATTCTGCGGATGATGGTACGTCTGCATATGATTGAACTGACAGAAGTACCGGATTCTGATGGAAAAAAGAAAATTCTGGTTCAGAAGAACAAGAACCGGAAAGCGGGAAGTTATAATACGGCAAAACACCGTTTTGAAGTTTTAAAAGTAGCAAGAGAATCGATCACACTGTTAAAAAATGAAGACCGGAAACTTCCACTTGATCCTGCAATCGATAAAGTTCTTGTCATTGGGCAGAATGCAGTGATTTCACAGGCTATGGGTGGCGGAAGTGCGGAGATTAAAGCTTTGTATGAGATTACACCACTGCTTGGAATCAGCAAGTTTCTCGGTGGAAACTGCGAAGTCCGTTATGCCAGAGGATATGATATTCCGGCAAAAAAGGAAAGCGATCATAACTGGCAGGAAGACAGCCTTGATGCAAGCAAAGCGGCGGCTGAGACAGCAAAGGAAACCGAGGACAGTGCACGTCTGCGGAAAGAAGCTGTGGAACTGGCAAAAGAATATAAGCATGTCATTTATGTGGGTGGTTTAAATCATGATCAGGATCTGGAAGGACAGGACCGTGCGGATTTAACCCTGCCATACGGACAGGACCGGCTGATTACAGAGCTTCTTGAGGTTCGACCGGATATGACAATTGTAATGCTTGCCGGAAGTCCGGTTTCCATGAAACCATGGGCGGACAGGGCAAAGGCAATTGTTTGGATGAGTTACAGCGGTATGGAAGGAGGCACTGCGCTTGCAGAGGTATTGTTTGGTGCAGTAAATCCTTCCGGAAAACTTGCAGAAACGCTTCCGGAAGAGATTCCGGAATGTTTCCGGAAAGAAGCGTATTTCCCGGGAAGACCTCTGACAGACGAAGAGAAGAAACATATGAATGCACATTTGACACAGACCTATGCAGAAGGCATCTTCGTGGGATACCGTTATTACGAAAAGAACCGGATTCCGGTACAGTTTTGTTTCGGACATGGATTGTCTTATACAGACTTTACCTATGATAATTTAAAAATTGAGGAAATTCCGTCCAAAGCGCGTGCCAATGGATTTGATGTACAGCTTCAGGTGCGCAATGTAGGAGCACTGGAGGGAAAAGAGACGGTTCAGTTGTATCTTGGAGAGAAGACGGTTTCTCCGGAAAACCCGGTGAAGGAACTGAAGGCATTTGAAAAAATCTGTCTTCGTCCGAGGGAAACCAAGACCGTGCTTTTGAAAATCACGATGGAAGATTTCATGCATTATGATGAAGCTGCCGGAACATGGAGATTAAAACATGGGGATTACCGCATTTATGTCGGAAGCTCCCTGCAGGATATCCAGTTGACACAGGATATTACGATATAAGCAGCAAATGCCGTGCATCTGAAAAGATGCGCGGTTTTCTTTTTTCTTTTCCCATGCTATGATGGAGACAGAAAAAAGAAAGAGAGAACAAAACATATGGGATATATATTGGAATTGAGAAAACAGGTAGGTCATCGGCCGTTGATTATGACCTGTGCAGGAGTGCTGCTTTTGAATGAAAAAAGGGAGTTGCTTCTGCAGAAACGTGCAGACAACGGGTTATGGGGATATCCCGGGGGTTCTATGGAACTCGGGGAGAGCTTCAAAGACTGTGCCAGACGGGAAGTACAGGAGGAAACAGGACTGATCTGCGGAAACCTCGAACACTTTATGAATGTCTCCGGAGAAGAAGTACATTATGTCTATCCAAACGGGGATGAAATTTATGCCGCAGAAGAGATCTTTTTATGCCGGAAATTTTCCGGACAGATCATCTGCCAGCAGGAGGAAGTAGAAAAACTTTGTTTTTTCCGTATGGATGAACTCCCATCGAAAGAGCAGATCAATCCCAATAATTATCCGGCAATCGAACGGTTAAGGAGAATGATGGATGAGAATTGCACAACGGGAAAAGGAAATTTTACAGAAGGTAGAAGAAAAGATTGCTAGGGGACCTTATGAGGCTTCATGGGCATCGCTGTGTGAAGCGCAGATGCCGCAGTGGCTGGCGAAAGAAAAACTCGGTATTTTTATACACTGGGGTGTTTACAGTGTTCCGGCAAATTCCAATGAGTGGTATCCGCGCAACATGTACAAAGAAGGAATGCCGGCATATGAGCATCACAGAAAAACATATGGATTGCAGAAGAACTTCGGGTATAAGGATTTTATTCCGATGTTTCGGGCTGAACATTTTTGCCCGGCGGAGTGGATGGAACTGTTTCAGGCGGCAGGAGCCGGTTATGTGTTTCCGGTAGCGGAACATCATGATGGATTTCAGATGTACCGGAGTGATCTTTCCGATTGGAACGCGGTCGACATGGGACCGAAACGGGATGTTCTCGGGGAACTGAAAGAGGAAGCAAAAAAGCGGGGAATTCATTTCTGTACATCTTCCCACCGTGCGGAACACTGGTTTTTCCTCGGAAATGGAAAAACGTTTGACAGTGATATCCATGAACCACTGAAAAAAGGGGATTTTTACTGGCCATCCATGCCGGAGGCAGATCCGGAGGACCTGTATTCCAGACCGTATCCGACAGAAGAGTTTCTCGATGACTGGCTGGCACGGACGGCAGAACTTATCCTTAATTACCGTCCGCGCCTGTTGTATTTTGACTGGTGGGTCCAGCATGAGGCATTTAAGCCCTATTTAAAGAAACTTGCCGCGTTTTATTATAATTGCGGAGCGGAATGGGGGACGAATGTTGCCATCTGTTACAAGCATGATGCGATGGCGTTTGGCAGTGGAATTGTAGAAATGGAACGTGGCGGCTTTGCGGAGGCAAAACCGTATCCGTGGCAGACAGATACCGCAATTGCAAGAAATTCCTGGTGCTATACGGATACACTGATCTATAAAACAAGTCAGGAAATCATCTGTACGCTGGTGGATGTGGTAAGTAAAAACGGAAATCTTTTATTAAATGTCGGACCGAAGGCGGATGGCACGCTTCCGGAAGGAGATAAAAAGATTCTCCGGGATCTGGCGGACTGGATGGCGGTGAACCGGGAAGCCATCCATGGAGCAAAGGTATGGAGAAAATCGTCCGAAGGTCCGACAAAGATGCAGGAGGGACAGTTCTCAGATCAGAAAGAGATGGTCTATACGCCGCAGGATTACCGTTTTACAGTGAATCATGGAAATATTTATGCCATTGCGTTAAAGTGCCCGCAGGATGGAAACTTTTGCGTTCAGTCTCTGGCAGAAAGCAGTGACCAGAATCTCCCGGAATTCCATGGGATTATCAGACAGGTAGAAGTTCTTGGATATGAAAAATCCCCGGAATGGAAAACGGACGCAGAAGGTCTGCATGTGAAGACCTCCGGTTTTTATTCTGAATTTCCGGTCGTGTTAAAAATTGTTGTTTCTTAAAATTACCGCAGAAGAGAAAAATTTCCAGCTTTGTTACTTCTTGCCTTTTGCTACAGAGAATGGTAGGATAAGACATAGAATGAGTTACAGAGGATCAAAACACATACAAGTGGGGGAATTCTTATGAAAAAAGCAAAGAAATTAATAGCCGGAATCATGCTGGCATGTATGGTCATTGTGGGAGCCGGCGTGAAGCCGCCTGACGTATTTGCAGCAACAACAACGGCTGCTGCCGGTTCGCTGGAAATGAAGACTGCCAGTGACTCCATCAATTTAAATGCGGGACAGTCATTTGATGTGACATTTTCTGTCAATGCGGAGACTTCCGGATTCGGAGGATACCTGACTTATGACAATTCAGTATTTACTTCGGTTACGGTAGTTGTTGGCGGGGGCACCACATCCGGAAAGACAGACAATAACGGAGAGTGGAAGGCTTCCTATAATGGGTATACACATTTTCTGTCCGTGGATTATTATAAAAAGGATGCGGCAGGAAATACAACCGGGCAGATTGCAGACCCTGTGAAAGTGACAGGATCATCCATTGCCACACTGAAATTTACATCGGCAAAACCGGTGATTAAGACGGATATTACCTTTAGCCCGTCCTATCTTCGGACAAATGGAACGGATGTGGAATTGAAAACGCAGAAACTCACACTGACCAATTCCCAGGCAAAGGCCGTTACGCTATCTCTTGGAATTGTAAAGGGAAACGGACGGATTTCCGTACCGGTGTATTTTTCCCGAAATGACGGATTTAATAAAATTAAGCTTAGGATTACTTATAATAAAAATATTCTTGCTTTTCAGTCCATAACACTGGCACCGGAAGTGCAGTCAACACTTACACAGAGTGATTATAATATGTCTTCCTACGGAGGATATCTGACAACGGAATATACCGCAACAGCAGATGTCAATACTTCAGGAAATCTGATGTACATTGATTTTCAGCTTGCGAATGGGATGACAGCATACTCCAATAATGGAATCAGTACAGATGTTACGGTTGCCATAGAATCTGTAGAAGACCAGCAGGGAGATATCTTTTCCTATAATTCGGCGACCTCAAGTGTGACGATCACGGATCAGGTACATACGCTTGGAGATGTGAGTGGTGACGGGAAAATTAATCTGGTGGATGTGTTATATGTCATTCAGTATTATAACAACACGAAAACATTTACAAACGCGGAAAAGACTGCGGCAGATGTAAACCGTGACGGAAAAGTGGATCTGACGGATGCTTTAAAAATCCTTCAGTATTATAATGGAGCCATTAAGACATTGTATTAAACAAAGGAGAAATTATGTATTGCAGAAAATGTGGAAGAGAGATTCCCGATGATTCGGTTATGTGCGGATATTGTGGAACACCTGTAAACCCGGATAATCCGTATACTTATGGTGGAACACCGCAGAATATGGATGAAGGTGCAAACGGGCTTGGAATTGCCTCCATGATCCTTGGGATTGTTGCCATTCTGCTGGCATGCTGTGCCGGAGGAAAATGGCTGACATTCTTTGTCGCTGCGGCAGGCCTGATTCTTGGAATTATCGCATTACAGAAGCCAAAGTACGGAAGCAGCAGAGGGATGGCTCTTGCGGGTGTGATCTGCAGTGTGATCGCGCTTCTTATGAAAATTATTGTGATCATTTTACTGGGGGTGGGAATCGGAACCTTTCTTTATTCCCATATGTTTCACTTTTAAAGTCCCATTCTGATAGATGGGAGTTATTCATAATATAACCGAAAGTTATAATAAAAATAGTGCTTGACAAACACAGATTATAGTATTATGATCTAAACAACACAAAGAAAGTAGAAGGTTTTCGAGATATGAGAAGACAGGCGTTATCGCTTTTAGTGGAAAATAACCCAGGTGTGACGAGCCGGATATCCGGATTGTTCAGTCGCCGCGGATATAATATTGACAGTTTTTCATCCGGTGTGACTGCAGATCCGAAATATACCAGAATTACAATTGTTGCCAGTGGCGATGAACTTATTCTGGATCAGATCGAGAAACAGTTACTGAAATTGGAAGATGTGTTGGATATCAAAAAACTGGAACCGGGACTTTCTGTTACCCGGGAGCTGATTCTTGTAAAGATCCGCGCAAAGGATAACGAGCGTCAGCCGATTATGAATGTGACAGAGATTTTTCATGGAAAGATCGTAGATGTTACAAACGATTCCATGGTAATTCAGCTGGTAGGACATCAGGATAAACTGGATGCCTTTTTAGATCTGCTGGATGGATATGAAATTCTGGAACTTGCACGTACCGGAATTACGGGACTTACCCGTGGATCGTCGGATGTCCGTTTTTTGGATTAGTTACGGCTACTTATTAAAAATATTTTTTTATATAAGAGTATACATATTTAGGAGGACAATGATATGTCAGAAGCAAGAATTTTTTATCAGGAAGATTGTAACCTTTCATTACTGGATGGAAAGACAATCGCAATCATCGGCTATGGTAGCCAGGGACATGCACATGCATTAAACTTAAAGGAGTCCGGATGCAACGTCATTATCGGTCTTTATGAGGGAAGCAAGTCCTGGAAGAAAGCCGAAGAGCAGGGATTTAAGGTATACGTTGCAGCAGAAGCTGCTAAAAAAGCTGATATTATCATGATTCTGATTAACGATGAATTACAGGCTGATATGTACAAGAAAGATATCGAGCCAAACCTTGAGCCAGGTAACATGTTAATGTTCGCACATGGTTTCAATATTCATTTTGGATGCATCAAGCCACCAAAGGATGTCGATGTTACAATGATCGCACCTAAGGCCCCAGGACATACAGTACGTTCTGAGTATCAGGCTGGTAAGGGAACTCCTTGTCTGATCGCTGTTGAGCAGGATGCTACCGGAAAGGCATGGGATCTTGCACTTGCATATGGTCTTGGAATCGGCGGAGCAAGAGCCGGACTTCTTGAGA
>ENA-OPDG01001765-OPDG01001765.1-human-gut-metagenome-genome-assembly--contig:-NODE-1765-length-13803-cov-4.491781_pt1 | contig 13803 bp, 18 predicted proteins | sample MGYA00241259_ERZ501498 | MGnify/ENA primary metagenome ERZ501498 (study PRJEB25962, sample SAMEA2042582) | human gut metagenome | biome: human gut; feature: human-associated habitat; material: faeces... | reverse complement strand
CCGCCGCCGCAAAGAATTTACGCGAAATAGAAGCTGTTATCCGGCATCTCGCCGCCGACAGCGGCGGGAGACGCATTATAGAGCACCTCTAAATAACCGGGCAGCGCCTCAAGAAGGTCTGCCCCCGTCAGGCAGACGATGTTGCAGTAGGGCAGTGCCTTTTCCGCGACGGCAGCGTCCACGATGCCGTATTCGCCGATGAGCGCGGCGGCATCCGCAGTGTTGGCGTTCACGTAGTCAACGCTCGCGGCGTAGTCCTTGAGGAAGGCCTTCACAGCGTCGGGATTTTCCTCCACGACCGCGCGGCGGGCAACGATGACGCCCGTGATGAGCGCCGAGCCGTTATCAAGCGCGTCCCATTCAGCATTCAGATCGAGCGCCATGCGCAGTCCCTCGATCTTGCTCTGCGCCACGGTGACGAAGGGCTGGGGCAGCAGGGCGATCGTCGCCTGACCGGAAGCCAGCGCCGCGACACACTCGCTGTGCTCGCTCTTCCAATCGATCGTCACATCGTGATCGGGATCGATGCCGTTTTCCGTGAGAAGATAGCGCAGGGCGTATTCCGGCGTAGAGCCCTTGCCCGCCGCCACGATGGTCTTGCCCCTCAAGTCGGCCATGGAGTGCACGCTCTCGCCGTTTTCCACGATGTAGAGAACGCCGAGCGTGTTGACCGCCAGCACCTCGATCTCGCCCTCCGTCTTATTGTAGAGCACGGCGGCGAGGTTCGCGGGCACGCAGGCCATGTCGAGCTCGCCCTTGATAAGCGCGGGCGTCACCTCGTCGGCAGAGCCGGCGAGCGTAAAGGTATATTCATTGCCAGTCGTTTCGCCACTCTCGCTGTCCTTCATCAGCTTCACAAGCCCCATAGCCGTGGGACCCTTGAGCGCGGCGATGGAGTAGCTCGCAGGGGTAAACTCCTCCTGCTCGGTTTGCTGCTCGTCCTGCGCGTCGGGCTCGTCCGCTTTCTGCCCGCAGGCAGCGAGCGAGAAGACGAGCGCAAGCGTCAGGCACAGGGCTAAGAGATGTTTGAGATTCTTTTTCATTGGTTTTCTTCCTTTCCGATGCTGCCCTCGGGCGCGTAGACCGTCTTGGCGGTGATGCCGTCCAGACGGCCGATCTTTCCCGACAGGGCGGAGATGACGTTGCCCGGCGCATCGAGCGCGACGCTGATGATATTCACGCCCTTTTCACGGTAGGGTACGCCCATACGCCCGATGATATACTGCCCATACTGGTGCAGCAGCTCGTTGAACGGCTGAACGGAGCTCCCCTCGCGGACGATAACAGCCAGCACGGCGACTCTCGTTTCCATAAACGCATTCTCCTTCGTAAAATAAATCATCCCTTCCGCCGTTCAGCAGAAGGGATGGAAACAACAAGCTTAGCGCAGCAGTGCTGCACCTTTGATTTTCCCTCTTCTTCCGGCTCGGAGCGTATCCTTGCTGTCAGAACGGTAGAATGAATTCTTTGCCGTTGGTCAGATGTGTCTTTCCTTAGGCAAGGCGATAATACCATAGTTTTTTTTTGCCGTCAAGCGGTGAACGAAGTAAAGAGCGCGTTTGGCAAATCTCTGTCCAACGCGCTCTTTGCATTTTTTATTTGTCGAAGCTCGGGTTCATATAATAGACGTTTTTCTCGTCCAGGCGGTCCTTGGCAAGCCGCAGTCCTTCGCCGAAGCGCTGGAAGTGCACGACCTCACGCGCACGCAGGAACTTGATGACATCGCTGACGTCCGGATCATCGGAAAGGCGGAGAATGTTGTCGTAGGTCACGCGCGCCTTCTGCTCTGCTGCAAGGTCCTCTGTCAGGTCGGCGATGGTGTCGCCCGTGACCTGCATGGTACCGGCGGACCACGGCGTGCCGGAGGCAAACTGCGGGAAAACGCCGGCCGTGTGGTCGACAAAATAGGGGGCGAAGCCCGCCTCGCGGATCTGCTCCTCCGTCAGATTGCGCGTGAGCTGGTGGACGATGGTGCCAACCATCTCAAGATGTCCCAGCTCCTCTGTGCCGACCGTGGAAGCCCAAGGGCCACAAGTACGAAAAAGCCTTGCGCCGCAAGGGTTACAGGCCGAAAAAGAGAGGGAAAACGCGAATGTGCAAAATGCCGGTTGGCTCCATTCCTTTGACGCGGACTACCACTATCGCGGCTCCGACCTTCATTACCATGTGAACGTGTCCGCCGCGCTTTCGGAGGGAGGGGCGGTATGGTGAAGGAATTTATCTCACAGCTCCCGCCGGACAAGCTGTCGCCCTTTGCAAAGCATCCCTATCAGGTGCGGGAGGACGCCGCTATGGACGAGCTGGTGGAAAGCGTCCGCACCTATGGTATCCTGTCGCCCTTACTGGCGCGGCCAAAAGGGGAGGGCTGCGAGCTGGTCAGCGGGCATCGGCGGCGTCTGGCGGCGCAGAAATTGGGCTTGCCCACCGTGCCGGTGCTGGTGCGGGAGATGAGCGACGATGAAGCGGTGATTTTGATGGTGGACAGCAACCTCCAGCGGGAAAACCTGCTGGCCAGCGAAAAGGCATTCGCCTACAAGATGAAGCTGGAGGCCATGAACAGGCAGGGCAGACGGACAGATTTAACTTCGACAACAGTTGTGCCTAAGTTCCGGTCAAATGAAGTCATAGGGAAAGAATCAGGTGAAAGCAGAGAAACGGTACGCCGCTATATCCGCCTGACCAACCTTGTTCCGCCGCTGCTTCAGATGGTGGACGATGGACGCATCGCCTTTTCTCCCGCCGTGGAGCTGTCCTATCTCACCCGCGACGAGCAGGCGGAGCTGTGGGACTTGATCGGGCAGGAGGACGCCACACCATCGCTGTCACAGGCACTCCGCATGAAGCGGCTCTCCCGCGAGGCAAAGCTGACGCCGGAGGTGCTGTACGCCATTCTTACCGAGGAAAAGCCCAATCAGAAGGAGCAAATCCGCATCAAAACCGAGTCACTGCGGAAGTATTTCCCGCGCAATTATTCCGCGCAGCAGATGGAGCGGGAGATCATCAAGCTGCTGGAGGCCCGTTACCGTGCGAAGGACAGGGGAGAGCGATGATTTTCGCATACTGGCGCTATACGGCACTTTTCCGTACAATGACGGCAGAAAGGAGCGTGGATCATGGAGCAGAATTTACCGCCATTGCCGCCGGTCATTTTTGAGAACGGTCTTTACTACGAACTGCGGGGCGAGCAGTATTATCCCTGCCTTTTGCCGCCGGAGTCGGACACCACAGAGGACAAGCTGCTGAAAATCATCATACGCCAGATGGCGGAAGCACAGGGCATCAACGAGGACTTGAAGGCGCGGGATCAAATGTCGTGGGTAGGTGCGATGAACAACATCAAAAGCGCCGCGCTTGAGATCCTGCGAGAGCCCAAATAACGCCCCAAGAAGGAAGCAAAAGCAAAAAATCAACGCAAGCGGAGACAGGTCAAATGCCTGCCTCCGCTATTTTTATGCCCCAACGGGCAAGGAGGAACAATATGGATTATTTCTACGAGCATGAATCAGAGCTATTTACATTTTACCGTGTTCCAAAGGTGCTGTTTACGGAGGAACCATTCAAAAACATGAATTGTGAAGCAAAATTACTTTATGGATTATTGTTGGACAAAATGGGACTTTCCCGCAAAAGCGGGTGGTTCGATAAGCAAGGGCGCGCCTTTGTTTACTATGGCATCAGCCACATTATGGAGGACTTGGGCTGCGCCCACAGCAAGGCGGAGAAGCTGCTATCCGATCTGGAGCAAGCTGGCCTGCTGCGCCGGAAACGGCAGGGGTTGGGGAAGCCGTCTATGCTGTATCCCCTGAAATTCGAAAATCGAATTTCTTGACTTTCGATTTTCGAACTTCAAGAACGCTGAAAATCATCGCACCTGAACGCTGATTTTCAGCGTCTAACAAGACTGAGTAGAACGATACTGAGTAGAAAATATATACTACCCGAAAAAAGAATAATAGGGAGGGCTATCGTATGAAGAACAAAGAGAACTTACGGGAAAAGCAGGTAAATCTCCGCTTGACGCAGGCAGAATATGAGCGGCTCACCCGCACCGCGCAGGACTACGGCATCGGGCGGGCGGCGTACCTCCGCATGGTGCTGCGGGGCGCGTGGCTGCGGGAGGACGGCAGAAAATCAGAATAACTTTTTCCGCTGGAATTTGATGCAGGCCGTCACACGGTCACGGATATAAGGAACATCCCGCTTGGCGTAAAACTCCAGCGGCTCTGAAAGGGCCGCCATGATCTCTTTTTCGGCAAAGTCGCAGCGAAGCTGCGGCCCATAGAGATTTTGGGCCGCATGGACCTGTCGGACAAAGCCCGTTTTCATGGGCTGAGCCTTGAGCTGACGCACCAATGCGGCCGGTTCGATTTCCATGGGATAGTCCCGTGTGTTGGACAGCAAACCCGCGCCGAAGTCAAAGATGGGGCAGTAGTCAAAGCCATCACCGCAGCGCAGCACAGCGATGTTGTTCAGATGCCGGTCCTCGTTGCCGAACAGCATATCCACCTCGAACAGCAGCGTCAGATAGGTGCCAAAGCGGTCAAGTCCCGTCAGCCGCTCAACCTGCTCCACCAACCACGCAAGGCGGCTCTGAAGATTGGGCAGGCGGTTTACCGCGGTCTGCCAGTCCGGGCCAACGCCTTTTCGCAGCAGCTCCGCAAGGGTCAGGATGGCCTCGCCCTGACGTAGAAAATTGGCACTGGAACAGCCGTTTCGGATGTGTCCGTGGACTTGCATCCGCTCCATGCGGTAGGTCACATAGCGAAAGCCCAGCGCATCTGTATTGGTTTGTGCCAGCAGCGCAGAGGTTACGGTTTCTGCCAACCCTTCATAGCCGAACAGATCCAGCTTGTACCAGCGGCCATCTGCCAGCCATTTTTCCTGATTGCCCTTAGACGAAGTTTCCGCGATGCGGCTTCCCGTTGTCAGTCTGATCGACATATTCAGCCCTCCACAATTTTGATCCAGCACGAATCCTCTGCCATGCGCCCTTCGGTCTTGCGGATGATCGCCAGCGGGTCATAGCAGTCCAGTCCCAAGTCAGACAGGTAATATTTCAAACCGTCCCGCTCCTGCGGCACACAGCGGTCTTTCAAGAAGATTTGCAGATCGTCCCATGTGGGCTTGCGGTTCACGCCGAAAGCGGTAGAAAGGGGAGAACTGGCCTCGTTTTCGATGGCAAGTTGATGAGTGGTTTGGTCAGCGCAGATCTTCGTACAGAGCTTATTCCCATCGTAGTAGTACAGGATCAGGAGGGCGTGAGCGCTGCTTCGGGCATTGGCCAGAAAGTCATCGTAATCAGACACGGCAGGGCGGCGGATGGTGATGCTTTCCCCATCGAATTGCAGCGTTACGGTGCGGCTGCCCTCAGAGATACCCAGGGCCTTCATCCAAACAGATGGCAGCGCCACGCGGTAGCCATTGGCATCCGGACCGGCGTTTCCGCCCGCCTTGTTGATAAGAATATTTGCAGTTCGTTCCTCGTGTAGCACGGTCATTCACCTCAAAAGTTTCTTGCAATTATTATATATATTGGACACCAATAAATCAAGAAGTTAATTTTACAACAGCATTGTCACGAAAATGAAACCGCTATACGGAAGCTGCTTTCGCAAGCATAGCATTTGGCTATCCAAATGCGCTTGTTAAGGGGGCAACCCCTTAAAATCCCCGATGAAAGGAGAATATCTATGCGCCAGAGAAACCATGCGCTTACCTTGCGCTTAAACGACGAAGAACTCAAGCATTTGAAAGATCAGGTCGTCGCGTCCGGACTGACCACGCAGACTTTTTTGCGCCTGTTGATCGCGGGACAGAAAATCAAGCCCCGGCGTCCGGAGGTTTTTATTGACCTTTTGCATGAGTTGTCAGCCATCGGTAACAACATCAACCAGATCGCCCGTGTTGCCAACACCTGCGGCTATGTCCGTCAATCTGATTTGAATGAAATCAAAGAGATGCAGTCACGAATTTGGCAGAAGGTGAAATGGATGTAATCGATAGCAATAAATCATGAAGAGAAAGTAACAATATCGCTTAATGCGAATTTCTCATTGGTTATCCCACACGAGGTAAATTAAGTATGTGTTGACATTCTTGGTGAAAAAGGATATATTATATATACCCTTATACCACTACGAGGGAAAACCGTGTTACTACGATAAGGTAGAACACCTCGAAGCCCTACCCCGGCCTTATCGGCCGGGGTATCTTCGTATTTTAAGAAAGGAGCCCTCTCAGATGTCAGAGTTTCATTATGCGCTTGGATTAGACATTGGCATTGGTTCTGTCGGCTGGGCAGTCCTCCGAAATCAGCCGAACGGAGAACCTGACCGGATTCAGGACTTGGGCGTGCGTATTTTTGACAAGGCGGAGCAGCCAAAGACAGGTGCCAGCCTTGCGGCTCCCCGGCGGGATGCGAGAAGCGCCCGGCGCCGCCTGCGCCGCCATCGGCACCGTTTGGAACGCATCCGTTACCTGATGGAGCAGCGCGGCATGATGTCGGTTTCGGATATACAGGCCATGTATGCCGCCGGTGGCTTCCAAAAATCGCCCTACCAGCTGCGCGCCGAGGCGCTGGACCGCCCACTCTCCAAGGAGGAAGCGGTTCGGGTGCTGATCCATCTTGCCCAGCGGCGCGGCTACAAGTCCAATAGCACCGCGGAGGCGGCGAAGGATGAAAAGGAGACAGGGAAGGTCAAGACCGCCATCGAGGAAAACCGCCGCTGCATGGCCGAGCACGGCTACCGCACAGTAGGCGAGATGATGTATCGGGATGAGCGGTTCTGGCAGAGCAATCCGGACGGCACACGCTACCAGCAGACTCGCAACAAGACAGACGATTATCGCTTTACCGTGGAGCGTTCGGCTATCGTGGACGAAGCAAAGCAGATATTCGCTGCGCAGAGAAAACTGGGTGCAGACTGGTCAAGTGAAGATTTGGAGGCTGCCTACCTTTCCATTTTAGAGGGACAACGAAGTTTCGACGAGGGGCCGGGCGGAGAAAGCCCGTTTCGCGGGGGCATCGGTGATAAGGTCGGTTTTTGCACCTTTGAGCCGGACGAGAAGAGAGCGGCAAAGGCGACCTACACATTTGAGTATTTCAAGCTTTTGCAGGACTTGAACCGCATGCGCTTGACCGGCATGGGGATGCCGCCGGAGCCGTTGGATGATGAGCAGCGTGAAGTGCTGAAAAGCGCGGCGCTCCGTTCGGCATCGCTGAGCTATGGACAGATCCGCAAGAAGCTGAATCTGGATGACGATGTGTTCTTTAACGACCTCTATTATGGTGAGAAAACGAAAGAGGAAGCGGAGAAACGCAAGTGGCCGCAGATGCAGTCCTACCACAAAATGCGGACGGCGCTGGACAAGGTGGGCAAGGACACGATCGGCACCTTGACTGAGGAGCAGCTCAATGCCATTGCTACGATTTTAACGGAGTGCAAAAGCGACGCGAAGCGCATAGCGGCACTGCGGATGGCGGGTATTCCGGTGCAATTTGATGAAGCGTTGCTGCCGCTCTCATTTAGCAAATACGGAAGCCTTTCTGTTCAGGCAATGCAGAAACTTATCCCGTTGCTTGAGCAGGGAATGCGCTACGATGAGGCATGTACACAGATTTACGGCGATCATCGCGGGCTGCATTCAGAACAGCGGAAGAATCGGCTTTCCTTAACGGATATGGATGAAATCACAAATCCAGTAGTCCGCAGAGCAGTATCGCAGACCATCAAGGTTATCAATGCGATCGTCCGCACCTATGGCCCACCGGATGTGGTACGCATCGAATTGGCACGCGAGATGAGCCGAAACTTTGATGAACGCCGCAAGGCGGAAAAAAGGCAGGACGAGAATCGCGCAGCAAACGAGCGCGCAAAGGAGCAGATCACAGAATACAAGGGAGACCATGCGACCGGCTTGGATATTGTCAAATTCAAACTCTATCAGGAACAGGATGGCGTATGTTTGTATTCCGGGAAAAATTTAGATCCTTCCCGACTCTTTGAACCGGGCTATGCGGACGTGGATCACATCGTCCCTTATAGCCGTTGTTTTGACGACAGCTATCAAAATAAGGTTCTGGTTCTGGCCAGTGAAAACCGGCAGAAGGGAAACCGCCTACCCTACGAATATTTTGGGTACGATGAAGTTCGCTGGCATGAATACGAAGTGCGGGTTGAAAATCTGATCCGCAACTACCACAAGCGGCAAAAATTGCTGAAAAGGCAGTTGAGCGAAGAGGAAAGCGCGGGATTTATCGACCGGAATCTCAAGGATACACAATACATTACTCGATCCATTTATAACCTCATTCGAAACAACCTTGTCTTTGCAGAATCAAACTACAAGAAGAGACCTGTCCAGACGGTCAACGGTGCGGTCACATCAATGCTCCGCAATCGCTGGGGCGTGCAGAAGATCCGTGAGGACGGAGACCTGCACCACTGTCTGGACGCTGCGGTAATTGCTGCAACCACCCCAGGATTGGTACAGCGATTGACCGAGCACAGCAAGCGGCGTGAGACTTTGGAAAAAGCGCCCGCGGGCTATGTTGATCCCGCTACAGGCGAACTTTTAGAACTGCCGCAGGAAGCGCGGCGCGATCTGTTCCCGAAGCCGTGGGAACGCTTCCGTCAGGAACTGGAGGCGCGTCTCGATCCCATCGACCCACGGCATCAGATCGACCTTCTGAAGCTTGAGACGTACGAAAGCGACGAGGAGATCAAGCCTGTTTTTGTATCCAGAATGCCGAACCATAAGGTGACGGGCGCGGCCCACGCGGAGACCATCCGCAGCAGCAAGGGCGGCGATGGCTTCACTGTGACGAAAACACCGCTGACGAATCTGAAACTCAACAAATTCGATGAGATCGAGGGGTATTATAATCCGGCAAGTGATACGCTGCTGTACGACGCGCTGCTGGCGCGGCTGAAAGATTTCGGCGGCGATGGCGCAAAGGCCTTTGCCCAGCCGTTTTATAAGCCCAAGAAGGACGGCACGCCGGGGCCGCGGGTAGACAAGGTGAAGATCTGCGAGAAAGCCACGGTGGGATTGCCTGTTCGAAACGGCATCGCGGCAAACGGCAGCATGATCCGCATTGATGTGTTCTATGTAGAGGACGACGGTTACTATTTTGTTCCCATCTATGTGGCGGATACGAAGAGAGAGAAACTGCCCAATAAGGCGGCTGTGGCAATGAAACCGTATAATTTATGGAAGGAAATGAAGGACGAAAACTTTGTCTTCTCTCTTTATCCAGGAGATTTGGTACGTATCCAGAGCCGCAAGGGAATCAAGTTGAATCTTGCCAAGGGCGGCACGGGAGAAAAGGAAATCGTTCGGCAGGATGGAATGTATTATTACCGGAGCGCAGGCATTGCGGTAGCACAGATCTTTGTGGAAACACATGATAGGCGATATTTGCAGCCGAGCTTAGGCATTAAGACCCTGCAATCCATCGAAAAATATCAGGTGGATGTATTAGGAAACTATCAAAAAGTAGATCTCCCCGAAAAACGGATGACATTTTCCAAGGAGGGTTGAGATGGAATATCGGAATATCTTTTTGGCGAACCCCGCGCGGCTCAGTGTACAGCGAGAGCAGCTGGTCATCGAACAGGCGGAAAAAATCACGGTTCCGTTGGAGGATATTTCGTCTGTTCTCATTGAGTCTCCGCAGATCACGCTGACCGCTTACGCAGCTGCAGCGATGGCAAATCATGGCATCACCGTCTTCCTGTGCGACGAAAAACACCTGCCGAGCGGTCAAATACTGCCCATCAACCAGTTCTGCCGTCAGCGAAAGCTGCTGCTATCGCAGTGCGAGATGGGCAAGCCGCTGCAAAAGCAGCTTTGGCAGCAGATCGTAAGCCAAAAGATCTGGAATCAGTCCGAGTGTTTGCGTATAACGAATAAAGCTGGCTGGGAGGATCTTCGGCAAATGGCAGGAAAAGTGCTCTCTAACGACAGCGACAACCGAGAAGCGGTAGCTGCGGCCGGTTATTTTCCCGCTTTGTTCGGAGTTGGGTTTTCCCGGAGTTCGGACGACCCGAGAAATGCGGCGCTGAATTACGGCTATGCGGTCATGCGGGCCGGAATTGCCAGAAATCTTGTTGTGCATGGCTTGGAGCCCTGCATCGGACTGCACCATCGAAGCGAGTTGAACAACTTCAATCTGGCGGACGACCTGATCGAACCCTTTCGCCCCGTTGTCGATCTCTATGTGACGCAGAATTTCTCCAAAGACGATGATGTGCTGACACCGCGGCAGAAAGCGGGGCTTTTCAATCTCACCAATTATCTCGTAAAGCAGGCGGGCAGACGATACAGGGTCATGCTGTCGATCGACCGGGTGTGTACGGCTTTGGCCAATAGCGTTACAGCGGGGGAGAATCTGCTGGAATTGCCGGAGCTGATCCCCTTGGAGCTGCATCAGTATGAATAGGCTTATGAGAATTTTGGTGATGTTCGATTTACCGGTCAAAACGAAGGCGGAACGCCGCAGCGCAACACAATTCCGCAACTTTCTTACAAGAGATGGGTACCACATGGTGCAGTATTCCGTCTATGCGCGTATTTGCAACGGCAGAGATTCGGTAGAAACACATAGGCGACGGATATTATCCGCACTTCCGTCAAAGGGTTCTGTACGGATGTTGGTCATCACAGAAAAGCAGTATGGTGCCATTGAACTGTTGGTAGGAAAACCAACGCCATACGATAAGCCGCAGCAATTTGAGCAGCTCATGATTTTTTAAAAAAATAAAGAACGGCTTCTTCGTGAAACCGTTCTTTATTTTTCGCTTTTTCCCCTTTTTTTGCCAGATAGCGAAGAGAAAAGTGCTTGTTTTTTGTTCCCAATGCTTCGCCTAATTATACCACTACGAGAGAAAACAGGGAACTACGACACTCTGCTCCCGCCGCTTCTCAACCTCGTGATTATACCACTACGAGAGAAAACAGGGAACTACGACATGGACAGCAAGCCGTTTGTCAAGAGTAAAATTATACCACTACGAGAGAAAACAGGGAACTACGACAAAAATAAGATACTGCGCCGCGAGCAGGAGATTATACCACTACGAGAGAAAACAGGGAACTACGACCGTGCAGACGATGTTGTCCCGGTGATCTCCATTATACCACTACGAGAGAAAACAGGGAACTACGACATGCTCGGACACAGGAGGCCGTTGCTGATAATTATACCACTACGAGAGAAAACAGGGAACTACGACTGCTTCTGATGTTTGTCATTGTGGCGTTCGATTATACCACTACGAGAGAAAACAGGGAACTACGACTCAAAGGCGTTATTACTTTCTTCGGTTCTGATTATACCACTACGAGAGAAAACAGGGAACTACGACCCGTTTACCAGCTTGACGGCAATACATATCAATTATACCACTACGAGAGAAAACAGGGAACTACGACCTTTGACTTCTTTTCCTTCCGGTTCTACTAATTATACCACTACGAGAGAAAACAGGGAACTACGACTCGTCCGCCCGACGCATTTCTTCGATTTCTATTATACCACTACGAGAGAAAACAGGGAACTACGACCTCTAAAAGCGTCCTGCCAGCCCGTCACAGATTATACCACTACGAGAGAAAACAGGGAACTACGACGCATGGTCACGCAGGGCTACGAGAGCCGCCATTATACCACTACGAGAGAAAACAGGGAACTACGACTGGAGACGCTGGATCAGCAGCAGCCCGCAGATTATACCACTACGAGAGAAAACAGGGAACTACGACTGATGCAAAATGTTGGTCAGTTCGTTTTCGATTATACCACTACGAGAGAAAACAGGGAACTACGACTGGATTGGTTCGGCGATACGTTTTTTATCGATTATACCACTACGAGAGAAAACAGGGAACTACGACCTCACTCAACTTCAAATACAACTCATTAGAATTATACCACTACGAGAGAAAACAGGGAACTACGACGGTATAAGCCCAGCCGTGTGACTGGTGAGAATTATACCACTACGAGAGAAAACAGGGAACTACGACTTGCTGCCCTCAAATGCGGCAGGCTTCCAGATTATACCACTACGAGAGAAAATCGGGAACTACGACTTATGCTATTGAACCTCACCCGCATCGTGGAAAGCGTTCTGGCGTCGAGCGAGGACAGTGTCGAGCAGGAATTACGGCGTCTGGAACTGGAGTTTGAAAAGCTACAGATGGACTGACAAAATACCGCGCCAAAATGGGAGGCCAAGACGTTTCCTCCACGCGGGCGTCCGGAGGTTTTTATTGACCTTAACCAAATTGTCTGTGTTGTCAACACCTGCGGTTATGTCCGCCAATCTGAAATGTAGCATTGGAATTATTAAAGCAGATTTGATATTTCCCTGCTATTTTCTTTCTTTTGCTTGTGGAGTTGGCGTTTTATGGTATAATTATTTTGTGAGATTATAACCAGAATGGTCAGCGAGCTTGAAGGCTTATCGAAGGAGTTGGTGTGATGACAAAGTACGGAATTGATTCAACGGTTATTCACCAAATCATTAATCTGGCAAATAGGCATCACATCAAAACGGTGATTCTCTTCGGCTCCCGCGCGCGAGGGGACTTCCACCGCACAAGCGATATTGATTTAGCTGTGCAGGGAGGCAATGTATGCCGTTTCAGACTGGATGTTGAGGAAGAAACGCATACATTGCTGACCTTTGATGTGATAGATTTATGTTCTGATTTGTCCCCAGAATTGCGGGAAGCCATCAGCAAGGAGGGAGTATTGCTCTATGAAAAAGTTTGATAACTACCGTAAAAATTTAGACGTTCTGCGGCGCTCTAATCAACAGGATCTCAACAATGAATTTATCATTAGCGGCATTATTGATAAGTTCTCCATTCAGTTTGAATTGGGCTGGAAGGTCTTAAAAGAGCTGCTGACTTACGAAGGCATTGATGCCGCTAAAACGGGTTCCCCTCGTGAAATTATCAAGCAGGCGTACCAGTATTACCCTTGCATAGAGGAAGATGTATGGCTGGATATGCTGTCCCAGCGCAATAATATGGCACATATTTACGATGGAAATGCCGCGAAAGCACTGGCTCAGGAGATTATTAGCCGCTTTATTCCGGCCTTTGAAAAGCTGGAAAAAAGCATCTGTGAGCGATACGCCAATCTTCTGGATACGTTCTGAGAAACTATTTTACAAACACATGGAGGCCCACGATGGCACTTGAAAATAAACTTGGTATCACCAACTCCGCCGAGCTTGCCCGCGAGGAGGAGCGGATCAGCAAAAAGAAGGCTGTAGAACTGTTTGAAAGCGGCGCTCTGGACAAGCTGGCCCCCGGCAGATTCGCGTCGCTGCAAGCCATTCATAAGGCGCTTTTCGAGGATATTTATGACTTTGCAGGCGAACTGCGCACGGTGAATCTCGCAAAGGGCAATTTCCGTTTTGCCCCTTTGATGTATCTGGAGGCGGCGCTTGGAAACATCGACAAGATGCCCCAGTCCACCTTTGACGAGATCATCGAGAAGTATGTGGAGATGAATATTGCCCACCCGTTCCGCGAGGGCAACGGCCGCAGTACCCGCCTGTGGCTTGACCAGATGCTGAAAGCCGGCATCGGGCAGGTGGTGGATTGGAGCAAGGTCGATAAAGAGGACTATTTGCTGGCCATGGAGCGCAGCCCCATCAAGGATGTGGAGATCAAGGTGCTGCTGAAGGCGGCTCTGACCGACGAGATCAATAGCCGCGAGGTCTATATGAAGGGCATCGACCACAGCTACTACTATGAGGGGTATACGACCTTCAAAACGGAAGA
>ENA-OPDG01001750-OPDG01001750.1-human-gut-metagenome-genome-assembly--contig:-NODE-1750-length-13892-cov-2.743080_pt1 | contig 13892 bp, 12 predicted proteins | sample MGYA00241259_ERZ501498 | MGnify/ENA primary metagenome ERZ501498 (study PRJEB25962, sample SAMEA2042582) | human gut metagenome | biome: human gut; feature: human-associated habitat; material: faeces... | reverse complement strand
GCAATACCCCACACAATAGAGAGCAAAATGATTCCGGTTTTGCCACCAAGCACGAGCAGACAGATCGGAGTGTAGCTTCCGGCGATGAGAACGCTGATCATCATGTGATCGATCTTCTTTAAAACCGTATTCACTTTCTCGGAAATATCAAATGTGTGATAAGTGGTACTTGCCGCATAAAGCAAGATAAGGCTGGCTGCGTAAATTGTAAGAGATACAATATAAAGTTTGCTCGGTTCACGAGCTGCTCTGTATAGAAGTGGTATTGCAGCAATAATTGCCATGATCATTCCAATAAAATGTGTAATTGCGCTTCCAGGTTCTTTGATATAAAGTCTTTTTTCCATAAAATCTACCTCCGATACATCTATATAATAACATGTAGTTTTTAATACTACATTCAAGAGATATATATACTATAGCACATATTTATGAAAAAGCAAGAGATATTTTGAAATTAAAAGTATCTTATTCCACAAAAAACGGGATGAAAGAAATCTGTGATGGAAAGTAAAAAACAGGCCGTGATTTCACAAAATTAAAATGTGAAATCACGGCCTGTTCCAGGTTATGTTTCTAATAAGTTCAATCTGTCAATCTATTCGATTACTGTTCCGGTCTTACCATTCAGAGCATCAGAGACTTTATCAAAGGAAGTAATGTAAGCTTTGCGTCCTTCGTGTCCTTCTACGAATTCAACTGCTGCACGGAATTTTGGAAGCATGTTGTAAATTCCAAAATGTCCCTCTTCCATGTAAGTTTTTGCCTGATCAACAGTAATTGTATCCAGTGGTTCCTCATTCGGTTTGCCAAGGTTGATACATACTTTCTCAACATTTGTAAGAATAATAAGAAGATCAGCATTAATTCCTTCTGCAAGCTTTCCAGCTGCGAGGTCTTTCTCGATAACAGCACTTGCGCCACGTAAATGATTATCCTGCTCAAGTACCGGAATACCGCCGCCACCTGCTGCGATAACAATCTGATCTGCATCAAGAAGAGCTTTCACTGCATCGAGTTCAACAATCTTGACCGGATTCGGAGCAGAAACAGCACGGCGGAAACCTTTACCGGGTTCTTCCACTACGAAGTTGCCTTTCTTACGTTCCTCATTCGCTTCCTCAGCGTTCATATAACGGCCGAGAACCTTTGTTGGTGTGTAGAAAGCATCATCGTAAGGATCTACGATCACCTGCGTGAGGACTGTGCTGACTGTACGGTAGATACCGCGGTTGAGAAGCTCTTCACGGATTCCGTTCTGAAGGTCATATCCGATATATCCCTGGCTCATGGCAGTACATACAGACATTGGGGATGCTGTATATTCCGGATGGTTCTTTGCAAATTCATTCAATGCAGTGTGGATCATACCAACCTGCGGAGCATTACTGTGTGTGATAGCAACCTGATAGCCTGTTTCAATCAGATCAGCAATACATTTGGCAGTGCTTTTAACGGCTACTTTCTGTTCTGGAAGTGTAGTTCCAAGTGCACGGTGTCCCAGTGCAACAACGACTCTTTTTTTCATAATATTTCCCTTTCTTCTAAGCTGTAATAGTTTGTCAGGGGGAACAGGTTCATACTGTATTAGAAAAAATCACAACAGTAAAACCAACCTTACTGATAATTAAGATTTTACTATTATTTAGCAGTAAAATCAATATTGGATTATGCCTGATAGAAGGTCAAATACAAAAATTGCTGTCAAAAGAATACAAATTGAAATTCTCATCCATTTCTTTAATTTTAAGAACAGACTATTCCAGCGTGGAGCAAAATAATAGAAAAATGCACAGCCAAGAAGTGCGAATACTGCTCCGTCTCCCAAATATGCTTCTCCATTCATGAAAGTAAGGTAAGAATGATATTTCGGAAGTTCAATTCCAAAACCAAAATCAAGAAGCAGCTGAACGAGATAGTCAAGAGCCGTGTATACAACAAAGTTGATGATAAACATAGTAGCCGGTTTTTTGATATATTTCTTTAACAGCAACAGTATAAGCAGACCACAGATTCCGTACAACGGGAGCCATGGAAGCGTACGAAGGGTTACATTTTCCAGTGTGCCGCAACTGAGCAGTTCGGAAATGATTTCCAAAAGCCATCCGAAAATAGAAAAGGCATGGAATAAAAATACATAGGACAGAAAGTCATAATTCTGCGCCGGATTGACCGGTGATTTTACTGCGGCAATAGGTGGTTGCACAGAAAAAAGAAATACCGGATACTGATGCGGTGCAAAATAAGAGATCTTTGTGTAAGGACCTTCAGAATCGTCATAAAGAGCTTTACTAATCAGAAGTTCATCTTCAGAAGGAACATGCTCAAGATAAGAATCATTGAGCTGCTCATATTTAGGAGCTCTTGAAAGCACATAGTTTCTTCGTAAAAACAGATATAAGGATGCTTTACAGTTCATTTTGTACGGGCGGACATAAAGGATGTCCAGAATTCCAAGTGTAAAGAGAGATAAAAGCTCCCAGCCGAGGAAAGAACAATCTAACAAAAAGAGCCTCCATTTATTTCCCTTTGTAAGCTGCTTTGAGAGAAAGAATGCATTCTTCTGACTGATCTTCGGATTCTCTGCGAGGATATACGGAATCATACTGTATTCATAGTGTTTAATAATTCCACCAATAATTGTTAAATCCCAAAGTTTCTGAAAAAGCGTGCAGCAGAACATCACCCAGGAAGGATTTGCCAGGTAACGCAACTTATATAAAAAGAATATTTTAGAAATATATGTATCCTCATAGTTATAAGATTCAACGAAAAAACGTTTCTCACCGACAATCAAAAGATTGCTGATAAAAAACTTGTATAAAAGTGAAAAAATGACTCCAAGTGTGAGAAACGAAGTGACAATTAAGTCAGGACGTTTCAGGGAATTCTGAATCGTATGTAAGAAGGATGCAACTACAAAATTATCAGGAATAAAATCCAGAAATGCACTGCTGAGGCTTTCTGCAGAAATAAAAGCAGGTAAAATAAGTTCTGTTTTCGTCTGAATCTTATTAGGAAAATAGTTCAAAAATAAAGAACGGGAAATTGGATACGAAGCTGTGAGCATTGCAATCAGAAAGCAGACAGATACACTTCGCCAATAGTTTGATTTTATTAAAATACGCGCCTTTTTCTTGAGCTCTTTTCTTGACCACATAAATAATATCCCCCATTGAATTGTTGTTGCAGTTCACATGCGTGCAATCAGCAACGCATCGTTTCCATAGATAACATCATTATAATTTAGTTGCGCACGGTTTACAAGATAAGGTTCGATTCATGAAGAAATATGTTATACTATAACTGTTGAGTTTAACATAAACTGCAGGTGAAGCAATTGTGTACCTGCATCAGACATAAAGAAAGTGGAAAGAAAAGAGAAGTACGATGAACAGACAAAGCACATTATGTTATATTGAAAAAGACGGAAAATATCTGATGCTTCACAGAGTAGTGAAGAAAAATGATGTGAATAAAGATAAATGGATCGGCGTCGGCGGACATTTTGAATATGCAGAGAGTCCGGAGGAATGCCTTTTGCGTGAAGTGAAAGAGGAGACTGGTTATACGTTGACTTCCTGGAAATACAGAGGAATCGTGACATTTGTATACGGTGAAGATGTGGTGGAGTATATGTCACTGTATACGGCAGATGGATTTACCGGTGATCCGATCGAATGCGATGAGGGCGTTCTTGAATGGGTGGAGAAAGAAAAGATAAAGGATCTGAATTTATGGGAAGGGGACAAGATTTTCTTCCGTCTGATGGATGAAGAAGAGGAATTTTTCTCTTTAAAACTTGTGTACAATAAGTCAAATGTGTTAGAGTATGTGGCACTCAACGGAAAGCCGATGGAACTGTTTGATGTGATTGATGAAGATGGAAATAAAACAGGTCAGGTGAAAGAACGCGGTGTTGCACATAGAGATGGCACATTGCATGCAACGGTACACATCTGGATCGTACGTCCGAATCAGGAGAGTGGTTATGATGTACTCCTTCAGAAACGAAGTGAATGTAAAGATTCGAACCCGGGAGCGTATGATATTTCTTCTGCAGGGCATGTCAGTGCCGGGGATGAACTGATGGAAAGTGCATTGCGTGAGATGGAAGAGGAACTTGGAATTCATGCGAGAGAAGATCAGCTTCAGTTTATCGGAACACACAGAGGTCAGTTTGAAGCAGAATTTCATGGAAAACCATTCCGTGACAATGAGCGCAGTACCGTATATCTTTATAGAGAACCGGTGGATATTAAAAATTTGAAATTACAGGAATCTGAAGTGGAAGAAGTGATCTGGATGGATTTCGAAAAATGTAAGAAAGGCATTGTAGATGGAACACTGCCAAACTGCATCTATGAAGGAGAATTTCAGATGGTAGGAAAAGCACTCAGGATAGAGTAAGAAAACTGAATAGAAGATAGAACAAGCGTGAGAAAAAAAAGAGTTGAACCTTGCTTGTCCGGGACAGTAGAATGGTCCGGACAGAAGTTTCAACTCTTTTTTAAAGACTGACGTATATTTTCAGTGTGGTTTCAGCTTATGCTCCTTCTGACAGTTTCTTCACAATCTCAGGGAATTCCATGAAATGGGAAGCTTTGATCAGAATTGTATCATTATCTTTGAGAATCTGTCTCATGTTCTGGTAAAAGTCTTCTTTTGTGTCAAAATGGAAAACCTTCATGTTCTTCTCTGTCGCAAGAACAGTTTCCTTCGCAGCTTCTGCCATATCTTTGGAAAGTGCTCCGATGCAGACTAAAACATCAGTGTTTTTAAATGCTGCATATGCTCCGACTTCGCGGTGCATCGCAAGCTCATCGGCACCAAGTTCACCCATATCGCCAAGGATAGCGACCTTTCTTGTGTCTGCATATGCAAGTACGTCAAGAGAGGATTTCATAGATGCCGGATTGGCATTGTAGCAGTCATCAATGATCGTGTAATGCTTTGCTTCAATCAGGTTGTTACGTCCTGCAATCGGAACGAGCTTTTCAATTCCGCGTGCAATTTCTTCATTATCCATGCCAAGCGCATATCCGACAGCAACTCCGGCTAAAGCGTTATAGATCATATGATCTCCCGGGATTGAGATATGTGCATGGAAACGGGATGTTGGAGTAACAAACTCAGCGTATGTTCCTTTTAATCCTTTACGTTCAATATTTTCCACATGGAACGGGCAGGAAGAGGTAAGACCGAAGTAAACAGGAGTTCTTCCATCACGGGAAGTGTAGCTTTTCAGCTTATCATCATCACCGTTAAAGATAACAGAACCTTTCGGGTTCATGTAGTCTGTCATGGAACTCTTTTCCTTCAGGATGCCGTCTCTTGTTCCAAGATTCTCAAGATGTGCATATCCAATATTAGTGATCACACATACATCCGGACGGGCAATCTTAGCCAGCGGTTTCATATCTCCAAAATGGCTGATTCCCATCTCAAGAACTGCAACTTCATGTTCCTCACGGATATTGAATACGGTCAGAGGAAGTCCAATCTCATTATTGAAGTTTCCCTCTGTTTTCAGTACATTATATTTCTCGGAAAGTACAGATGCGATCATTTCTTTTGTGCTTGTCTTTCCAACACTTCCAGTGATACCTACAACTTTGATATCGAGGGAACGGCGATAGTGTTCAGCTAAGTCTTTCAATGCTTCTGTACAGGATGAAACGCGGATATAAGGATAATCAACGTCACCAAGATCCTGCTCAGAGAGGGAACAGAGTGCACCTGCTTCCATGACCTGCGGGATAAAACTGTGTCCGTCAACACGGGCACCTTTGATTGCAACGAAAAGAGTATCTTTTACTACTTTACGGCTGTCGATCGCAACACTTGAGACCTCACAGTCTAAGAATGCAGGATCACCGCAATAAATTCCGCAGCAGGCATCTGCGATTTCAGATAATGTCATATGTTTCATTAATATCTTGCCTCCATGGACTTCTTAATGATCAGTTCGCAAAGATCGCCGTATTCGATTCCATAAACCTTAGCTTCCTTCGGGAGAAGGCTTGCGGAAGTCATTCCAGGAAGGGTATTCATCTCCAGGCAGAACAGATTACCCTTTGCGTCAAGCAGGAAGTCTGCACGGCTGTAAACATTAAGTTTCAGTGCATTGAACGCTTTTACAGTAAGTTCCTTCATGCGCTCTGCAACTTCTTCCGGAATATCAGCCGGGCATACTTCAGAAGTAGCTCCGTCCTGATATTTATTCGCATAATCAAAGAATCCTGTCTTCGGGATGATCTCGATCGGAGGAAGTGCTGTTCCGTCAATGATACCGCATGCAAACTCACGCCCCTTAATGTATGGCTCAACAACAAGTTCATCTTCGTAGCGGAAGGACTTCTTCAGAGCCTCTGCATATTCTTCATCTGTATTTACAATATATACTCCGATACTGGAACCACCGGAGCAAGGTTTAACAACAACAGGAAGTGTCAGACCAAGTGACTGGTAAGACTGATCTTCAGAGTTTTTATAAATCGTTCCACCTCCCGGAGTGTCTACGCCAGACTCAAGGAAGATCTGCTTTGCAACACCTTTGTGCATTGCAACCGCACATCCAAGAGAGTCAGGTCCTGTATATTTAATACCAAGCAGATCGAAAGATGCCTGAAGCTTTCCGTTCTCTCCTTCTCCACCGTGAAGACCGAGGAAAGTAATGTCAGCCAGACGGCAAAGTTCGATTACATTCGGTCCGAAGAAACAATCGGACTGATCCGGACGGGAAGCCTTAACAGCTTCAAGATCCGGTTCCTCTGTGCTGATATTCTTCACAATCTCAAGCCCGTGATCCGGAAGAGTAAAGACATCCTCCAGATTCTCCGGCGCATTCTCTAATCCCATGAATACATCCAGAAGAAATGCATCATGTCCTTTTTCAACTAATGTACGACAGATTCCGGCAGCAGAAGAAAGTGATACGTCACGTTCTGTGCTTAAGCCTCCTGCTAATACAATGATTTTCATAATTTTATACTCCTTAAAAATTTAATCCAACTATACTTTTACGATTATAGCACATGTTGGCAGAAAGTAAAACAGGAGGAATAAAGATTTAATGGAGGGATTCTTTCTCCCCTTGCTATATTATTTTTGATAGATTCAATGTATTAAATCCCATTGACAATTTACAGAAAATACTACTATTATTATATATATAAACAGTTTTTAATTGTGCAAATCAATATTTTATTATTAAAAGAGAGGTAATTCCACTGGAAGTCATAAAAAATCAAATCAAATTTTTTATTGAAAGGGGAAATTATATGAAAAAGGTTATATGTTTATTTTCCGCATTTTTATTACTTTTATCATCTGCCATGACAACATATGTACACGAAACAGACTCTCAAGATCACCTATCAATTCCAAGTTATAACAAAACATACTCTGCACAACCAACAGATAATAATTTTTTGTCACTAAAAGAATATAATGCAGAATACTCCAATGGAGAGAATCCTCTAAAAATAGACTCTCCTTTAACTACTCAAAATGTCCCTGATATATGCTATTTCTCCTATCCGAAAACAAAAACCATTATTTTACCTATCAGGGGGAAAAACTAACAGATCTTAGAGAACGAATGGAAAGCAAGAAATAACACTTTGAGTGCAGAAAGTTGGTGAAAAGTTTGGATATAAAACAATTAATCGGTGAAGCAACTGAATATGACAAAAAGCTATCTTTGGAAGCGAAGAAACCAAAGAGTTGGTGTAAGAGCGTAAGTGCTTTTGCGAATACACTTGGTGGAGCATTAATCTTTGGAATAGCCGATAATGATGAAATTGTAGGACTTGAGAATCCGAATAGTGATGCTGAGAAAATAAGTGAAATCATTAAGACAAGGATGGATCCAATTCCAGAATTTCGTCTTCGATTTGAACAGGTCGAAGATGGAAAAGTATTAATTATACTGGATATTTTCAAAGGTGAAGAGACACCGTACTATTATTCGGGTGATGGTGTGCTGGAAGCATATGTTCGTGTTGGAAACGAGAGTGTGAAGGCGACATCAACGGAATTGAAAAGACTGGTGTTGCGCGGTAGAAATACATCTTATGATTCACAGATTTCTACGTATAAGGTGGAAGATTTTGCTTTTTCCAAACTCCGGGAAAGATATAAAAAATGGACAGGAAATAGTTTTGATGAGAAAGATCTTATATCATTTGGGTTGGCGAATGAGCGAGGATATTTGACAAATGCAGGTGCCTTGGTTGCAGATGAAAGCCCTATTCGATGGTCAAGATTATTTTGTACCAGGTGGAATGGATTAAATAAAAGCGGTGGTACAATAGATGCATTTGACGATGCGGAATATTCTGGAAGTGTATTGTCATTAATTGATAATGGAGAAGCTTTTATTAAGAGAAATGCGAAATTAATGTGGAGAAAGACTGCTAATTCCAGAGAAGAAATGCCGGAATATGTAGAACGTAGTTATCATGAAGCATTGGTTAATGCATTGGCTCATAGAGATTATCTTGTGAATGGCAGTGAAGTGCATATTGATATTTACGATGATCGTATGGAAATTTATTCGCCGGGAGGCATGCCAGACGGTTCCATTATTCAGGACAGAGATCCGCTTACAGTTCCATCAACGAGAAGAAACCCTGTTTTGGCAGATATATTTAATCGGCTGGGATATATGGAACGTAAAGGTAGTGGATTTGGAAAAATCATCGGCGGATATGAATTTCAGATTAACTATGATGAAAGTAAAAAGCCATCTTTTAGGTCAGATCGGTACCAGTTTACAGTTGTGATGCCAAATTTGAATTACAATGTCCCTCAGGATGTCCCTCAGGATGTCCCTCAGAAAAAAGAGAGCAATCCATTGGAAATTCAAATATTGAATATGATAAAAAAGGATAATAAAATCAGTACAGAAAAAATGGCAATGACGTTAGGGATAAGTTCCAAGACTGTAAAACGTCACATCAAAGATATAGGTATTGTCCGATTTATTGGTCGTGGTTCCAATGGACACTGGGAAATAATTGATGATTAGAAATACAACTTAATATCATGTATAGCAAAGCTATAAGATTTCAAAAATGGAGTCTTATAGCTTTTTTTGTATTTGCCCACTGTATTTTACCCTCTGAGCGTTTTGTTATATGAGGGCATAAAAAAGAAAGTCTGATGCAGTGGTGATAAATTGTTTTTGTGCTCTCAATTGAATCCAGACCTGATTCATATGGAACAAGTAGATCAGAACAAAAAAGGAGGAAGATGAGATGAACAAAGTGATTTTAATTTAGTTTTACTTATGGTTCACTTCAAGACCATGCATGGGTATATTTTTACCCCAGCTAAAATCAAGTTGTACGGTTATTTAATCTTCCCAGCCAGATAAAGCAGCACCGCATCCTGAAATTTCCTCGGATTCAGTGAACATTTCTTTTGAATCGCATTCAATTTATACTGCAATGTATTTTTATGGAGAAAGAGTCGTTCACTTGTGGCGGCAAGGGACATTTCTTCAGAAAAATAAACTTCTAGCAGGTGCAGTTCTTGTTCATTGAGCGGGGCGATTGTCTTGGCTAAAAATTCTTTCTGATTTTCCGGTGTGATCGTAGAAAGAATCAGTTCAAGTGTCAAATCATCAAAAATAACATAGTGTTCAGATGAAATTATAAGGCTGTGCAAAGCGGTTTCAGCAGATTGATAGGAGGTATGGAGCTGGAAGAGTGATGTCGGTTTTCCAACTGCAATATCTAAAATATCGAAATGTTCTTTTGCAAAGAGTTTAAAAATATAATTCTGTTTTTCAAAATCAGTTTCTTCGATCAAAGCAATAAAATCTCCCGGATAATTAAATGTGTGAAGACAGACATGTGCCTGTGCAAACATTTGTTGAATTTTCTGTTCTAAAATAGAGCGGTTTGTAATTGGATTTTGTTTATTTGTGCGAATAAGAACAATTCTTTTCTTTGTGTTGAGATCAATCTTAAATTCATGTAGACAGGCGGTGAGGTATTCCTGATTGTCGGTTTCATTTCTGATCAAAGACTGAATGACAAAATGTTTTTTATCGGCCTGTCTGCGGCTGTACTGATTTAGTTCCTGCTCCCGGATCAGAAGATTGGTGATGCGTTCTGCGAGATAGGCATAACTGCGGACTTTATCAGGTATACCGGTGATTCCGATGACGGCCAGCAGATGTTCATTATGATAAAGCGGAAGATTGATTCCCTGTTTTGTGCCGGAAAAATTGTTGTCTTCTGTTACTTCCAGTACAGAACCGGAAGCAGCGACCTGTTGTCCAATCTCGTGAAAGGTTCCGACACGGGATGAGTCTGTGCTGGCGAGAATGATACCGGATGGAGCAATAAAGTTGATGTCATGATCACAGACATCTTTGATTGTATTTACGATTTGTTCTGCGAGTTCGCGGTCAATTTTAGTTATCATAGAATTTTTATTATATCCTTTCTTTTGACATAACTGTTCAGAGCAACCTCCAAAATGCTACGCATTTCGTCGGTGTGGCGTATCCGCCAAATAAAATTTCAAAAACAGTCTTAAAAATGCAAGCATTTTACATCTGTTTTATGAAATTTTGCTTGGCTCTGAACAGTTACCAAATAGATATAAAATGAACCTGATTAAATGGGAAGATACAAATTTTTATAAGGAAGGTACCAGACTTTATGAATCTCTATCATCTTAGATATTTTGTTACTCTCGCTCATCTAGAACACTACACAAAGGCTGCGGAGATTCTTTCTATCACTCAACCAAGCTTAAGTCATGCAATCTCATCTCTGGAAAGTGAGCTCGGAGTAAAACTCTTTGAAAAAGATGGACGTAACGTTGTCCTCACCAAATGTGGACAGGCTTTTCTTGTCGATGTGGAACAGGCTTTGGATATGCTGGATTCAAGCATCAATAAACTGCAGATGACCGGATTTGGGGAAGGCCGCATCGATATTGTTGAACTCCGTACGCTCAGCAGTGCAGTTGTTCCGAACTTTGTAAAAGGTTTTTTGGATTCCACGCCTAACAAAAAAATCGATTTTTATTTTCACAGTTCGACCGGACTCACATCCGACATGATCCAGGGATTAAAAGAGCGAAAATATGACATCGCATTTTGTTCCAAGATGGACAATGAACCGCTCGTTGAGTTTGTTCCCGTCGCAAAACAAGAGCTTGTACTGATCGTACCGGAAGGACATCCTTTGGACGGGAAAACTTCGATTGATCTAAAAGAAGCGCTTACGTATCCGCACATCGTTTTCTCTAAGCGAAGCGGTTTAAGACATGTAATTGACAAGTTATTTGAAAAATGTGGCGGATACCCTCAGATTGCTTACTCAATGGAAGAAGATCAGGGTGTTGCCGGATTAGTCAGTGCCGGATTCGGCATCGCAGTTGTGCCGCGAATGCCGATTCTTTCCTCTTTACCGGTCTCAATCATAGAAATTTCAACTCCGTCCTGGGAGAGACTCTTCTACATGGCAACTTTGAAGAATGTTTATCAGGCACCTGTTGTTACGAATTTTAAGAATTATGTATTGGAACATGCTGAAATATAGAATGATACATTTCTTCTACTTTACAGCATCGGTACGATCATATTTACCCAGAACCAGCTCACCGGCATCACAAGCACCATGGCCGGGATCATGTCTGCGACTGGAAAATCGTGAATCTTTGCGATCCGGAAACCAGTTGCAAGAAGCAGGAAGCCTCCACATGCCTTGAAGTCGGCAATCATATCCGGCGTGGTCAGTGGGAAGATAAATTTTGCTGCTGCGAATATAATAAGGAAGATCACACACTGCGGAATTGCAACTGCAGCAACCACCATACCTAATGTTCCTCCAAAAATCATCGCAGTAAAGAAATCCAGAATCGACTTCGAAATCAAAATTGTATGATCACCGCTCATTCCGGAATCCAGTGAACCATAAATCCCTGTCCCACTGGCACAAAACAATACGATGATCGTCACAAGCATTGACATATACTCTTCTCTGGACATGGATTTGTTCTTATTTGGAAAGAGTTTTCCCACTGGTTTCTCCATGCAGGTCGCTCCGCCATTAATAATTCCGCCCAGATTGACTGCCAGACCAAAGGCAGTTCCAATTATCACTGCAAAAATAACAGCAGGCATATTTTTCATAAGTCCAATGGAACTAACTCCCATTCCCATTGAGCAGATACCAAATATCTTGGTAAGTTCCGAATTAATTTTTGCAGGCAGCTTGTGCCCAAATAATGCCCCGATCACACCGCCGGCTGCAACCGACAGGGCATTGATAATAACTCCTATTGGCATATTCATCCCTCTACTTTCTAAAACACAGATGCGGTGTAAGAAATCTCCTACACCGCAAATTTTCAGTTTGATATTCAGTTTATCATAATACTTTTTATAATGTAAAGCTTTATACTTCAAACTGGTATTTACTACCAGAAATGAAGTATCCTTTTTAAGCAATTTATTCTATCGATCAGTAAAGTTTTTAATCTCCTTTTTCTAGTTTTATACCTTCAATACTATCTACTATAGCTTTCCGATTTCGCTCATGCAGGTACACCGGATTCAGTTTGCTCTTATGGTATTTATAAATGGTTCCTTCTGTCTTTTGACTCAATAGCCTTGCGAAGTATCTCTCCCAGCTGAAATATTCCTGACTTTCTATAAATTTTTCCGGTTGTGCTAATATCTCCGATATATCTTTTCCCTCAATCAATCCTGCGTTTAAAATAATCCACTCAAATGATTCAGGAAGATATAACTTTATATTTCTATGTATCCGTGATAATTTATGAAGCTTTTCCATTTCGGCACCAATTGCTGATATACCTGTTTCGTGTTTTGATACTTTCCAGAAGAATGTATACCATAAATTTCCTCAACACTATATGGAAGATTATAGAGACTTTCTCTTGTAATAATAACAAAATAATTATCTGAATCCCTTACCGCTGAAGCAAACTGTTCCGTACGAATAAAAGCATTTTCTTCATCTGTAAACAAAATATACCCGGAAATATTTTGAAGAACTAATTGCCAATCAGCACCTTCAAGGATTCTGCATGGGACATCGCATACTACATCAACTCCACTGGAAACTCCCAAATTGGCATACTGTCGAATCATATTTATTAATGTGGTTTTTCCTGTCGCACTATCCCCTTTGATAATTGTAATATTTCGTTTTATCTCAAACTCATAATGCAATTTGTTATTTTTTACAACTACTTTATGTTTACCTTTCATTCACTATCCCCTAGACATATTCTCCGGCAACATCCAAAAATTCCGGCATATCATGAACAATCTGACCCGTATTTAATACTTTTGCTTCGAATTTTCCTTCTCCAAAGTCCATAATATGTCGAAGATTTATTGTCAGATCCTTATCTTCCGCAATCTGCAGTATCCATTTTGAACAGTTATCTCCACAAGCAGAGGCATTAAACACCCGATTATTTTCATCAAATGCCATCAATATTAAAGTTTTTACGCCCCCAGACAGTTCCTTTGGAGATATCGGTCCCAAAACAGGGCTCTCTATCAGATGAGTGCCTATCACTGTAGATTTGTCTACATCAGCAATCATTTCCACTGACAAAGGATTCGTTAACCATTCATCCTCATACATGTTATCAAAATATGTCGGAGGATGGTATATTGCCTCTGACATATCTCCTAAATAAATATTTAACATCTTTCTGCTCCATAGCTTATTTTTGTGTAACAGCCTCTCGTACCTGCTCACCAATATTCCGTTTTTTCCTATACATTCATTATAAGCGCATTGTCCATAAATACGCAATGAGATTTTTAGTATGGCAGTCTTACCCTCATGCATGACCTCATATGAGATTTCTGTTCGTCAGACCAG
>ENA-OPDG01001745-OPDG01001745.1-human-gut-metagenome-genome-assembly--contig:-NODE-1745-length-13956-cov-3.310122_pt1 | contig 13956 bp, 15 predicted proteins | sample MGYA00241259_ERZ501498 | MGnify/ENA primary metagenome ERZ501498 (study PRJEB25962, sample SAMEA2042582) | human gut metagenome | biome: human gut; feature: human-associated habitat; material: faeces... | reverse complement strand
CTTCTGTTACGACTATGCATACTTGCACATGTAACAATCAGGTCTCCGATACCTGAAAGACCTGCAAATGTTTTTATATCGGCACCCATAGCGCATCCTAGGCGCGAAATCTCAGCGATACCTCTTGTTATAAGTGCTGCTTTTGTATTATCACCATAGCCAAGTCCATCTGCTGTACCGGCAGCAAGAGCAATGACATTTTTCAGAGAACCACCCAGCTCTACGCCAAGTGTATCCGGTGTTGTATACACACGAAATACAGGGCTCATAAAAATCCCCTGAATGTATTCTGCTGTCTCTCTCTTCGGTCCGCTGATCACACAGGTCGTCGGAATCCCTCTTCCCACTTCCTCCGCATGGCTTGGTCCTGAAAGCACATAAACACCCGCTGCCGGAATCTCTTCGCTGATGATATCTGTCATGGTCATCAGAGTTTTTTCTTCAATTCCTTTTGCGACATTGACAATAATCTGCTCATCTTTTACATAAGGTGCCATTAATTCAGCTGTACCTCTGACATAAGGGGACGGCACAGCCAGAACAATCACCTCAGCCGTCTCCACGCAGCTCTTCACGTCTGCAGTAAGATCAATGTTTTCCGGAATATGAACCCCCGGAAGTTTGGAAGTAAGCTCTCTTGTTTGTTTCAGAGTATCTACTTCTTCCTGAAATCTGGACCAGAGACGCACTTCATGCCCATTATTATTCAAAAGAACGGAAAGTGCGGTTCCCCAGCTTCCGGCTCCCAACACACTGATTTTTGCCATATTACGCTACCTTTAACCTTTCTTTGTTTTTCCAAGGAAAACTTTGTTTTCTGTTCCATTTGCAAGGCGGACAATATTTGCCCTGTGTCTCCAGAAAGCCAGCACCGTCAGGAATCCCATTACTATGTACATTTCTGTCGTATGACTTCTGTCCATGCCATAGCCGCCCATCTCTCCACGCACGATCATTGCGATCAGTGCCACCAGATAACAGCTCAGAGAACATAAAGAAACATAATGTGTACCCAAAAATAATACAAAAAATACGATTGCACAGAGAACAAACAGTCTCCAGTCAAATGCGATCAGAAACCCTACCGATGCAGCAATCCCCTTGCCACCGCGGAATCCAAGTGTTACCGGAAAATTATGTCCAAGCACGATTCCAAGTCCACAATACAGAAACAGAAGCATTTCCGGAATTGCAGTATGTGGTACTATAAGAAAATGTATCAATATATCAGCAATAACTGCTTTAAATGCATCTAAAAGATAAGTTGCAATTCCGGCCTTCTTGCCAAGAGTTCTCATAACATTGGTAGTTCCTGCATTGCCACTGCCATAATCCCTGATGTCAATCTTGTTGAATTTGCCCATCCAGTAACCTGCCTGAATGAGTGCACCGGCAAAATATCCATATATAAGAACACATATTTTAAATAACATTACTCTTTCTCCTTACGCTCTCTGTTGATGAATCTGATCGATGTACCTCTGAATCCGAAGGATTCTCTTATTCTGTTTTCTATATATCTTGTATAAGAAAAATGTGTAAGTGCTACATCATTAACAAACATAACAAATGTTGGCGGCTTTACGGAAACCTGAGTCATATAGTAAATCTTAAGTCTCTTACCCTTATCTGAAGGTGGCTGCTTCATGGCAACTGCTTCTGTAAGGATTTCGTTAAGCACACCTGTAGGGATACGCATTGTCTGCGCATCTACAATATGGTCAACTAATTCATATATCTTATTAAGTCTCTGTCCTGTCTTGGCAGATACAAATATAATCTCAGCATAAGACATGAATGCAAGAGTATCTTTAATCTTATTAGTAAATTCATAGATAGTCTTATCATCCTTTTCTACATCATCCCACTTGTTGACAGCAATAATAATACCCTTGCCTCTCTCGTGTGCTATTCCGGCAATCTTGGCATCCTGTTCTGTAACGCCCTCAGTAGCATCAATAACAAGAATTGCTATATCCGCTCTCTCAACTGCAGCAACAGTTCTTATGATACTAAAGCGCTCAAGATCTTCTTTAATCTTGCTCTTACGACGGAGTCCTGCTGTATCAATAAACACATATTCTTTGCCATTATACTTAATAGCTGTATCAATTGCATCTCTTGTTGTACCGGCAATATCAGATACAATAACTCTGTTCTTGCCTACAAGCTTATTGATTATAGAAGACTTACCTACATTAGGTTTACCTATTATGGCTACCTTAGGCCTGTCATCCTCTTCTTCCGTATCTGAACCTTCTGGAAAATGGCTTACTACCTCATCAAGCACTTCACCAAAACCTAACTTGTTAACTGCTGATATAGGGAATGGTTCACCAATTCCAAGATTATAGAATTCATATACATCAGGCATCATCTTTTCAAAGCTGTCAACTTTATTAACAACAAGTATAACAGGCTTATGAGAGCGTCTTAACATATCAGCAACCTTAGAATCTGAATCTACAAGTCCCTGCTTAACATCAGTCATAAATATAATTACATCTGCTGTTTCAATGGCAATTTCTGCCTGCTCACGCATCTGTGAAAGGATAATATCACCTGTATCAGGTTCAATACCACCTGTATCTATAAGTGTAAAATTGTGGCTTAACCAGCTTACCTCCGCGTAAATTCTGTCTCTTGTGACACCCGGAGTATCTTTAACTATCGAAATCTGCTGTCCGCACAGACTGTTGAATAATGTTGATTTTCCAACATTAGGTCTTCCGACAACAGCAACTATTGGTTTACTCATAATTCCTCCTTGCTTTTATAGCAAATTTACAAAAAATTAATACACGCAATCTATAATATAATATCAGTTTAATTGCTTTTTGTAAAGCACTGTGATATCATACAAAATATTGATTTTAAGCACTTTAGGAGGTGTTTTTGTGAAATTATTCCGCAAAAAATTCACATTTATTCCGGTATTGCTTCTGATATCGGCGATTATTCTTCCATCTGTTACTGCCATGGCAGCAGATACATCTTATAAGTTTTCAGATATTGATTTGAAATTAAAAGTCCCTGAAGAACTTATATGCTTTACACAGACAACAACTGGTAATAATGCTTATCTTAAAGATATTGGTGCACAGGATGCCAATGAAGTCCAGAATTCAATGAAAGCATCCAATATATATCTTGAAGCATTTTCTAAAGATATATCATATGAAATTGCTGTTGTCGGAATGAAAGCCGGTTCTGATTTATCTAATCTTGATGAACTGAGTGAGGATAAATTAAGTGGTATGTTCCTGCGTTACATTGAATCAGAAAATTCCAAGCAGGAAGATAACCTGACAGAAACAATGACAGGCAAAGCAATTGATGTAATTAATGACCATCCATATTTCAGAACAGAAGTTACATCGGTATCAGATGAAAATAAAAGCATTTATACCAGAAAGTACTATACTGTAACAAGAGGATACATTTATATATTCTCATTGCAGTCTGAAGATAATGAAATTACAGAAGACATGATTAATAATATTTTATATATAATCAATTCAGCACAATACACCAATGTTAAAAAATCAATATTTGAAAATGGTGTATTCACTGAAACTCTTTCAACAATTCTTACAGTTGGCATTCCGATAGCAATTTTAGTTGTTATTTATCTTCTGATAACAAAAGTTGGAAAAAAAGGACGCTCAAAACTTTCTTCAGAAGAAGCTGAGTTAAGAGCCAGATATAAAGAACAGCATAACAGGAAATAAACAAAAACTTCGGTTCACTTATATGTGTTCCGAAGTTTTTTTATTCAAAATCATCTGCAAATGCTCATAAATCCGCACAATACGCCTCTCTGTCCATGTGAAGCTCTGTGTGAAAAGAGCCAGTCACTGTTACAGCTTGTGCATAGATTGGATATTCCTATATTTTCTGGTTTTATTCCTTCGTTGACCATATTAAAATAATTGGCCGTCTGAAGATTAAGCTGGTATTTATCGTCTCTGGTGTGATAAAACATCATATCACATTCTTTCGTATTGTAAGCAGCCTTAAACTGTCTTATCACCGCCTCATCAACTTCATAACAGTCCTGACATATAGATGGTCCTATAAATGCATGAATATCATCTGGCTTAGAGCCATAAGTCCGGTTCATAAGTTTAACTGTTTCATGTGTTATATTGGCCACAGTTCCCCTCCATCCCGAATGTGATGCACCAATGCATCTGTTTACCGGATCTATAAAATATACCGGAACACAGTCTGCAAAATATGTTACAAGACAAAGCTCTGGTTCATCAGTTACAAGTCCGTCAACATTATCAAAGCTTCTTGGCTTTGTAAGCCCCATTCCTGCCATATCTGAATCTACAACGAGTACATTTGTTGTATGTGTCTGCTTCGTACATACACAGTATTCAGGCTTTAAATCCATAGTATCAAGAAAAAGCTCATAATTCTTATAAACATTATCGTAAGCATCGCCTCTGTCAAAAGAAAAATTCATGCTGGAATATATTCCTTCACTGACTCCGCCGAGTCTGGTTGAAAAATGCAGCTTTACCCAGTCAAATTCATCAAATGGTGTGAATTCAATATATGTGACATCACCTTTTGATGATATTCTTGTTGAATTATTAATAACAGCTTTGTCTAAGCCCTTATACAGTTTATCTGCATTAATATATCTTATATTCATAATTTATAATCCTTGTTAAAATGCATTTTTTATATGAGTTATATCCGTACCATCAATTCCTATCACATCAAAACGGCATGGAATATCACAGCTTTTGTATCTTGTTGTAAGATAATACATTGCAACCTGTCGTATTATCTGCTGCTTTCTGTAACTGACAGCTTCGACTGCATAACCGTATTTTTTGCTGCTTCTGTATTTCACTTCAACGAATACAATCAGATTATCATTTTGGGCAATAATATCAATTTCACCTGTTTTATTGCGGAAATTCCGTTCAAGAATCGAATATCCGTTATCTATAAGATACTCTGTGGCACGCTGTTCATTGTCTGCACCTGTTACTCTTTTATTAGCTGTCATTATTTACCTACTTTTCCTTTAATCTTGTCACATTCGTCTACAAATACAAGAATTTCAGCGACAACAGTATATAGTTCAGGAGGAATCATCTCCCCTATTTCAAGCTTTGATAATGTATTGGCAAGCTTGGAATCTTCATATACAGGAACATCTGCTTCTCCGGCTTTTTCAATAATTGATTCAGCAATATGTCCACGGCCTGTAGCAAGTATTTTAGGTGCCTGCTCTCCGGGTGTATATTCAAGTGCAACTGCTATTTTAGGTTTGTCTTCGTTGTCTTTTTTCCCCATAATAAAATTCCCCTGTAAAACATTTATGCTTTGGCGTCAAATATATACTGGCCTCCGGTAGCCGGTCTTGTCTCAGCTTCAATAAAATCTTTTACGAAATCCAGTCTGTCAGAAGAACTTTCGGCTACCTTCATTTCAAAATGTGTCTTATAACCTAACTGTTCAAGACGGGCATTAAGCTTATCTATATGCTGGTAAACAAAATCAAGAAGTTCTTCAGTTTCAAGAACAAAATTGGTAGATACATTATTGCCGCCTGAAAGATTAACATATATATCCATTGATTTAAGATTATCCATATCAAGATGCAGCATGGCACTTATATTATCCGACTTATTGGCAAGATTCTTCTTATTAGTGAATACATATAATTCTCCGTTGCCTTCACTTTCTGAGAATTTAACAGGCACCTGGAAATATGTCATATTCCTGTTTAAGTCGTTCATGAAATCTATGTTACTTTTAATGTCCGAAAGACTCTTTGATAACTCTGTAGTTGAAGAGTCACTGCTCTTTAATGAACTTTCAATATTCTCAACATTTTTTCTTATACGCTTGTAATAAGAGCTGACAGCAGTTTCTCCCTCCTGTATATCTTTAGGAGTCAGGCGGAATGTATCATTGAACGCTGCATGTATAAGTTGTTTTGCACCTTTGCTGTTAATAATGCTTTTGAATTTTTCAGGAGTTATTTCTTTATCCGGAAGCATAATTTTATTAAGGATATCTTTAACAGATTTATCAGGAATATCCTTTATGAATTCATCGTCAAAGCCTGCATTACCAAGTGCTTCTTTAAGTGATTGAAGCCCGTCCTCTGTAAGTACATTTCCAGCAGTATTGGGATGGACATTTTCGCCATCAATACCTTCATACATTGTATTGATTATATCATTAAAGACTTGTGCATTATCTGTACTTTCTGTAAGACCATTTATAAAACCTGTTTCCATATCCTGTAGAAGGTTATCAATCTGACCGTTGAATTCTCCATACATCTGGAATTCTTTTATATTATTATCAGTTACCGGAATGTCAAGTCTCATAAGATTGGCAATGGTATTAAGGGAAGCATCCGGATATTTCATGGAATATCTGGCAAGCTCTCCTACTGTTTCTGAATCAACAGGCATGCCAAGACCAAGAAGTTCTTTTACAAGGTCAATATTTTCTTCAACAGGTGATAATCCGGCGGCTTCAAGTGCCTTGTCAATAAGCACAGCCTGCTGTTCATTGGCAAGCACCGGCTTTATGGATATTTTGTTATCAACATTCTGTTCAACCATAAATGTTACATTCTGTCCAACATTAACTAAAGCCCCCTCTGCAAGCTTTGCCTGAATGGATGCTCCGTTATTCATAGTGATTAAAGCGTTATCACCCTTTAACTGGCTGACAAAACCGGTAAATGTGTCACCTGTCATTAATGAGTTAAGAATTTTCATTCCCTCAGCCTGTGCGGCATTATTACTATTAACAACATTCTGTGATACATTTTCAGTTATATTAGGAGTCTGGTTCTGACTGCCTGTAGTTATGGTACTTTTGAAAAAATCGGACATATTAATATTCATATGCATTCACCTATATAAAATTCTTAATAAATGTTCTCCTGTGTATAGGACATGGTCCGTATTCTTTTATTGCTTCTATATGAACCTTAGTTCCATAGCCTTTATGTTTTGCAAAACCATATTCAGGATATAAAGAATCATATTCGACCATAAGCCTGTCCCTTGTTACTTTAGCAAGAATACTGGCTGATGCAATCGACAGGCTCTTAGCGTCACCTTTGATGATTGGAACCTGTTTAACATCTATTCCCGGAATTGTAACAGCATCGTTAAGAAGTATATCGGGTTTTACAGATAATTTATTAACAGCCTCACGCATTGCTTCATAAGTTGCCTGCAATATATTAATTTCATCAATCCTTTCAGGTGATACAATTCCAATTCCATAAGAAAGAGCTTCTTCTTTTATTACATCAAAAAGCTCCTCTCTTTTTTTCTCACTTAACTTCTTAGAATCATTCACATAAAGAATTCTTTTTCCTTTAGGAAGAACTACCGCGCCTGCAACAACAGGACCTGCAAGCGGACCTCTTCCTGCTTCATCTATTCCGCATATATAAGAAAATGTATCATACATTTCTTCATATTCACGCATAGCTTCAATACGCTGCTTCTCAGCCTCAAGCTTTGCTGCTTTTTTAAGTTCGCGTTCCTCTTTAAGTGTCATAACTGCCCCTTCCTGTAAGTATCTTAATTAAGGTCTTTCAAGAGAGATATTTCCAATCTTTCCTTCCCTGAAATCATCAAGAATACATGCAGCACATTTTTCATAATCAATATCAGAACCTTTCTTAATGCATCCGCGTTTTCTTGCAATATGCTCCATAATACAGAGTGCCTCGGCATTCTCAGGATTCATCATTGTTTCAGTATCTACATTCTCGAATATATCTTCTGTTATATCAAAACGGCTGTAAAGCTGTGCCTGATAATTCTTCTTAAGAAACTTAATTGTTTCTAATGCCAGCTCCTCAATATTAAGAATCTGGTCATTAATCGAACCAATCATGGCAAGTCTTTCTCCGACATTTCTGTCCTCAATCTTAGGCCAGAGTATACCCGGAGTATCGAGAAGCTCAACGCTTCCGTTAATCCTTATCCACTGCTTTCCTTTAGTAACACCCGGCTTATTGCCTGTCTTGGCGCTCTTTCTTCCAGTAAATGAATTAATAAATGTTGATTTACCGACATTAGGTATTCCAACAATCATTGCTTTGATAGAACGGTTCTTAATTCCTCTCGCCTTGTCTCTTTCAATCTTGGCAGAGCAGGCAGTTGTTATAAGATTATTGACTGCACGGTTGCTTACATTGAGTCTTGAGTTAAGCTTAAGGCAGTAAAAGCCTTTATCCTTAAAATATGTTATCCATTCATCTGTTACTGCATCATCGGCAAGGTCAGATTTATTCAATAATACGATTCTCGCCTTATTCTTTGCCAACTTGTCAATGTCAGGATTACGGCTGCTTAATGGAATACGCGCATCCACAATCTCAATAACAAGATCAACAAGCTTTATATCTTCTTCCATCATTCTTCTGGCTTTAGTCATATGACCAGGATACCAGTTAATGGCTCTTTTCTTCTCTTCCATATATCTCTCCATTATTTAACAAAACCAAATGAATCAAACGGTTCTATTACCATCCATACTTTTCCTACAACATTCTTACGTTTAACCATTCCAACACTGGCAAAACGGCTATCCTCACTATTATTACGATTATCTCCAAGTACAAAATATTCATCATCAGCAAGCTTATACGGATTAGCTGCTACACCCGGTGTAAGTATTGATGTATCAACAAAATCATCAAGCTGTGAATCATTGATATATACCCTGCCATCTTTTATCTGTACAGTTTCCCCCGGTAATCCTATAACTCTCTTTATGTATATCTTTGAGGAATCAACTGAATCCTGTTCAAAGGCTATACAGTCAAATCTCTTCGGTCCATTGAATGCATATGATATTCTGTTTATAAGTACAGTGTTATCATTAGACAGTGTCTCCTCCATTGAATTACCCACAACTGTAGAACGGCAGCATATAAATGTTACCAGAACATAAGCCAGTACGATTACAATACATACATCTGCAATATATTTGCATATATTAAGCAGTCTGGTATTTTCCTGATATCTTCTCTGAAAAAATCTCATGGTATTCCGACCTCTCCTGTCGCTTAAATATAAGTAAAGGGACATTTTTTCAAATGTCCCTTACCGTGAATAACAAAATTATCTAACTAATTCCTTAACCTTAGCAGCCTTACCTGTTCTCTGTCTTAAGTAGTTAAGCTTAGCTCTTCTAGCCTTACCGCGTCTTACAACTTCAACCTTCTCAACGATAGGTGAATGTAATGGCCATGTCTTCTCAACGCCAACGCCGTTAGAAATCTTTCTTACTGTAAATGTAGCTCTAACGCCAGTTCCCTGCTTCTTTAATACTGTTCCCTCGAAAACCTGGATTCTTTCACGGTTTCCTTCCTTAATCTTAGCTGATACTCTTACAGTATCACCAACTCTGAACTCAGGAGCCTGAGCCTTAAGCTGAGCATCTTCGATGTTCTTAATAATTGTATTCATGTGTGACCTCCTTAATATTATGATGTTCTTAATACAGGTTCTGTAACAGAGGACCATCCCTTTTTCTCACAACTTGTTTAGATTATCATAATCAAGCAAATAATGCAAGACTAAAAATACATTTTCTTTATTATTTATTAATATCCAGAAGCCCTGGTAAGATATGGACTGTTATAGTCTTCTTATCAAGGTCATGATCTAATATACACTGGTCAATAACCGGTATTAAATAGCTTTCGCCATTATCTGCCTCTACTTCATATACATTGTTAGCGCCTGTCTCTAATACATCTTTTAGTACGCCCAAATGTTTTCCTTCATCTGTTATTACATCAAGTCCGATAAGATCGCATATAAAATACTCTCCCGGCTCAAGTTTAACAGCATCTTCTCTTGAAACGAGCAAGTCGCATTTTGTGTATTTCTCTATATCATTGATGTCATCAAATTCTTTAAACTTAAGTATTACGAACTGCTTAAAGAATTTAACTGAAGATACAGTGACAGCTACCTGTTCTCTTTTTCCATCGATAACACATTTCTTAAGTTTCTTAAAACGAAGAGGATCATCTGTTGTAGGAAAAACCTTAACTTCACCTCTGATTCCGTGGGTCGATGTTATGACCCCTACCCTTAACATATCTTCCACTTAAATTCTCCATTCTGGCATAAATGTATATATAAATAACAAAACAGACAGCCCCGAAAGGCTGCCTTAGACAGTAGTGTTTGCTTAATTATCTATTTCAACAATCACTTTCTTGTCGCTCTTAGAAGCTGCAGCTGAAACAACTGCTCTTATTGACTTGGCAATTCTACCAGACTTGCCGATAACCTTGCCCATATCCGAAGGAGCAACCTTAAGATTGACTACAAGAGCCTTATCTTTTTCAGTTTCTGTTACTACAACCTCATCCGGATTATCAACTAGTGCCTTAGCGATAATTTCCACTAATTCTTTCATAGTCAATTACACCTCCACTAGTCTTATTTTTCGATACCAGCCATCTTGAAAAGCTTTCCAACAACCTCTGTAGGCTGAGCTCCGTTTGATAACCACTTCTTAGCAGCCTCAGCATCAATGCTTAACTTGCATGGATCGTAATTAGGATCATAAGTACCGATTTCATCGATAAATCTACCATTTCTTGGAGATCTTGAGTCTGCTACGATAATTCTATAGAAAGGATTTTTCTTCTCACCTAATCTCTTTAATCTAATCTTTACTGCCATTACATTCACCTCCTGTATTATTCTTAAAAATTAATCTATGTTAAAAAGGTAACTTGAAACGTCCCTTTTTAGCACCTTTCATCATTCCCGGCATCTGCTTCATCATCTTCTTCATCTGTTCAAACTGCTTTACAAGTCTGTTAACATCAGCAATATCAACACCTGCACCTCTTGCAATTCTGTTCTTTCTTGAAGGATTAAGTATGTCCGGATTACTTCTTTCTGCCTTAGTCATTGAATATATGATAGATTCGGTTCTTCTCATATTCTTCTCTGCTTCATCATCATCGATTGAAACATTCTTCATCTGACCTGACAGTCCTGGCATCATGCTCATAATTGAACTGATACCACCCATATTCTTAATCTGTCCCATATACTCAAGAAAGTCATTAAAATCAAATTCTGCTTTCTTAAGCTTTTCTTCCATAGCTTTTGCCTTATCAGCGTCAAGCTGTGCTTCAGCCTTCTCAATAAGGGTAAGGACATCTCCCATACCAAGTATTCTTGATGCCATACGGTCTGGATAAAACTGTTCAAGATCTGAAAGTTTTTCCCCCATACCAACATAAAGAATTGGCTTTCCGGTAACTGCCTTAATTGAAAGTGCAGCACCTCCTCTTGTATCACCATCTAACTTAGTAAGGATAACTCCGTCAATGCCAACCTTCTCGTTAAATGATGAAGCAACATTAACAGCATCCTGACCTGTCATAGAGTCAACTACAAGAATTGTCTGGTCAACTGATACATTAGCTTTAATCTCTATAAGCTCATTCATCATGTCTTCATCAACATGAAGTCGTCCTGCTGTATCAAGAATAACGGTATTAAAATCATTATTCTTAGCATGGGCTATAGCAGCTTTGGCAATATCAACAGGCTTCTGGTTAGTTCCCATAGAGAATACTTCAACGCCCTGTTTATTACCATTAATAGTAAGCTGTTCAATGGCTGCCGGTCTGTATACATCACAGGCAACTAAAAGAGGTTTTCTTCCCTTCGCCTTGAACTTACCAGCAAGCTTTGCTGTAGTAGTTGTCTTACCAGCACCCTGAAGACCTGCCATCATGATAACAGTAATCTCAGAGCCAGGTTTCAAGGCAATCTCAGTTGTCTCAGATCCCATAAGAGATACCATCTCTTCATTAACAATCTTGATAACCATCTGACCAGGTGTAAGACTTGACATAACATCCTGACCAATTGCTCTTTCTTCTACAGACTTGATAAACTGCTTAACAACCTTAAAGTTAACATCAGCTTCAAGCAGGGCAAGCTTAACTTCCTTAAGAGCAGCCTTAACATCAGCTTCTGATAAACGACCCTTACCACGAAGATTCTTAAAAATATTCTGCAATTTCTCTGATAAACTATCGAATGCCATAATATCTCTCCTTAAAATTCTTCAAGAATCTCATTGGATAACTTCTTGATTTCATGAATATCAGATATATCCTGACTTTCCATGTAATCATCAACTAAAGAATCAATCTTAGATACCTTGTCCTTGGTTTCAAGGAACTTCTGTATAAGATGAAGCTTAGCCTCGTATCCATCAAGTGTCTTCGTAACTCTCTTAATCAGATCATGTACTCCCTGCCTTGATATACCGTATTCATCGGCAATCTCGCTGAGAGATAAATCATTGTATATAGCATCTTCATATATCTTCTTCTGGTGGTCGTTAAGTAACTCTCCATAAAAATCATATAAAAGATTCTGTTCAACAATTCTTTCCATAACACCTGCCACAAACTTAAATATTACATAAGCCATGATTGACTCATAAGCCTTGAGTATAATATCAGATATCAAAAAAAGTGTCAAGCATTTTTACTTGACACTTTTAAAAAATTTATCAAATCAGCTTTCAAGCTTCTTTTCACGCTCATTAGGAGGATATTCAACTTCATATTCTTCGCTTAAATTCTCCATTCCGTTAATCTGTAGTCTCTTAAACACCCATTTCTTAATAAGATGATATATAACTGCAAATATAGGAACACCTAAAAGCATTCCTGCAAATCCCCATATATCACCAAAGAGGAGTATTGCAAACAATACCCAGAAACTTGAGATTCCTGTAGTATTACCAAGAATTTTAGGTCCGATAATATTACCGTCAATCTGCTGTAATATAAAATTAAATATTACAAAGAACAGGCACTGTGCAGGATTGACAATAAGACATAATAAAGCTCCAATAAACCATGCTATGTACCAGCCAAAGAAAGGAATAACATTAAATATTCCAACAATGAATGCAATAAGAATCTCACTCATCATCTCTTTGCCAGGATTACATATTGTAAATATCTTAAGTGATATAAAACATATAAGTGCTATTACAAGAGCATCAAGGATTTTGCCATTAACAAAGCCGCTGAACACCTTATCAGTATACTTAATCTCTTCCATAACGCTGGCAGCACGTTCTTTCTTGAATATACTATAGACAACCATCTCTCCCTGCTTTGCAAGCTTTTTTCTTGCTGTAAGAAGATATGCTGCAACAATGAATCCGATAAGAACATTAAAAAGTACAACAATGATATTAAATACACCGGTTGAAACACCGGAAGCAATTCCCTGTGCATATCCAAGGAACTCGTTACCGAGCCAGTCGTTAATAAATGTATATGTTTTATCAATAATATTCTCTGAATATTTCATAAGAGTTTCATTTTCGTTAAGAAACTTCTGTACAAAATCAATAACTTTATTGACATTATCAGGAATAATCTGAATAAGACGTACAACACTATTTACAAGATTAGGAATAATAACAATAATCATAAAATATATGAACAGAATTGCTATAAGAAGCCCTGTAAACACACTAAGATTATTGGACAGGCTTTTCTTTTTCTTCTCATTCTTAATAAACTTAAATACCTTATTATATATATTATCGAAGAAATTACATATTGGACATATTACATATGCTAATACCCCGCCAATTATAAAAGGCATAAGAGTTTTGCATATATGTGAAAATGCTTTGTGGATAGCATCAATTCTGAACAATGCAAAAAAAAGCAATAGGGACAGCGCAGCTGCCCCAAATAATGCCATTGTAACTCCTGCATATCTTTTGAAAGAATATTTCTTCATAGATTTCCCTCTGCAGATAGTGATTAAATGTTTACCTTAACAATTCTAGGTCTTAAACCTGCTGCTTCAAGCTTGTCAACAATCTCATCCTTATGTTCATGTCCGAAAGCTTCAATAGTAATTC
>ENA-OPDG01001742-OPDG01001742.1-human-gut-metagenome-genome-assembly--contig:-NODE-1742-length-13982-cov-6.438644_pt1 | contig 13982 bp, 9 predicted proteins | sample MGYA00241259_ERZ501498 | MGnify/ENA primary metagenome ERZ501498 (study PRJEB25962, sample SAMEA2042582) | human gut metagenome | biome: human gut; feature: human-associated habitat; material: faeces... | reverse complement strand
CAAAGCACAGTACCCCAATGTGGAAGTACCGCATATGCCGCGCCGTATCCGTCTGCGCTTTCGTATGCAACCCACACATTATCAACAATATCTAACCAATATATTTTTATACCGTAGTGCTGTAACAAAGGCTCCATAATATCCGGATCACGGTCACAGAAACTCTTTGTGCGTTTAAGACTAAGTGCAATGTGGTGTTTATAATCGCCAATACGCTTCTCATAATTAAGTGGTTCTGAAATTCCTGTTTTACGATTTCTATTTCCTCTCAATGCAGATGGCGTTAATGATCCGTTATAAAGCGATGTTTGCCCACGCAAATACACATTTCCGGACGCTCTATTCAAATACTTTCCAAAGCCTATAAACTGTGTAAGTGAATGAAACGAATGTATTTCATATGCAGGAATATTTCCGGAAGGTGATGTGAGACATTCTACGCCAATAGGATCAGGTGTCTTTTTATCAAAATCAGTTAATCTAATCATTATTTAGTGTCACCTCCTTCTTTAGCGTATCGCACGAATACAAGGAAAGCAATCCTGAATACATTGGAAAAAGGCTCATTTTCGACATTTTTCGAAAATGAGCCTTTTTCTGGTGCGGGTAGTGGGGGTCGAACCCACACGAATCACTTCACAGGAACCTAAATCCTGCGCGTCTGCCAATTCCGCCATACCCGCATATTAAGTTTTAAGAGCTTGTACCGGTGATAAAATCCTACACTGAGGTGACATCACCTAAATCCATCGAGTCTACCAATTCCACCACGCCCGCAGATACAGCCGGTATTGTAGCACAATTTTTGCCGGTGCGCAAGGAATGTTTTGACGGCGGCGGGGCGGATATGCTACACTGGGCGTATCACGACACATCGAAAGGAGCATCTTCCATGAACGAGCATATTCTGCGTCTGGCGCGGGAAAACGCCCCCTGCTTTATCTACTCCCGCGATGTACTGACGCGGCAGGCTGGGCTGCTGCGCGATACGTTCCCCGGCTTTGACTTCCTGTTTTCCGTGAAGGCCAACCCGTTCCCGCCGGTAATGCGGGCGCTGGCGGCGCTGGGCATCGGCGCGGACGCCGCCTCCGCCAGGGAGGTGCTGCTGGCGGAGGAGTGCGGCATGTCCGCCGCCGACATCTACTTTTCCGCCGCCGGCAAGTCCGACAGCGCCCTGCGGGAGGCGTGGGATCACGGCCACCTGATCGCCGACTCCATCGGCGAGGCGGTGCGCATCGGCCGCATCGCCGCGGAGAAGGGGGAGGCGCGGCCCATCGGCGTGCGGATCGACCCCTGCTTCAACATGGATGGCGGCCCCGGCACCTCCGGCAAGTTCGGCATCTGTGAGGAGGATCTGCCCCAGCTGCGCACGGCGCTGGAGGGGCTGCCCGTTACGGTCTGCGGCATCCACGTCCATCTGCGCTCCCAGAATCTGGACGCCGCCGTGCTGACCCGGTACTATGAGAACTGCTTCGCGCTGGCGCTGCGGGTGCAGGAGGTGCTGGGCTGCACCGTGGAGTATATCAACTTCGGCGGCGGCGTGGGCATCGCCTACAACGAGGCGTCCCAGCAGCCGCTGGACTACGCCGCTCTGCGGCAGTGCGCCCAGCGTATCGCGGAGGAGAACCGCCGCACGCTGGGAGCCCGCCTGCTCATCGAGTCCGGCCGGTTCCTGACCTGTCAGGCCGGTACATACTTTATGCCGGTGGTGGACAAAAAGACCTCCCGGGGCGTGACCTACGTCATCGTGGAGAACTGTCTCAACGGCTTCCAGAAGCCCGCCATTGCCGCCATGCTGCGCCGTGCGGTGGGGCCGGATGCGGTGATCGCACCCCAGGAGCCGCTGTTTACCCGGGAGGACGCCTGCACCGTCACGTCGCTGGGCGATCCCGCCCGCACGGAGACGGTGCATCTGGTGGGCAATCTCTGCTGCGCGCTGGATGTTTTGCAGGAGGGCTTTACCGGCCCGGCGCTGGAGATCGGCGATCTGGTGGCGGTGTCCAACGCCGGCGCCTACGCCTGCACCCTGTCTGTGCAGCGGTTTTCCAGCCACCGCCCGCCGGCGGAGCTGCTGGTGGACGGGGACGGAAATGTTCTGTGACAACGCAAAAGGGGAGCCGCGAGGCTCCTCTTTTTTCATCCTGCGCCGCCGCCCTCGTCGACCTGCCCAGCAGAGCGGAAAAATAATTGTATAAGTTGACGAAAAAACCGGCGATAGCCGGGAATTTTCATACAAATCAATAAAATAGAGGTTGTCAGACCCCGGAATATAAGCTATAATCGGTACGTTGAGCTACTGTCCGCAGCCATGTGGGCGGCGGACTTCAAGAAAACGAAGGGAGTACATCACCACTATGACTGCTAATGACATTCGCAATATTGCACTGCTGGGCCACGGCGGCTCCGGCAAGACCTCTCTTGCTGAGCAGATGCTGTTTATGACCAAGGGTGTGGACCGTCTGGGCAAGACCGTCGACGGCAACACCACCTGCGACTACGACGCCGAGGAGATCAAGCGCCAGATCTCTATCTCTCTGGCATTTGCTCCCGTCATGTATAAGGGCAAGAAGATCAACGTCATGGACGCTCCCGGCAACTTCGATTTCTCCGGCGAGGCCGTCTGCGCCATTCGCGCCGCCGAGTGCGCCGTCATCGTGGGCAACGCCAAGGACGGTCTGTCCGTTGGTATGGAGCGTACCTGGAAGATGCTGGGCAAGAAGCCCCGCATGATGTTCATCAACCGCGTGGAGGAGGCCAACGCCGACTACGCCGCCTGCATCGACGCCATCAAGAACAAGTTCGGCACCGCCATTGCCCCCATCGTCGCCACCAAGGCCGACGGCAACAAGGCCGTCACCGTTATCGTGGATCTGCTGCACAACAAGGCATACGACGCCAAGGGCGAGTGCGCCATCCCTGCCGACATGGCCGATGAGGTGGAGGCGCTCCGCGCCGAGCTGATGGAGGCCGCCGCCGGCGCCGACGAGGAGCTGATGGAGAAGTTCTTCGAGACCATGGAGCTGTCCGCCGAGGATATGGCCAAGGGCCTGAAGCTGGGCGTCCGCGAGGGCAGCGTATGCCCTGTGCTGTGCGGCAGCGCCGCCACCGGCATGGGCGTGGAGATGCTGATGCAGACCATCGTGGATCTGGTGCCCGTCGCCACCGATATGCCCGCCGTGGCCGCTGAGGACGACGACGGCAACGCCATCGAGGTCGCCTATGATCCCAACGGCACCACCGCCGCCTTCGTGTTCAAGACCATCTCTGACCAGTACGGCAAGTTCTCCATGATCAAGGTCGTCCGCGGCAAGGTCACCAGCGATATGTCCCTGTACAACATGACCACCGGCAACACCGAGAAGCTGGGCCGTCTGTACGTCATGAAGGGCAAGAAGACCGAGGAGACCAAGGAGATCTGCTGCGGCGATATCGGCGCCATCGGCAAGATGGACAAGGTCAAGACCGGCGACACCCTGTGCGAGCCCAAGACCTATGTGAAGTTTGCGCCTCTGGCCTTCGCACCTGCCTGCTACGAGCGCGCCATCGCCCCCAAGACCAAGCAGGAGATCGAGAAGCTGGGTACCGGCCTGAACAAGCTGAACGAGGAGGACCCCACCTTCTCCGTCACCAACAACGCCGAGACCCACCAGACCGTGATCTCCGGCGCCGGCGATATCCAGATCGACGTGCTGTGCAGCAAGCTGAAGTCCCGCTTCGGCGTGGATGCCGAGCTGGATACCCCCCGTGTTGCCTACCGTGAGAAGATCCGCAGCACCGTCCGCAAGCAGGGCCGCTATAAGAAGCAGACCGGCGGCAGCGGTCAGTTCGGTGACGTTCACATTATCTTCGAGCCCCAGAGCGAGCAGGAGGATATGATCTTCGAGGAGAACGTGTTCGGCGGCTCCGTGCCGAAGAACTACTTCCCCGCCGTGGAAAAGGGTCTGCGCGAGAGCTGCCTGCACGGTGTGCTGGCCGGCTATCCCGTGGTGTTCCTGAAGGCCACGCTGGTGGATGGCTCCTACCACCCCGTTGATTCCTCCGAAATCGCGTTCAAGCTGGCCGCCAACCTGGCGTTCAAGGCCGCGCTGCCCGAGGCCAAGCCCGTGCTGATGGAGCCCATCGGCGAGCTGAAGGTCACCGTACCCGACAACTTCGTGGGCGACGTGATGGGCGACCTGAACAAGCGCCGCGGCCGTGTGATGGGCATGAACCCCACCGGCGACGGCGAGACGGTGCTGGAGGCTGAGGTCCCCATGGCGGAGATGATGAGCTACGCCATCGACCTGCGCTCCATGACCCAGTCCCGCGGTACGTTCACCTTCAACTTCGTCCGCTACGAGGACTGCCCTGCTGCGGCACAGGAGAAGGCCATTGCCGCCGCCAAGGCGCTGGCCGAGGCCGAGTAAGAGTTTACGAAAGCAAAAAAACATCCGCCGAGAGGCGGATGTTTTTTTGCTTTCAAAATGCGGGGCAAGGCAATTTCTCAGCCCCACAGGGTGGTCAGCATGGGGATGACCTGCTTCTTGCGGGACATGACGCCGGGGAGGAACACCATGTTGTCCTTGGGCTCCACGGCGAAGGCGTTGCGGATGGTGTCATCGCTGCCGATATACAGGAGCTGGGAACCCTCCTGCAATACGTCGGTGAGCATCAGGATCACCATGTCGTAGCTGTTGGCCTTCTGCGCGGCGCGCATGGCGTCCAGCAGCTCATCCTTGCGCTCCATCAGCTTCTGGGAGTCGATGCAGGTGACCTGCCCCACGCCCAGCACCTGCTCGGAGATATGGAACTCCTTGAAGTCGCTGCGCAGCAGCTCCTCAGCGGAACGGCTGTCGTTGCTGCCGCTGAACAGCTCCCGCCCCAGATCGCTGAGGGATACCTTGGCGATGCGGGCCAGCCGCTCCGCCATGGCGATGTCCCGCTTGGTGCAGGTGGGGGACTTGAACATAACGGTGTCGGACAGGATGGCCGCCGCCATCAGACCCGCCATGTGGGGCGACGGCGTGACGCCGTGCTCCTGATACATGGAGGTGATGATGGTGTTGGTGCTGCCTACCGGCTCGTTGCGGACGGTGATGGGCTGCCGGGTCTGGATGTCCGCCAGACGGTGGTGGTCGATGATGCCCAGGATCTCCGCCTGATCGATGCCGGGCACGGTCTGGGACAGCTCGTTGTGATCCACCAGCACCACCCGCTTGCGCCGGGGCTTCAGCAGGTGGTAGCGGGACAACGTGCCGACGACCTTCTCATTTTCGTCCAGCACGGGGTAGCAGCGGTAGCGGCTTTTCAGCACGACCTCCCGCACGTCGTCGATGTAGTCGTCCAGATGGAAGGAGATCAGCCCCTTCGTGGCGCAGGGCCGGGCGATGGGCGTGGCCTGATAGATCAGGCGGTGTACGCGGCTGGCGTCCAGCGGCGTGGAGATGACGCAGGTCTTGCCGGCGTTTTCCAGCCAAGCCGGCTCCACATCGGTCTGGCACAGGATCAGGCAGGCCACCTGCTTATCCAGTGCGCGCTGGATCATGTCCGGCTGGCTGCCGCACAGCACGATGCTGTCGGGGCCGTCGAACAGCAGGTTTTCGCAGTCCTGGGGCAGGGCGATGGACACGGAGCCGCTGACGCTGTCCACCAGGTCGCCGCCGTCGCCCATGATCCGCCCCTCAATGACACTCAGCAGGTTGAACAGGGGGATGGCCTCCACACGGGGCTCACCCACGGTGTTCAGGCTGAAGGTGGCGATGTCGCCGGCGGACAGCATACCGTACAGGGAGCCGTCCTCATTGACAACGGGGATGGCGGAGATTTTCTGCTCCCGCATGAGCTTCCACGCCCGGTCCATGGTGACGGAGGCGTCCAGACACGGCGGACGGTCGAAATCCAGATCCTTCACCTGTGTGCGGACATTCTGGATGAAGCGGGGGGGATTGAAATGGAACCGCTCCAGCATCCGGTTGGTCTCGTCGCTGACGGTACCCAGATGGACGGCCACATATTCCTTCTCACCCAGCGCGTTTTTCAGCGCAGCGTAGGACATGGCGGCCACGATGGAGTCGGTGTCCGGATTGCGGTGTCCGGTCACATAGATCTCGTTCATACGCGAAAGCTCCTTTGCGAAAATTTTCCTCTTTGACCACCTATTATATAGGAGGTTTTCGCCGCGGTCAATGGGGCGCGGCGCTTTTTGCGGATCGGCGTCCGAGTCCCGTTGTCGGAAAACGGCTTTGCGCCGTGTCCTGCGCCGAGGGGGAGAGGGAGCGGCTCCGCAGAGCCGCTCCCTCTCCCCCTTGTGATGATCGTTTTTGCGGTAGAATATTGTATAAACAGGGCGAAAAATTGCCCATAAAAAGCAAAACGCCACGCACACAGGCGTGGTGGTCATCTTCTGTGGGTGGGACGCTTACCGCTCGCTGATCTGCTGCTTGCAGTCACCGAAGATCATATCGTCCAGATCGCCCAGGATCCAGTTGTTCATCATATCCTTATCACGCTCCTTTCTTCATTTGTTTACGCTTATAGTATATGCCGGTTTTGTCAACTTTGCAAGCGCAAATTTATACATAATGTACAATTTATTTTCGCTAATTTTTGATAGATTGCACAATGACACTTGCGGGTCATACCATATATAATGGCTTCGTATGAACGTGTAAACGGGGATATACTGACTATGAAAGAGTTTTTTGCGGGAGAATTTGATATCGCCGTTATCGGAGCCGGTCACGCGGGCATCGAGGCGGCGCTGGCAGCGGCGCGGCTGGGGATGCGCACCATCTGCTTCACCATTGATCTGGACGCGGTGGGCAATATGCCCTGCAACCCCGCCATCGGCGGCACCGGCAAGGGACACCTTGTCCGGGAGCTGGACGCGCTGGGCGGTGAAATGGCCCGCGCTGCGGATCGCGCCTGCATCCAGTACCGGATGCTCAACCGCGCCAAAGGCCCGGCGGTGTGGTCGCTGCGGGCGCAGGCGGACCGGCGGCTGTACCAGCAGGTGATGAAGCACACGCTGGAGCGGCAGGAAAACCTGACGCTGCGGCAGGCGGAGGTGACGGAGCTTCGCTGCGAGGACGGACACGTCAGCGCCGTGGTGCTGCGCACCGGTGCGGTGTTTCGCGTCGGCGCCGTCATCCTCTGCACCGGCACATACCTGACGGGGCGTACCATCGTGGGGGAGTGCATCGAGTCCTCCGGCCCCGACGGGATGCACGCCGCCAATGCGCTGACGGACTGCCTGCTGGCGCTGGGTCTGCCCCTGCGCCGCTTCAAGACCGGCACGCCGCCCCGTGTGAACCGCCGGAGCATCGATTTTTCCCGGATGGAGGTGCAGGTGGGCGACGACGATCCGCTGCCCTTCAGCTTCGACACGGCGCAGACGCCGGAGAACCGGGCGGTGTGCTACCTGACGTACACCAACGCGGAGACACACCGGATCATCCGGGAGAATCTGGATCGCAGCCCCATCTACTCCGGCGTCATCGAGGGCGTCGGCCCCCGGTACTGCCCGTCCATCGAGACGAAGATCGTCCGGTTTGCGGACAAGCCCCGCCACCAGCTGTTTATCGAGCCTATGGGTCTGGACACGGAGGAGATGTATATTCAGGGCTTCTCCTCCTCCATGCCGGAGGAGGTGCAGCTGCGGATGCTCCACAGCGTGGAGGGTCTGGAGCACGCGGAGATGATGCGCCCCGCCTACGCCATCGAGTACGACTGCATCGATCCGCTGGCGCTGAAGCCCACGCTGGAGGTCAAGACCGTGGGCGGGCTGTACGGCGCGGGACAGTTCAACGGCTCCTCCGGCTACGAGGAGGCGGCGGTGCAGGGCTTTGTGGCGGGCGTCAACGCGGCGCTGGCGCTGAAGGGGGAGCCGCCCCTGCTCCTCAAACGCAGTGAGAGCTATATCGGCACCCTCATCGACGATCTGGTGACCAAGGGCACCGAGGAGCCGTACCGCATGATGACCTCCCGCTCGGAGTACCGGCTGCTGCTGCGGCAGGACAACGCCGACCAGCGGCTGTGCGCCATCGGACACCGCATCGGGCTGGTGTCCGCGGAGCGGCTGCGGGCGGTGGAGGAGAAGTACGCCGCCGTGGAGCGGGAGGTCAAGCGTCTGACCCACACCGGCGTGGCCGGCAGCGACGCGCTCAACGCCCTGCTGGTGCAGCGGGGCACCGCCCCTGTGGCGGACGGGGCGCGGCTCATCGACCTGCTGCGCCGCCCGCAGGTGTCCTACGACGATCTGCGGCCCTTCGACCACGGCGCACCGGCGCTGGACAAGGCGGTGCGGGAGCAGGTGGAGATCACCGTCAAGTACGAGGGCTACATCCGCCGCCAGCAGCGGCAGGTGGAGGAGTTTGAGCAGCTGGAAAAGCACGCACTGCCTGACGACATGGATTACAGCGATATTCAGGGCCTGCGTCTGGAGGCGCGGGAGAAGCTGAGCGCGGTGCGCCCCCTGAATCTGGGGCAGGCCAGCCGCATCTCCGGCGTATCCCCGGCGGATATCGGCGCGCTGATGATCTGGCTCCAGTCCCGCCGCGGATAGTTTTGCAAGGATAAGGCGGCACGCTGCCGCGCAACACGATAAGGAGGGTTTCCATGAGAAAATTTCTGGCCATTCTGGTCTGCAAGCTCATACGCTTTGTCGGTTCCTTTGTGGGGCGGGGCAGCAGCCTGCCCGGACAGATCGCGCTGAAGATCTGCCCCGACATTTTGCAGCGGGTGCAGCTTCCGCCGGAGATCATCGCCGTTACCGGCAGCAACGGCAAGACCTCCACGTCCGAGATGATCGCCCATGTGCTCACCGCCGCCGGAAAAAAGGTGGTGTTCAACCGGGAGGGCTCCAACCAGATCGAGGGCGTCACCACCATGCTGCTGTGCAGCAGCACCCTGACAGGACGGTGTAAGAGCGACGCGGTGGTCATCGAGTCCGATGAGCGCTACGCCCAGTACACCTTCCGCTATTTCCAGCCCACCCACTACGTCATCACCAACCTGTACCGCGACCAGCTCACCCGCAACGGCCACCCCCAGTGGGTGTTCAAGTCCATCGAGCCCAGCATCGGCCCGGACTGCACGCTGATCCTCAACGCCGACGACCCGCTGGTGGCGCTGTTCGCCCGGGGACGGCAGAACCGGGTGGTCTGGTTCGGCATGGAGCGCCAGCGCTTTTCCACCGACCACTGCACCGGAATCTATAACGACGGGAAATACTGCCCGCTGTGCCACGCGCCCATGGCCTACGACTACTACCACTACAACCACATCGGCGCGTACCACTGCACGAAATGCGATTTTCACCGGCCGGAGACGGCCTATACCGTCACCGACGCGGATCTGGATACCGGCTTCCTCACCATCAACGGCAGGGACCGCATCGAGCTGGCGTTCAAGAGCATCTACAACGCCTATAACATTCTGGCCTGCTATACCGTGTGTGCGCTGGCGGGGGTGGACGGCGCGGATATCGCCCGCAGCATCAGCCGCTATGTGCTGAAGAACGGCCGCATCGTCAACTGGCAGTACCAGACCATGCACGGCACGCTGCTGGCCTCCAAGCACGAGAACTCCGTGTCCTACGACCAGTCCCTGCGATACACAGTGCAGCAGAAGGAGCCCCACGCCGTCATCATCATCGTGGACGCGGTGAGCCGCAAGTATTTCACCAGCGAGACCAGCTGGCTGTGGGACATCGACTTCGGTATGCTGAACACGGAGAACACCTCTCACATTTACCTGCTGGGCAAATATGCCGACGACCTGTACGTCCGGTTCTCCTACACCGACGTGCCGCCGGAGAAGCTCAGCGCCTACGAGAGCATTAGCGAGGGCGTGGACGCCGCCGTGCGGGATGGTGTGACCCAAGCCTATACCATCACCTGTTTCTCCGACAAGGGCAAGTTCCTGTCGCTGGTCAATACGCTTTAAGGAGGGTCTGCATATGCGCATCCAGCTTTTGCATCTCTATCCCGATCTGATGAATCTGTACGGCGAGTACGCCAACGTGGCGGCACTGCGGCGCAGTCTGGAGCGGCAGGGGGCGGAGGTCGTCGTCCGCACCGGCACGCTGTATGAGGATATCGACTTCTCCGGCGCGGACTTTGTCTACATGGGCGCCGGCACCGAAAGCGCCCAGCTTGTGGCGCTGGAGGATCTGCGCCGCTATGCAGACGCCGTAGGTGCGGCGCTGGCGCGCGGCGTTGTGGTGCTGGCCACCGGCAACGCCATGGAGCTGTTCGGCAGCAGCATCACCTCGCCCGACGGCGCGGCGCACGCCGGACTGGGACTGTTCCCCTTCCGCACCACCGTGTCCGACACGGCGCGCATACAGGGCGACTGTCTGGCGGTGGGCGCCGCCACCGGGCAGACGGCGGTGGGCTTTGTGAACAAGGCCAGTCAGACCACGGAGGTCGCCCATCCGCTGTTCCGCATGGAGCACGGCCCCGGCAACGCCGCTGATACGGCGGAGGACGGCGCGTGGGAGGGCAGCTTTTACGGCACCCATCTCATCGGCCCTCTGCTGATGAAGAACCCCCACGTCAACGCCTACTTCACGGAGCTGCTGTGCCGCCGGGCGGGACTGCCCTATCAGGCGCAGGACTGTCCCCACGAGCAGCGGGCCTACGAGGTGACGCTCCACGCCTTACAGGAGCGGTTTCGTCAGCAGTAAACACACAAAGCGCATAAAAAAGAGACGCCCTGTAAGGCGTCTCTTTTTTATGCTTCTGTTCAGATGTACTGGCGCATACCCTCGGTGGCCACATCCTCGTCAGCGCTGACGGTGACGGTGAACTTCACGTCGTTCTTCTCGCTGAAGCGATCCAGCCACTGGAGGAAGTTCTCCACCGCCTGCCAGTCGGTGCTGCCGGCGATCTTGCACAGGTTGTCCACAAACACATGGGAAATATCGTAATTGCCCGCGTACAGACCGCAGAGGAAACCGCGCAGGCAGTCAAAAGAATCCACATTGTACTCGCTGGCATTGACCAGACGCACATTGTAGCTGATGTCATAGGTCATGTCGCGGCTGGGTTCGATGCAAACAACGCTGCCGGTCTCGGAATCCACGCTGGTGTGGATCAGCTCGATAAGCTGCTTCGTCTTACCTGCACCGTTCGCGCCCATGATCAGTCTAACCATAAGAAATCACTCCTTTGTCATAGATGGAGTTGGTTCTACTCCTGTCTGTAGAATACCATACCATGTAGAAAATAGCAACGAAAAAAAGTGGCTCTTTTTTTGGGCAAAACGCCTTACCGTCCCAGCTTGGCCAGCAGCGTTTCGCGCAGCTCCTCGTAGCCGGGCTTGCCCAGCAGCGCGAACATATTCTTCTTATAGGCCTCCACGCCCGGCTGGTCGAAGGGATTCACATCCAGCAGGTAGCCGCTGAGCCCGCAGGCGTACTCGAAGAAGTAGATGAGTTGTCCCATAACGCCCTCGTCCAGCCCACCGGTGTACAGGGTGATGTTGGGGACGCCGCCCTCCACATGGGCCAGCAGCGTGCCGTCCATGGCCTGCTCGCGGATGAAGTCCATGCTCTTGCCCGCCAGGAAGTTCAGGCCGTCGCCGTCCGTCTCGTCGTAGGGGACGGGGTTCTCATGCTGCGACGGGCCGAAACGCACCACCGTCTCAAAGAGATGGCGCTCGCCCTGCTGGATATACTGTCCTATGGAGTGCAGGTCGGCGGTGAACTCCACGCTGGCGGGGAACAGGCCCTTGCCCTCCTTGCCCTCGGACTCGCCGTACAGCTGCTTCCACCACTCGGCCATAAACCGGAAGCAGGGCTCATAGGCCGCCAGGATCTCGATCTTCTTGCCGCAGCGGTACAGCTCGTACCGGGCGGCGGCGTACTGCCATGCGGGATTGGCGCTCATGTCCGCCGCCGTGCAGGTGTCCATCATCTCGCGGGCACCGTTCATCAGGGCGTCGATGTCGATACCCGCCACGGCGATGGGCAGCAGACCCACGGCGGTCAGCACGCTGTACCGGCCGCCCACGTCGTCGGGTACCACAAACGTCTCATAGCCCTTGGCGTCCGCCAGAGACTTCAGCGCGCCTCTGTGCCGGTCGGTGGTGGCGTAGATGCGCTTGGCGGCCTCCTCCGGGCCGTACTTCTTCTCCAGCAGCTCGCGGAAGAAGCGGAACGCCACCGCCGGCTCTGTGGTGGTGCCGGACTTGGAGATGACATTGACGGAGAAGTCCACGCCGTCCAGCAGCTCCACGATCTCGCTCATGTAGTCGGAGGACAGGCCGTTGCCCACGAAGTAGATGTTGGGGGTCTCCTTCTTTTTCAGATTGTAGTTGGGGGAGCGCAGGCACTCGATCACACCCCGGGCGCCCAGATAAGAGCCGCCGATGCCGATGACCACCAGTGCCTGAGAGTCCGCCTTGATGCGCGCTGCCGCGGCCTTGATGCGGGCAAACTCCTCCTTGTCGTAGTTCTCCGGCAGGCGCACCCAACCGGTAAAGTCGCTGCCGGCGCCGTCGCCCTTTTGCAGATGGTCATGGGCGATGCGCAGGCGGGGCGCCAGCGCCGCCTCGTAGGGCAGCGGGATAAAGCTGTTGCAGCTATTGAGGTCCACACGGATCATAGGATGATTCCTCCTTGGTAAAAGACGTCTTTTTCGGTGTTTCCCATCTTACAACGATTGTACCCAAATTACAAGGGGAAAAAGGCCGCCTACGCCGCGAAAACCGCCATACGCAGGAGTTGGGTGAACACCTGCCCCCAGCTGCGCCGCGCCACGGCCTCCTCCGCCACCAACGACACGGTCAGCAGCACCGTGTCGCCGTCCAGCACGGACAGCTCGCCCAGCCGCTGCCCGGCCTCCACCGGAGCGGCGACCTGCGGCTCCAGCGTAACGGTGCGGGTCAGGCCGCCGGCCTTGGCCTTTTCCACCAGCACGGCGGTGTTCTCTGCCTCCGGCACCGGCTGTACGGCGTCCGACGCGCCCATGGCTACCGCCACCGGCGTCAGCGGCTCCGGCGGCAGGGCGTCCGCCAGCGCGTAGGTGGAAAAGCCGTAGTTCAGCAGCGCCTTGGCGTCCTTGGTGCGGGTGTCCTTGTCCGGCGCTTTCATGATGACGGCGATCAGCTCCATGCCGTCCCGCTCCGCCGTGGCGCTGATGCAGTACCCCGCCGAGGCGGTGTAGCCGGTCTTCAGGCCGGTGGCGCCGTCATAGAAGCGGATGAGCTTGTTGGTGTTGGCCAACTGAAAAGCGCCGTCCCGGATGGTGTCCATCCAGATGGTGGTGAAGCGCCGTATGTCCGGATGGTGCAGCAGCAGCTCCCGGCTCATAAGGGCGATATCGTGGGCGCTGGTGACGTGTCCCTCCGCCGTCAGGCCGGTGCAGTTGACAAAATGGGTGTCCGCCATGCCCAGCTCAGAGGCCCGCCGGTTCATCTGCTCCACGAACAGCTCGTGTACGCCGGCGACCTTCTCCGCCAGCGCCACCGCCGCGTCGTTGCCGGAGGCCACGCACACCGATTTCAGCAGCTCCTCCACCGTGATCTGTTCGCCCTCCGCCAGATAGACCTGACTGCCGCCCATCCCGGCGGCCGCGGCACTGACCGTCACCACATCGTCGTAGCCGATAGTGCCGCTGTCGATGGCCTCCATGGTCAGCAGCAGCGTCATGATCTTGGTGACGCTGGCGGGCTCCAGCTGCTCGTGCTCGTTCTGCGCGAACAGCACCTGCCCCGTGGAACGCTCCATCAGCAGCGCCGCCCGGCTGGTGATGGGCAGCTCCACCGCCTCTGCCCGCACCGGGTACAGACCCAGCGCGCACAGCATCGCCGTCAGCAGACAGATCGTGCGCCTTACCTTTCTCATCATTAGACCCCTCCCTGCGTTTTTCCTATTCCTATGCCCGAAGGAGAGAAATCATGCGCTTCGACAGAAATTGCGGTTGCAAAACCCGGGCCGACCTGCTATAATAGCAACGTTCGCAGGGTTGGTATATCGGTATTACAGCGGCTTCCCAAGC
>ENA-OPDG01001741-OPDG01001741.1-human-gut-metagenome-genome-assembly--contig:-NODE-1741-length-13983-cov-3.062895_pt1 | contig 13983 bp, 9 predicted proteins | sample MGYA00241259_ERZ501498 | MGnify/ENA primary metagenome ERZ501498 (study PRJEB25962, sample SAMEA2042582) | human gut metagenome | biome: human gut; feature: human-associated habitat; material: faeces... | reverse complement strand
TATGCTTGTGCTGGCAGGAATCATGCTGATAATCGGCGCCGCCTGCGTATACCTCATCAAAGAGAACCAAGGAGAAAAAAGCAAGTAAGCACACGCCTCCGAAACATAACACACAAAGAACCGAGACCGGCACACCGTACAAAGGACAGCCGTTATCTTTGTAATAAAGACATGAATCATACCGTATGATTACCATAATCATATCGTATGATTCATGCTTTCATACCGTATGATTGTTACCTCTTCTTCTGACCGTACATAGCATCTGTTATTGACGAGCCTACCAGCCCTCCGGCAAGAAAGCAGGTAAAAAAAAGCCTACCGCACGTTTGTTTTTTTCCTTTCCATTTCTTCTTTATTTCCGCATATTGCTTAACTTTACGGCGATAACTACAGAAAACACGTCGCCATGAAAAAATACCTCAAGACCGATGAATGGAACATCATCGAAGACCAATTCCACCCCGACCGTCAACGGATGTCGGAAAGTATATTCAGTCTCGGAAACGGACGTTTCGGGCAACGGGGGTATTTTGAGGAGCCTTACAGCAGTGACAGTTACCGTGGTTCATTTGTGGCCGGCATCACTTTCCTGGACAAAACCCGCGTAGGATGGTGGAAGAACGGATTTCCACCATATTACACCCGTATACCCAAGGTTGCCGACTGGAGCCGCATCAACCTGCGCCTCATCGATGAGGAACTCGATTTGGCAGGCTGGGATGTCGACAGCTTCAACCGCCGCCTGGATATGAAGGAAGGTATCTTCTACCGGGACATGGAGGTGACGTCTCCTCGCGGAAACCAGCTCCGCATCCATGTAGAGCATATCACAAATATGGCAAGACCCAACCTCTGTCTCATCAAGTACAGCGTGTCTTCCATCAACTATACCGGCAGAATCTCACTCGTGCCCATCCTTGACGGGAATATAGTAGACGATGCCGATCTGCCAAACCTGAAAATATGGAACATACTGCGTTCCGGTTCTACCAGCAGCTGTGCCTATCTCTGGACACAGACCCGCCGGGAAGATGCACAAGTGTGCTACGCCATGACTTACCAATTCTTCAAAAACAACAAGGAAACCACTGCCAACCCCATACGGATAGAAAAGGAAAAGCAGACCGGTTTCAGCGTAGGTGCCGACGTGAAACCCGGAGACAACGTGACACTCATCAAATACACCGCCATTGCTTCTTCTCTCTACCACGAACGGAGTGAATTGGTGGAACACTCCGTGGCCGAGGCACGCGAAGCCAAGAGCATAGGCTGGAATACGCTGGTAGAAGAGCATCGAAGGGCCTGGCAGGAAATCTGGGACGAAACGGATGTCGTCATCGAAGGGGATCCGGAAGCGCAACAAGGTATCCGGTACAACATATTCCAGCTGTATCAGACTTACCGGGGAGATGATCCGCGCCTAAACATCGGCCCCAAAGGATTCACCGGAGAAAAATATGGCGGAAATACTTATTGGAACACGGAACTGTGTTGTGTACCGTTTTTTCTGCTCTCCACTCCCAAAGAGATTGCAAAGAACTTGCTGGCATATCGGTACAACCAGCTTCCCAAAGCCATCGAAAACGCCCGTAAACTGGGTTTCAAGGACGGTGCAGCGTTGTTTCCGCAGGTAACCAACAATGGAGAGGAATGCCACAGTGAATGGGAAATAACCTTCGAGGAAATCCACCGTAACAATATCATTGTCTATGCCATCGTTCAGCATGCAGCGCTGACGGGCAATATGGACTATATCGCTAAATATGGCCTGGAAGTAATGATTGCCGTCAGCCGTTTCTGGAGCCAACGGGTATCCTTCTCCCAACCCAAACAGAAATATGTCATACTGGGGGTTACCGGCCCGGATGAATACGAAAACAATGTGGACAACAACTGGTACACTAACTATTCCTGTATACAGTGCCTCAAGATGACCCTCCGTTTTCTGGAAATGGTGGCACAGCAATATCCGGATGAATATGCCCACATACGCCGCATCACCAATCTCGACCAAGTGAAGGAAAGTGCCCGGTGGAGAGACATCATCGAACACATGTATCTGCCGGAAGACAAGGAACGGGGTATTTTTATCCAAAATGACGGCTATATGGATAAAGTACTGGAAAGTACAGATAACATTCCTGCCGAAGAACGCCCCATCAACCAACATTGGTCATGGGACCGCATTCTGCGCTCTTGCTACATCAAGCAGAGTGACGTGTTGCTCGGACTTTACCTCTATTATTTCTATTTCGACACGGAAACCGTCCGCCGCAATTTCGAGTTCTATGAGCCGATGACCGTACACGAATCCTCCCTTTCTCCCCACATCCATTCCATCCTGGCTGCACGCATCGGCAAAGTGGAAAAAGCTTACCAGCTTTTCCTGCATGCCACGCGGCTTGACCTGGACGACTACAACAACGAAGCGGACCAAGGTCTGCACATAACCAGTATGCCCGGCAGCTGGCTGGCCATTGTACGCGGATTTGCAGGTATGCAGGTGCTGAAGGAGACGTTGTGTTTCTCCCCTGTCATACCGCAAAAATGGGACAGCTATTCATTCAAGGTGAATTATCTGAAAAACACACTTCACATACGGGTAGGAAAAGAAATCGAAATCTCGCTTACAGCAGGCAGCAAAGTGGACATACAAGTCTACGGACACCCATATACGCTGGAACGGGGGACGGAATTGAAAATTAATATGCCAATGTGCCAATGACCTGCGGCGTGATAGCGCAGCATAAACATTGCGCAGCCAATTAGCACATTGGCACATTAAATCATCATTTATCCTATAACCGGGAGAACATTTGGTTGTTTTCCCGGTTTTATGTTTTTATATATACCTGAACGAATAACTATATACTTGTTTACCAATGAAAAAAATGTTTCTTTTCGCCCTGGTTACGACGTTGTTCATCACGTCGTGCGGGCAAAAACAAAAGGGTAGCAATACCCTTATCCGACCGGTGAAGACTGCGCAAATCAGTTCACAGTCGGTTATCCGCAAAGACTTCTCCGGAATAGTGGAAGCCGTGGAATATGTGAGACTTGCCTTCCGCGTCAGCGGACAAATCATCAGCCTCCCGGTTGTAGAGGGACAGCGGGTAAAAAAGGGGCAACTGATTGCCGCCATCGACCCACGCGACATCTCCCTGCAATATGCAGCCGACAAGGCTGCCTACGAAACAGCTGCCGCACAAGTGGAACGTAACAAACGGCTGCTTGGCCGCCAGGCTATCTCCGTGCAGGAATACGAAATCAGCGTAGCCAACTATCAGAAAGCAAAATCCACTTACGAGTTGTCCGGCAACAATATGCGGGATACGCGGCTGACAGCCCCTTTCGAGGGTTCCATCGAAAAACGGCTGGTAGAGAACTATCAGCGTGTCAATGCAGGAGAAGGGGTTGTACAGCTGGTAAATACACAGAAGCTACGAATCAAGTTCACCGTACCGGATGATTATCTCTATCTGCTCCGTGCCAAGGACGTAAAGTTCAAGGTGGTGTTCGACAGTTACCCTGCAGAGGCTTTCGATGCCAGACTGGAAGAGTATCTTGACATCTCCACAGCAGGGACGGGTATTCCGGTGACAATAACAATTGACGACCCGCACTTTGACCGTACACGTTATGACGTAAAACCGGGATTCACATGCAAAATAAAGCTGGCATCGGATGTCGCTCCCTTTCTGGAAGAAAAGCTGATGAATGTACCGTTAAGCGCCGTATTTGGCGACAGTGAAAACCGGAAAACGTATGTATGGGTGGTGGAAGGTAATAAAGTCAGTCGCCGCGAAGTGACCGTTTATTCTCCAACGGGAGAGGCAAACCTGCTTATTTCTAAAGGGTTGGAACCGGGAGAAACCGTTGTGACGGCCGGAGTATACCAGCTGACAGAAGGAGAAGCAATAAAGGTACTAATGTGATTAATCACATTGGCACATTACATTCCCCATTTATCTAAAAAATATTCATTATGAATCTAGCCAAATATTCATTAGACAACACGAAGATAGTCTACTTCTTTCTGGCTGTGCTGCTTATCGGCGGCATACTATCATTCGGCAGGTTGGGAAAGAAGGAAGACGCACCTTTCGTCATCAAGTCGGCAGTCATCATGACACGCTACCCGGGAGCGGAGCCGGCAGAAGTGGAACGGCTCGTCACCGAACCCATCTCCCGAGAAATACAGTCGATGAGCGGCGTCTACAAGATAAAGTCAGAGTCTATGTACGGACTCTCCAAGATAACCTTCGAACTGCAACCGTCACTCTCTGCCGCATCCATTCCGCAGAAGTGGGACGAACTGCGGCGTAAAGTGCTCAACATACAGCCCCAACTGCCCGCAGGCTCTTCTGTACCGACCGTCTCGGATGATTTTGGAGACGTTTTCGGCATCTATTACGGCCTGGTGGGTGACGACGGTTTCTCTTATGAAGAAATGAGAAACTGGGCGGAACGAATCAAGACACAAGTCATCACGGCAGACGGTGTGATGAAGGTAGCCCTTTTCGGTACACAGACAGAGGTCATCCATATATTCATCTCCGTAAACAAGCTGGCAGGAATGGGTATCGACCCCAAGCAGCTGGCCAGCCTACTACAATCGCAGAACCAGATTATCAATACGGGTGAAATCAGCGCCGGAGAACAACAGTTACGCATTGTGGCCAACGGTACCTACACGACTGTCGATGATATCCGCAACCAGGTTATCACTACCTCCGGCGGACAAGTCAAGCTGGGTGACATCGCCATCATTGAAAAGGGATACATGGAACCTCCCGGCAATATCATGCACGTCAACGGAAAGCGCGCCATCGGTATCGGCATCTCCACCGACCCGACAAAGGATGTGGTAAAAACCGGTGAACTGGTAGACCGGAGGCTTGCCGAACTCATGCCCCTCATCCCCGTGGGACTGGAACTGGAAAGTCTGTATCCCGAAAACGTGATTGCCCAAGAAGCCAACAACGGGTTCATCATCAATCTGATAGAATCCATCCTGATTGTGATTGTAATCATCATGCTGGTGATGGGCATGCGTGCAGGAGTACTGATTGGCTCTTCCCTTATATTCTCTATCGGAGGCACACTGCTCATTATGTCGTTTCTTGGCGTAGGTCTGAACCGGACCTCCCTCGCCGGATTCATCATAGCCATGGGAATGCTGGTGGACAATGCCATCGTGGTGACAGATAATGCCCAAATTGCCATTGCCCGCGGCATCGACCGCCGGAAAGCGCTGATAGACGGTGCCACCGGTCCCCAATGGGGATTGCTGGGAGCAACGTTCATTGCCATCTGTTCGTTTCTGCCACTGTATCTGGCTCCCTCTTCCGTAGCCGAAATCGTGAAACCGCTATTCGTAGTGCTGGCCATTTCCCTGGGATTAAGTTGGGTGCTGGCGTTGACACAAACCACTACATTCGGCAACTTCATACTGAAAACAAAGGCTAAAGATGGTGGTAAAGACCCATACGACAAGCCTTTCTACCATAAATTCGCCTCCATCCTCGGCACACTGATACGCAAGAAGGCGTTGACCCTTGGAAGCATTACAGCACTGTTCATCCTCTCCCTCATCGTCATGGGGCTGATGCCCCAGAACTTCTTCCCTTCTCTGGACAAGCCCTACTTTCGGGCAGATGTATTCTATCCGGACGGGTACAGCATCCGCGAAGTAGAAACCGAAATGAAAAAGGTGGAAGCGCATCTGATGCAGCAGCCGGAAGTGAAACGGGTATCCGTCACATTCGGCAGCACACCGTTGCGTTACTATCTGGCCTCCACTTCCGTCGGCCCCAAACCTAACTTCGCCAATATCCTGGTGGAAGTAACTGACAGCAAATATACCAAGAAGCAGGAAGAGAACCTTGATGCCTACATGAAGGCCAACTATCCCAATGCCATCACCCGTACCATGTTGTTCAAGCTCTCTCCTGCTGTAGATGCCGCCATTGAAATCGGGTTCATCGGCAATAACACGGATACGCTGGTCATGTTGACCAACAAGGCTCTGGACATCATGCACCGTGACGGCGAACTTATCAACGTGCGCAACTCCTGGGGCAATAAGATACCGGTATGGCATCCCGTTTACAGTCAGGAGCGTGCACAACCGTTGGGTATCTCCCGTCAAAGCATGGCACAGAGTATCCAGATCGGTACGAACGGCATGACACTTGGAGAATACAGGGAAGGAGACCAGGTACTTCCCATTCTGTTGAAGGATAAAACTATCGACTCTTTCCGCATCAACGACTTGCGTACACTCCCCGTATTCGGCACTGCACGCGAAACAACCACTCTGGAACAAGTCGTCAGCCGGTTCGACTTCCAGTACAAGTTCTCCAATGTGAAAGACTACAACCGGCAGATGGTGATGATGGCGCAGGCCGACCCACGCCGCGGTGTGAATGCCATTGCCGCCTTCAACCGTATATGGAAGCAAGTGCAGGAGGAGATTGAAGTGCCCGAAGGTTACACCATGAAATACTTCGGAGAACAGGAAAGCCAGGCAGAAAGCAATGCCGCACTGGCAGCCAACCTGCCGCTGACATTCTTCCTTATGTTCGTCACCCTGCTGTTTCTGTTCCGCAGCTACCGGAAGCCGATTGTTATCCTACTGATGCTGCCGCTCATCTTCATAGGCATTGTATTGGGACTGGTGGTATTGGGGAAATCATTCGACTTTTTCTCCATCCTCGGCTTGCTGGGGCTGATTGGAATGAATATCAAGAATGCCATCGTGCTGGTAGACCAGATTGATACGGAAACCGCTGCCGGAAAAGCACCGCGTGAAGCCGTTATCAGTGCAACGACCACCCGTATTGTCCCGGTGGCCATGGCATCGGGTACCACTATCCTGGGAATGTTGCCGTTATTGTTCGATGCCATGTTCGGTGGCATGGCGGCAACCATCATGGGCGGTTTGCTGATAGCTTCGGCATTGACTCTATTCGTGCTGCCGGTAGCTTATTGCGCCATTCATAAAATCAAGTGAGAGAACATTCAACAATTTACAGTTTACCAATTGAATGATGAAAACAAAGATACTTATTCTATCATTACTGTGCTCCGGACTGAATGCCGGGGCACAACAAGCATATCTGAGCCGCGAAGAATACCGCGACAAGGTAGAAGCATACAGCCAGATTCTGAAACAACAGCATCTGAAAACATTCGCCAGTACCGAGGCACGCAAGATTGCCTCCACCGGTTTCCTGCCCCAGATTGACATCACCGCCGAGGGTACCGCCAATCTCAATCATCTGGACCAATGGAACAGTCCGAAAGGAGACTACCACCCTTATACCTATCAGGCACTTGCCACCTTGACGCAGCCGCTTTATACCGGAGGTTCCCTAATAGCCCAAAAGAAAGTGGCGCAAGCCGACGAGGCACTGGCTCAACTTACCACAGAGCTGACCCTCGACCAGATACACTATCAAAGTGACGCCGTCTATTGGAATGCCTCTGCCGCCCGTGCCGGTCTGAAAGCCGCGGCTACCTTTCAGGATATTGTACAACAGCAGTACGACATCATCCAAGACCGCTTTGATGACGGTGCCATCAGCCGCACAGACTTGCTGATGATTTCCACCCGGCGTAAGGAGGCCGAATTGCAGTACATCAAGGCACGCCAAAACCATACCCTTGCCCTGCAAAAACTGAATATCCTTATGGGCTCGGAACCGGACGCTCCCATAGACAGCATAGCCGAAATAGATATACCGACTGCTCCCATCATCCCTTTGGGCCTGGATGATGTGCTGCCCCGCCGGGCAGAATATGCCAGTACCTCCGTGAACATCGCCCGCAGTGAAGCGCAACGACATGCTGCCCTCAGCCGCTACAACCCACAAGTCAGCATGTTCCTCGCCACCGGTTGGGATACGGGAATCGCCTATATGGGGCAGGATGTACCTCATACTCCCGTCGCAGGGGTCAACGTCAGCATCCCCATCTTCCGTTGGGGAGCCCGCTTCAAGACAAACCGCCAACAGAAAGCCTATATCGGCATACAGAAGCTGCAACAAAGCTATGTAACGGACAATATTCTGGAAGAGCTCTCCGCAGCCACCACAAAGCTAACGGAAACTGAACAGCAAGTCAAGACGGCCCGGGAGAATATGACACTCGCCGAAGAGAATCTGGGCCTTGTCACCTTCTCTTATAATGAAGGAAAAGCCAGCATGGCAGATGTGTTGTCCGCACAACTCTCGTGGACGCAGGCACACACCAACCTGATTGATGCGTATCTGGCGGAGAAGATGGCGATGGCTGAATATTGGAAGGTGGTTAGTGAATGAAATGCCCCTCAAAGAAAAACATACAAAAAACTCCGGCATAGCTTTACAAAGCCATACCGGAGTTTCTTTATATTTTTCCTACTGACCGTTTATCCCAGGAATGAAATCAGCACACCCGCCGCAACAGCCGAGCCGATTACGCCGGAGATATTACTGGACATACAGTAATTCAGCACATGGTTTTTCGGGTCATACTTCGTTGCTATTTCATTGCAGACACGGCTTGCCATGGGTACGGCACTCAGGCCGGTAGCACCAATCAGCGGATTGATCTTCTTCTTGCTGAATAGGTTGAACAGCTTCACAAAGAAAATACCTCCCGTAATGGACAATGCAAATGCCAAGAAACCACCAATCACAATACCGATAGTCGTCCAATTCAGGAATGCCTCACTGGTCATCGTGGCGCCAACGCTCAATCCTAAGAAGATGGTAGCTGCATTCATGATACTATTAGCAGCAGCATCAAACAAGCGGCTTGTATCCGAACCGATTTCCTTAATCAAGTTACCGAACATCAACATACCAATCAAAGGTACTGCTGTGGGCACAAATAAAGCAACAATCGTAGTCACTGCAATCGGGAAGATAATCTTCAATACACGCAGATTCTTAATCTCGGTTTTCGAAGGATACAGCTTCTCCTGCTCCTTCATGTTAATCATCAATTCCTTCTTGGTACAGAACAGCTTCACCACCATCGGAATGATGACCGGTACCAGCGCCATATAAGAATAAGCAGCAATGGCAATCGGTCCCAACAGATGGGGAGCCAGCTTGATGGTAGTAAAGATAGCCGTAGGACCATCGGCACCACCGATAATGCCCAACGCACCTGCTTCCTGCGGAGTGAACCCTATCATCACAGCACAAAGCAGTACGGTGAAAATACCTAACTGCGCAGCCGCACCGAATATGGAGAGACGCAAGTTACGGAGCATCGGACCGAAGTCTGTCAGCGCACCCACACCCATAAAGATAACAGGCGGCAGAAAGCCGGTCTTAATCAGCATATAATAAATGAAGTTCATCAGTCCGAGGTCGTGCGCAATCTCGTGCAACGGCATCTCCCAAATATTCTTCATCACCCCGCCTACCATGACCATTCCGTTTTCATCTGCCTGAATCACCCCCATCTCGCCGCCGGGAAAGTTGGCAATGAGCACACCGAAAGCGATGGGTACCAACAACAATGGTTCATAGTGTTTCTTGATACCTAAATAAAGCAGGATGAAAGCGATGGCATACATCACGAGGAACGACGGATCAGCAATGATGTTACTGAAGGCCGTCATATCATAGAGTTTTGCAAATATATCTTCCATTATCCTATCTTCATTAATACATCATCTTCAGAAACAGAGTCACCCGGATTGACACAGATGGCAACAACCGTTCCATCAAAGTCTGCGCGGATGGCATTGTATGTCTTCATAGCTTCGATATAGCAGAGGAGGTCGCCACTCTTCACCTTGTCACCCACTTTCAACGGGGTTTCCTGCGCATTCTTTGTCAGGAAGAACTTGCCTTCGAGCGGAGCCGGAACGTCCTGACCTTCGCCTACGGGGGGAGCTGTCACCTTTTCGGTGGCCGAAGCGGGCAGGTCGATGTCACCGTATGCCACCGTCACGCGGTAAGCCTGACCGTCCACCTGCACAGTGAGCGTCTTGGGTTTGGCATCGTCCAGCGGAGACTTGTCACGTTCGGCACGGCGTTTCTCCACATCCTCCAGGAAGTCCTGCTTGGCCTTGCCACTCTTGTAAGCCTCGTATTGAGCCGGGTGCATGGCGTATTCGAAGAGCTCTTCGTCGTCCTCGCCCAGTTCCCACTTGTTCTCCTTCATCAGCTTGCGGTACTTGTCCAGAGCATCGGGATAGTTGTCCTGCGGATTGCCGGTGAAGAACTTGCGTCCTTCGCGTTCGGCCTTCTCTATGATTTCGGGAGCCAGCTGACCCGGCAGCTTACCTGCCTTGCCCAACAGCATATCCCAGATGTCGTCAGCAATCATACCCCAGCGTTCCTTGCCTTTCTCCATAGCAATGACGTTCATCATGGAAAGGTTCTTGACGTACTGGCTGAACGGAGTCACCAACGGGGGATAACCCACGCGCGGCCAAACATATGCCACTTCGTTGAACAACTTGATGAGCAGTTCATCCTGCTTCATGAAGGGCAGGTTGCGTTTTGCCTTGTATTTGTTGATGGACTCCAGATTGGATTCCAAGTCTGCCATCAGACTGCCCATCATGCCACCCGGCAGTCCGGGACCAATCAGCAGGGAGTTCATCAGGCGGTTGCGCGGGCTGATGTACAAGCCAAGGAAGTCGTCCATAAACTCCTGGATGAGTGCGCGTACCTTCATATATGCCTCCATATTGACTTCGGGCACCTGGAAGCCTGCATCCTTCAGCATGGCCTGCACACTGAGCAAGTCGGCATGTCCCGTACCCCAGGAAAGCGGCTCCATGCCTACGTCGATATAGTCGCAACCCGCTTCGCACACTTCAAGAATACTTGCCATATTGAAACCGGGACCCGCATGACTATGATACTGGATAGGAATATCGGGATGCGCCGCCTTGATATTGGCCACAATCTTGCCCAAAGAAACCGGACGTCCGATACCTGCCATATCCTTGATGCAGATTTCGTCGGCACCTGCCTTGATAAGCTTCAGTGCCATCTCCGTGTAGTATTCTACGGTATGGATGGGTGAATGGGTGATGCAGAGCGAGCATTGGGAAATCATTCCGGCATCGTGTGCATAGCCAATAGAAGGGATGATATTGCGGGTATCGTTCAAACCGCAGAAAGTACGCGTGATGTCCGTACCCTGCGCTTTCTTTACCTTATAGAACAGCTTGCGCACATCGGCGGGCACGGGACTCATGCGGAGGCCATTCAGGGCACGGTCCAACATGTGAGTCTGGATACCGGCTTCATGGAACGGCTTCGTCCACTCGCGCACGGCTTTATTCGGATTCTCCCCAAACAGCAGATTTACTTGTTCAAAACCTCCGCCATTGGTTTCCACGCGCGCAAAACAACCCATCTCAATGATGGCGGGAGCAACTTTCACCAGTTGGTCAACACGGGGTACATATTTTCCGGCACTCTGCCACATGTCCCTGAATACCAAACTGAACTTAATTTCCTTTTTCATACTAAATTATTCGGTGTGTTTTTATATAAGATTATTATTTCAGATTTTTTCTACCTTAGCAACTTTACCCTTACCTTGTGTCACTACTGTTACGGCTGCACTGATAGCTGCCAGAATATTACCGGGGACAGGTGCGGGACCATTTGCCGCAGCTTTAGCCGGTGTCACCTCTTCGGGCGCATATTTATTCACCAGTGCAATAAGAGCTTTTCCTAAGTTAATAACAATCAGCAGGATAGCGAAGACTGTTGCCATACCTACCACCATCAGCAAAAGTGCTGTATTCAAGTTTTCCATATTATAAATTATTAGTTATTCAGCCGAATTTACGAAAAATCGCTCGAAATTAACGATAATCCATTAAAGAAAGGCAGAGAAGAATGATAAAAGATGCTAAAAAGTAAAGCTTCCCGCACAACCAATGAGGCGGTACAGGAAACTTTTAGCATAAAACGGTGTCAGTCATCAATTGCTTTCAAGGAAGGAGAATCAGCCCAACGGATTCTCACCCTGGTCGCCGTCGTTGCCGCCGGGGGTTCCACCGGTATTGTCGCCGGGAGTAGTACCGGTGGAGGTAGAAGTCTTACCCCACTCTTTGTATTCACCATGCTGCGGGTAGTCACCTGATTGCCACTATTACGCTCCACTTCGGGCAGGAAACGGACACGTACTCCGTTTATCAGCGAAGCGCTTACCTCCTCAGCCGTCGGCACCCCTCTTTTGGTAGAGGTAGCAGTATAGTAGAAAGTGCCTATACCGTCTATCTTCACAGTACGTCCCTGCCCCATGAAATTGCTCAATACACGCCCCAAGTTCTCCATCACCGCATACGTGTCACCACGGGTCACGGTAGAAATGAAAGACAGTTCATCTGCCACTTCACGGGTAGTAACCGCCTTGCCCCAGGTTACTGATTGAGGATACCACAAATCGTTTACTTTTTTTTGAACTCTTTTAAAAAATGCCATAATCGTAATGTTTTAAATGATTAATAATAGGTATATTCTGTTTCTCTTGTCTCACCCGAGAAGCAGAAGTTTTCATCGTGAGGCCTCAACGATTCAGCCGTCTGCTTTTCTCAAATTCGATGTTGCAAAGTTAGGGTGGGAAACAAGGGAAAACAAGAAAATGACATCTACAACCGATTTTCATAAATCACTTAAAAACAAAGGATTACAAAAACCATATCTCTACAAGAAGAAGGGGGGAAATAAAGCTTAAATAAGAGGAATAAGGTGATAATCTCTACAAGCGACACACGCAAACCCCTGATAATGAAGCCACCTGTATCTTCCTATCTCTACAAGGTAATTGTTATAAGTTATTCTTTGCAATATGACATCATTTATGAGTTTATGCCAGTGAAAAGAAAGAATAAACACATAGAGAGAATGTGCCTCTCTACGTGTTTGGCTGATTTTACTTTGTTACCGCATTATACAAATCCTGATAGGTTTTCACCACACTATACACCACATCGCCAGTGCTGATAGCTGCAAAGTGACGACGGGCACACTCTATCTTGGCATCCTCGGCACGGCGAAGTTGTGATACTTCGATGTCGTTGCCTTTGGTTTCTGCCACGAAATAAACGTGCTTCACGGAATCTTCTCGAAAAGCTACAGCCCAGTCGGGATTATATTTGCCCATCGGGGTGTTGATGTAGAATCCACCGGGCAGTTTGCTATATACCACCACATCATCCTCAGCTTCCAGCGACTCGGCAAAACTCTTTTCTATACCTTCACTATCTACCACTACAAGGTCGTAAAGCGACTTGGAACTTTCGATAGCGTCCTTGCCAAGTGTACCACGCAGCGTAGCTTCCTCAAAGATGTCAGTACCAAAGGTCCCAGTACGTTTCTCATACTGGATGTGTTGGATGAGCGAGATAGCCTTACAATCGTTGATGATGCGACCGGCTTTGATGATGAACTCTTCTGGATTCAGCTTGAACTGATGGAAAGTCGCAGGATTAACGCCTTTCAGCATTTCTACAATGGTGCGGCGAGTTAGACCGGTGGATTGCACGAGTTCACCTACCAAGTCGTAAGTTACTTCTGCTCCAATAACTTCCGTTACCCGAATGGTTTTCACTGTAGCGGCACTCATGGCTGCTCCGGCTTCCAATTCTTCGCGGTCACGGATGCTTTCCATGCCGCCACTCTCCACTACAATACGGATTTCTGTCACATTCAGGTGCTTGTCGAGTGCATCAATGGCACTCTTGATGAGTTTTGGCGTTTCAAAACTCACGTTATAGTAGGTACGTGTATTGATGCGCCGCCACAACTCTTGCCACTCTTTTTTGTTGAAGTTGTCTTTAACTAAGTGAGCCTCCGTTTTATTACGTCCATTGGCTGGTTTGAAGGCATCGGGATTGAACACTTTATCCAACTGTTTGATGATAAACGAATGTAGATTTTCCACCTCACCAAACTGGAGCGAATCGGCTTTCTTTTCGTCAAAGTACTTTTGCGTGAGCTTGCCTTT
>ENA-OPDG01001739-OPDG01001739.1-human-gut-metagenome-genome-assembly--contig:-NODE-1739-length-14000-cov-3.329939_pt1 | contig 14000 bp, 15 predicted proteins | sample MGYA00241259_ERZ501498 | MGnify/ENA primary metagenome ERZ501498 (study PRJEB25962, sample SAMEA2042582) | human gut metagenome | biome: human gut; feature: human-associated habitat; material: faeces... | reverse complement strand
CAGCCGTCTGCCGGTAACGCTTTCGTTTAAGGATTTTTCCGGCATGGAAAAGATTGCCTATTTTGACAAGCGGCTTGACGAAACAGGGCAAAAGGTTGGCTGCCATCCCCTTGCGGGCGATTTGTGCGTTTATCAGCCGTGGGGCAATTTAAGCATTTTTTATGTTGATTTTAAAGACGACCGCAACTTAATCCCCATCGGCAGGCTGGAAAGCGGTCTTGATATTGTTAAAGCCCATGACAGTTTTACCGCAACGCTTGAAAAAGCAGAATAAGTAAAGGAGAAGCACCATGAAAAAATTATTGTTTTGCGCAGCTATGCTGCTTTTAGGCTTACAGGCACTGCCGGTAAACGCCGCAGCCGCTGCCCAGCCCTTTGTGCGCTGGAGCGTATACAGCGCAGCCGCCGGTAACGAAAACGCCCTGCGCGCAGCCGTTGCCGCACTTAACACAGCACTGCAAAACAGCGAAGGCGTGCTTGCTGTTTACGGCGGTGAAGACGAAAACGGCGTAATGCGTTATTTGGAAATTTATACGGATGAAAACGGTTTTAATGCCGCACAAAATAACGCCAACGTAAAAACAGCCGCCGCACAGGCATTTAAACTGGCGCAAGTACATAAAACACTTGCCGCAGACGCCTTCAACCTGCAAAGCAAAACCACAGGCACTGCCGATAAGGCACGCATGGCACTGCTTGTTATCGACCCGGCGCAGCTTGACGCTTACAAAAAAGTACTTGCCAAAGAAATGGAAAGTGCCGTTACAAACGAAGAAGGCGTACTGGCACTGCTTGCAACAACAGAAACCGCACGCCCCAACGTATTCCACCTGCTAGAGTTGTATTCCGACAACAACGCTTACCGCGCCCACATTGACGGGCCGTATTTTCAGGAATATAATAAAGCCGTACAAACAATGGTTACGGATAAAGTCCTCATCGTCAACAAGCCGCAGGCAGTAACGCTCAGCGGCAAAAATTTAAAATAAGCTGGTGACCCTATGAAAAAATTTATTGCCCTTTGCCTTTTGGCCTTTAACATAACTGCTTCCGCACTGGCTGCGGAAATACCCTATATCGGCCGCGTACAGCCGGAATACCGTGCGGCGGCAGAAGGTTATCTTATTGAAGCCACATCGCCGCAGGACGTAGAGCGGCGCGTAAAAAACTATGTTCCTGCCCAAAGCAGCATTACCTTTGAAACCGTTAACGCCAAAAGCCTTTACGGCGCAGCGGATGTGCCGCTTTATATTTACCGCCCCGCCAAAAGCAGCGAAGCAAAACTGCCGGTAGTGTACTACGCCCACGGCGGCGGTTATTTATTCAGAATTTCGCTTGACGACCGCGAACGCTACCAGAACATTGCCAACGCCTTAAATGCTGCCGTTGTTACGCCGCGTTACCGTCTTTCGGTAGAAGCACCCTTCCCCGCGGCACTTGAGGACGCCTACAGCGGTTTAATGTACGTTAAAGAAAACGCAGACAAACTCGGCCTTGATGCCGGAAGAATTATTTTAATGGGTGACAGCGCCGGGGGCAACCTTGCCGCAAGCCTTGCACTGTACAACCGCGATAACGCCAACATCCCCATTAAGGGGCAGGTTTTAATTTACCCGATGCTTGATTACCGCACCGCAACGGAAAGCTCTCCCTACCATACGCAGCAGACCGGTTATATTTGCTGGCCGCGCAGCAGCAACAAGTATGCGTGGGAGGTTCTGCGCGGAGGGCAAAAGCTCAGCGGTAAAATGCTGGGTTATTATTCGCCCACCTTTGCAGAAGATTTTGCCAACCTGCCGCCTGCGTTTATTTATGTCGGCGGGCTTGACTTATTTGTTAATGAAGACATTGACTACGCCGCAAAACTTACGGAAGCAAATGTCGATACAGAACTGCACGTAATTCCCGGCTTATACCACGCTTTTGAAATTGCCGCTCCCGAAGCCGGGCAGAGCAAAATTTTCTGGCAGCGTGTTTACGCCTTCAGCGCAGAAAAACTGGCGGAATGATTTAAACGTAAATTTAAAAATGACCATACCAAAAGCATCGTTCCCTTTGCAGAGCGGTGCTTTTAAATTTTACATACTTCTTTTGCCGCAGCGCCATAAACCAATTGTAAATTGCCAGGCGCAGTGCTACACTTAAAGCAAAGTTCAGCAACAGCAAAAAAAGCAGAAATGTACGCAGAACAGAAATGAGAGTGGAAAAAAATGGGACGTTTTTTCAGCGATAAAGTAGAAACAGCGATACGCTATATTTATTACGACCTTGGCGCACAGCGCGGGCAGGATGGATTCCGCCTATTGCAGGAGGCATGCCGCGAGGGCGATGCCGACGCTTACTGCCTGCTGGCGCGCTGTCTGTACGGACAGGAATACACCTGGCTGGGGCATGATTTTCCGGTAGACGAGGGCGCCGCGGACGAGCTGATATACCAATCGGTAATGATGGGCAGTGCGCTGGGAACGCTTATCGCCATGCGCTGCGGCGTGATGAATAAAGAGCTGCAAGAAGCCATGCCGCTGGCAAGCTTAAAAACCGCCTACGATATTATTTTAGAAAAGGCGAAAGCAGGCGATGCCTTTTGCCAGATGGTTATCGGCAACGTTTATTACTGGTACGATTTTTTGCAGATAGAAAACATTAACCCCGAGGATTTTGGCAGCGACGAGGCTTTTGAAAGCTTCATTCACGAAAATATGCTGAAATGCGAATACTGGTACAAAAGCGCGCTTGACGGCGGCGTGGCAACCGCTGGTGCGAACCTTATGCTGATGTACATCGACGGTATTGAAGGCGTACTGCCGCCGCAGCCGGAAAAAGCCAAAGAGCTGGACCGCATTTACGCCGCCAAGGGCTACCCCAACTACCAGTATTTTTACGCTTGCGATTTGTTCGATGAAGATAAACACGAGGAAGCCTTTCCCCTGTTCTGCAAGGCAGCGGAGGCCGGTGAACCGCGCGCTTACTTTTTTGTGGGCAATTATTACGAAAACGGCGTTGCCGCACCGCACGACGATGCGAAAGCCGCAGAGTATTACCAAAAAGCTATCGACTCCAACATTCCCGTTAAGGCGGGCTGCTACAACCGCCTGGGCGCGATGTATTTTGACGGTCGCGGCGTGGAACAGGATTACGACAAAGCCTTCCGCCTGCTGAAATGGGCGGACGACAGCGGCAAAACCGGCAACTGGGGCGCGTATTACCTGGGTTACTGCTATACCTACGGAGAGGGCTCGGAACGGGACTATGTGCTGGCGCGCAAGTATTTAGAAGCGGTGGATTGGGACTGCCAGGATGCGTTTTTTCTGCTGGGCTGGCTGTACTGCAACGGAGAGGGCGCTCCGGAGGATATCGCCAAAGGCGTTAGCTACCTGCAAAAAGCCAAGGACCTTCCGGAAGCGCAGGAGGAATTAAGCCATTACAAAAAGAACTTTTTTGGCAAATGGGTGCGCCGCGATAAAGCCGAAACCGTGCTGCGCGGCTTGCTGCGCCTGCAATCCATGTTCGGCAGCGATAAAAAAGAAGCGCCGCAGCTGCCCCAGCCAAGCACCACGTTCGACTGGATACTGACTATCCGCAGCCGTTTAAACAGCGAGGACACCCCCACGCCTGCTTACGGGCAGGTTGAAAAAGCGCTGCGTAGCCTTACAACCGAGCCGGAACAGCTCATTATCCTGTGGCAGCAAAACCCCAACAACGCCGATGCGTACTGGTTTATCCGCTGCTCCGTTTACGCAAGGAGCAAAGACAACGACATTTATCTTATTGAAGTAGCTTTTCCGCACAACGGCGGAACAGAATTTTGGCAAAAAACCGTTAAATATTTAACCGATGCGCTGCCGTATTTTGATGCCGCTTACCATCATAAAATAATTGATTTTACCGGCTTTGAAAAGCAGGAAGAATAAAACGCGCCGTTATTTTAAATAAATCTTATAAACAAAAATCTCCGCTTAACGCTTTGTTAAACGGAGATTTTTTATTAAAAGCCGCAGCTTACGGCAGGTTTTTACAGCTTCGGAGCATTAATACCTGCTGCTGTTTTTCTTTTGTATTTCGTAACGCAGGTAATTAAGGCGGTCAAGCTGCTTTTCGCGGAAATGAATTTCATCAAGCATGGCATTGCGTCTGGCGTTTAATATGGCCAGCCGCCCCGGATCAGTGGCTTCTCCCTGCATATCATTCCCCTCCTTAAGCTTTTTATGCAATAAAAAATGCAGGTGCAAATTTCTTACACCTACATTGTAATATGGCCGCTTTAAATAAGCTAATACCTATATTTAATTGCCGGAAATGCCCAAAACGTATGAATGCGCCGAGCTGATAAACTCCTCCACCGCCGGTGCCTGCCGCTGGCTCTTTTTCCACGCCAGCACGCAGCCTGTTGCAAGCGGCGGCGCAAGCGGCACAAAACGCAAATCGCCGTAAAAATCGGTGCCCATGTTAAGGCACAGCGCCGCACCAAAGCCGCTGTGTACCATTACTGCCGCATTCATCAGCATTGTGTAATTAACGGCAAAATCCATTCTGTCATTTAAACTGCCAAACCAGCTGGCAAGCTCGTTTTTAACCAGGTCGCGCTTGGGCATTAACAGCGGAATACCCAGTAAATCCTGCGGCATCACAGCCTGTTTTTCTGCCAGCGGCGAATCTTTTCTTATTAAAACGCCCCATTCTTCCTTATGCGGCAGGCGCACAAAGCCGTATTTGGAAATATCCACGGGTTCTGTTAAAAAGGCTATATCCAAAAGCCCGTTTTCAATGCGTTCTTTAATATCATCGGCAATGCCGGAATAAAGCGTATAATGCACCAGCGGATATTTCTGGCGGAAATAATTCATCAAACCCGCCAATACGGAAATACTGCTTGCTTCGGCGCAGCCTATTGCGATTTCGCCCATTAAATTTTCGCTGCTGCGCGATACTTCGCGTGTTGTACGCTCGGCAAGCTCGGTAATTTCCTGCGCGCGGCGCTTTAAAAGCAGGCCTTCGTCGGTAAGCGTTATGCGGTGCTTGCTGCGGCAAAACAGTTTTACGCCCAGCTCGTCCTCCAGCTGCATTAACTGGCGGCTCAGCGTAGGCTGCGTAACGTGCAGCAGATTAGCCGCTCTGGTAATGTTTTCTTCGCGGGCCACCGTTAAAAAATATTTTAAAATACGCAGTTCCACTTGCATTCCCCCTCACATACGCATTTATATTTTTATTGTACTTAAAATAAAGGCGTTAAGCAAGGTGAAGCATGGTTAAAGGGCAAAAAATCCCCGCAGTTATATTCTGCGGAGATTTATAAGTTTTGCTTTTAGTTAAATTTCCGTGCCCAGTTTTTCCGCTTCGGCAAGCTGCGCCGGTTTATTTAAAATATCGCCCGCCGCAAAATTGCCGCCTGCGTAAACAATGCCGCGGTTTTTCCAGCCCAAATGCCCTGCCAGGCCTTCGTAAAAGGCTTTTACCGGGGCAAAATTATCAGCCGTATCACCCTCTGCCGCCATTAAAAGCGCGCACTCCTTAATGGGATTGGCATAGCCGGGCATACATTCTGCTACCGCAAACAGGCGGTCAAATGCACATTTAAGCTGCCCGCTTACGCCCCAGTAATACATTGGCGATGCCAGCACAACCACATCCGCCTCGCGGTAAGCCGGGTAAATTAAAGACATATCGTCCTTCTGGACGCAGGGGCTTGCTTCATCTTTGCCGCCCATGCAGCAGCCAAGGCAGCCGTGAATATTCATTTTCTGCAAATCAAAAACCTGCACGGTGTTTCCCGCACTTTCAGCACCTTTAACAAAAGCCTTTACCAGTTCTTTTGTGTTGCCGTTTGCGCGCGGGCTGCCGTTTAAAACAACTATTTTTTTAGCCATTTGCTCCACCTCCGTCTTTCTGCTATAATTATAGCAATATATAAATCAAAGATGAAGTACGCACATTTTTATCAGATACTAACCAAAAGGAGAGTATAATGATTAAGAATTATATAGAAAAGGCAAATTTTGAGGATACCGGCTTCAGCTACACGCTGTCGCTGATTAACGGCAAATACAAAATGGTTATTCTGTACTGCCTGATGGAGTTTGGCGTAGTGCGTTACAGCGAACTTAAACGCTACATCCGCAGCATATCGCACAAAACACTCAGCCTTTCGCTGAAAGAGCTGGAAAAAGACAGGCTCATCATCCGCACCGAATATCCGCAGATTCCGCCCAAAGTGGAATACAGCCTGTCGGAGCGCGGCAAATCGCTGATGACGATACTCGACCAGCTTTGCACATGGGGCGAGGAAAATAAACCTGCTAAAAAATAAAGCCGCCCGGTGCTTGCGGGCAGCCCTATTTACTCAATTTTTAATTATGCAAAGATAACCAGCGCACCAGCACCAGCTTATCCTGCTATACAAAACCAAAAACTTACATCAGCTTCAGCGTCTGCCAATGCAGGCGCTTTTTATATTTTTACGTATTCCTGCCAAAATGGGTAAGTACTGAGCGCAATTACCGCCAGCAGCACAACGTAATCGGCAAGGCCGAGTTTTTGCTGCGGCATGTTTTTATAGGTGTTGGCACCAAAGCCCTTCAGCTCCATGCTCAGCGCCAGTGTTTCGCTTTTGGCTACGGCGCGCATTACCAGCGGGCGTATAACTACAACGTAGGACATCAGCCTTTTAATCGCGTTGCCGCGGTTGGAATAGCCACGGCAGCTCTGCGCGTCCAAGGTAATGGTGCTGTCTGCCAGAAAGTTAGGCACAAAGCGCAGCGCCGTTGTCAGCATAAAGGCGTATTCGCACGGCAGGTGGAATTTTGTTACCAGTGCCTGTGCAATATCCTGTATGCGTGTTGCTGCCAGCATGCACAAAAAAGCCATGGTCATAACCAGCATGCGCAGGCCGCCGACCAGTGCAATTTCAAGCGGCGAACCGAACAGAAGCTGCAAAAGCACCATCAGCCCGGTAAATACCGCCAGGCCGCCTATTGCAGCCATCGTCATGCGGTCGTGCTTAATGGAAAGGAGCAGCGCCAGTTCCAGGACTAAAATGGTGGCAACTGCCATTACCGGCAAAATAAATACCCATGCCGTTACGGCTACCGTTACTATAATCTGCGTAAATGCCGATATTTTCATGCCTGCCGCTCTCCTTTCATGCTAATGCTGCTGCAAAAATCCTCCGGGCTTGTTGCCGTAATGCCAAGCGCGTTGCCAACTGCTGTCGCCGTAGGGCAGCGCAGCCCCCATCGTTCCACATTAATGCTGCCGTCAAACAGCTTTGCGGGCGTACCGTCAAACACCAAATGCCCGTTATGCAGCACAATGGTGCGCTGCGCATAGCGGCGCACGGTATCCATATCGTGGGAAATAAGCACTACCGTAATGCCGTTTTCTTCATTAAGCGCCTTTAAATAACTCATCATGCGCTCTTTTTCCACGGCGTCCTGCCCGTTGGTTATCTCGTCCAGAATAAGTGTGCGCGGGTTTAAGGCCAGTGCCGCCGCCACACCCAAACGCCGCTTCTGCCCAAAGCTTAAAAGGCGCGGGTAAGCGTCTGCCAAATCCGCAAGGCCCGTTGCGGCAAGCGCGGTTTCCACCTGGCGTTTAACCTTGTCTTCGCTCAATTTTTTGGCACGCGGGCCGTATGCCACTTCGTCAAAAACCGTGTCCTCCAAAATCTGCAAATCCGGGTTCTGGAACACATAGCCTATTTTATCTGCCAAATCGGCGGGCTCCATGGCGGCAATGTCTGTGCCGTCCACCAGCACCTGCCCGCTGCGCGGATGAATAAGCGCCATGAACAGGCGGCTCAGCGTTGTTTTGCCGCTGCCGTTGTGCCCCAAAAGCGCCACGAATTCTCCGCTTTCAATTTTAATGTCGATGTCGTTCAGCACCGGCTGCCCGCGCAGATACGCAAAATTAACCTCTTTTGCCTCCAGCATTACGCCTCACCCCCTGTAAAACCTTTTGCCTTCAGTTCCGCAACGGCTTCTTCTTCCGTACGCCAATTACCAAGGCTTACGCCGAATTTTTCTTCAAGCCCCAGCTTAATGCGCCACAGCGCCGGCACAAAATGCCGCAGGGTTTCATCCTTATACATAACGCGGGCGGCGTTTTCAAACTTATCGGCTGCCACAAGGCGTCCTTTTTTAAGTACAACTAAATCCGTCATATACGGCAGCAGATAGTCAATGCGGTGTTCTACCACCACAATGGTTGTACCGTATTCCTTATGTATTTTGTAAAGCAGCTTGTACAGCGAATTTGCGCCGTCCGGGTCCATGGCCGATACAGGCTCGTCCAAAACGATAATTTCCGGATGCACCGCCAAAACCGAAGAGCCGGAAGAGGAAATATAGCAGCCTCTGGCGCTGCCCGCCGCTGAGTTCGTCCAGCTGATAGCTTTCGCGCCCCGGCAGGCCTACATCCTCCAGCGCCCTGCGCGTGCGTTCTTCAACTTCTTCCGGCTTAAAGCCGTGGTTTAACAGGCTGAAGGCAACCTCCTCGCCCGCAGTGAGGGAAACAAGCTGGCTTTCGTAGTCCTCCAGCATCAGCCCCAGGCGCATGGCAATATCAGATACCTTTTTGCCTTTGGTGCTTTCGCCCAGCACCATTACTTCGCCGCTGTACGCGCCGCCCATATAAAACGGCACAATACCCGCCATGGCCTTGCACAGCGTTGTTTTGCCGCTGCCGCTCGGCCCTGCGATAACGGTAAAAGAGCCTTTTTCTATTTTAAAATCAATATCGTGCAGCACAAGGTTATTCTTTTTGTAAGCAAAATAAAAATGCTTTAATTCCGCAACCGTTTCCATCAATTATCTTCCTCCTGCACAAAAAACAGCCTGCGCACCGGCCCGTACAGCAAAAAGGTAATGCTGCCGTTAAGCACGCCTATTACCGCCACCACCGGCAGCATGGCATACAGCCATACGCTGAAGGGCAGCCCCAAAACTATTTTTAAAATAAAGGTAAACACGCCGCCGCTCACCATTGTTGCCACAAGGCCGGCAATAAACGGGCGCAGGCGCCATTTTTCAAGTTTAACGGCAAGCATGGCCTTAACCAGGAGGCAGCACACCACCGCGCCGCAAACCTCACTGGCAAGGTTGCCCAGCGGAAAGGCCGATTTGGAGGACGGCACAAGCGTCATGCCGGAAATAAACCCAATGCCCAGCGCCTGCGGAAGCGAAGGGTTGGTAAGGTTAATTACAATGGAATACATGGCAATGGTCCAGTTCGGCGTAACGCCGCCAACATTGGGGCTTACGGTATGAAGAATAATGCCTATTGCCAGAAGCATTGCCGTTATCGCCACCCAGCGGTAACCGTCCTGCGTTGGTTTAACCTCCGTTAATGTTACTATCTTTTTTTCTTTTTCTGCTGCTTCCATGCCGCTCACTCCTTAACAGGTAAATAAAAAAGCCTTCCATCCCTGTAGGGACGAAAGGCTGTAAACTTTCGCGGTGCCACCCTGCTTGACTTAAATAAGTCCGCTTAAAAGATACGGGCCGATGCCGATATCCGCTTTTATGGTAACGGGCAAAGCATTCCCGGCGCTGCTACCCCTTGCGGCTCGCAGTGCGCCTCCAAGGCCCATTCCCTTTAATGCCCTCCGCCGGACTTTCACCGCCACCGGCTCGCTTTAGGCTGCCTTTTAAAGGTACTTTTCCTTATCATCAGCTGCAAATTTGTAATTACTAAAAGTTTAACATTGTAAAAGGCGGTTGTCAATACAATCCCAAAGGCTTTTCGCCAAGGTTAATCATAATATTTTTGGTCTGGCTGTAATGCTCCAGCATTACTTTATGCGTTTCGCGGCCAATGCCCGATTCTTTATAACCGCCAAACGGTGCGCCTGCCGGAATAGCGTTGTAGGTGTTAACCCACATTCTGCCCGTCTGCACGGCTTTTGCCACACGGATGGCACGGTTAATATCCTGCGTCCATACGGCGCCGCCAAGGCCGTAATTGCTGTCGTTTGCCATTTTAACAACTTCGGCTTCGTCCTTAAACTTAATAACCACAGCCACAGGCCCGAAAATTTCTTCGCGTGCCACGCGCATATCGTTGGTAACATTGGTAATAAGCGTCGGCGCAAAGAAGTTGCCCTTATCAAGCCCGTTTTCCGTAAGTTTATGGCCGCCGCAGGCAATAGTTGCGCCTTCTGCTTTGGCAATATCAATGTAGCCGGCAATTTTGGCAACCTGTTTTGCGTCAATCTGCGAGCCCATCTGCGTTGCCGGGTCGAGCGGGTTGCCGACTTTTACGGCGTTAAAGCGTTTAACCGCTTCTTCAACAAATTTATCGTAAATTTTTTCGTGTACAAACACGCGCGAGCCTGCGCAGCAAACCTGGCCCTGGTTGAACAAAATGCCCAAAAGCAGGCCTTCCATAGCCAAATCCCAGTTGCAGTCATCAAAATAAATGTTGGCAGATTTTCCGCCAAGCTCCAAAGTAGCCGGAATTAATTTATCGGCTGCAGCCTGTGCCACGCCGCGGCCAACTTCGGTAGAACCGGTGAAGGCAAGTTTGGCAAAACCGGGGTGTTCCAAAACATACTGGCCGGACTTGCTGCCCTTGCCGGTAATTACGTTAAGCACGCCTGCCGGCAGCACGCCTTCAATTAAACGCACAAGCTCCAAAACGCTCAGGCTGGTAGTGCTTGAAGGTTTAAGCACAATGCAGTCGCCCGCGGCCAGTGCCGGAGCCAGTTTCCACGCAGCCATAAGGAACGGGAAGTTCCACGGAATAATCTGCCCCACTACGCCGATAGGCTCGTGCAGGACGAGGCTTAAAGTGTTGTTGTCCAGCATGGTGGCAGTGCCTTCTTCCGTGCGGATGGCAGCCGCAAAATAGCGGAAATGGTCTGCGCTCATCGGAATATCAATCATGCTGGTTTCGCGGATGGGTTTGCCGTTGTCCAGCGATTCAACTTCTGCAAGGTGCTGTGCGTTGGCGTCGATAATATCGGCAATTTTGTTTAAAATAACCGCTCTTTCAACAGGAGTGGTGTTCTTCCAGCTTTCCCACGCAGCGTGCGCAGCTTTTACCGCAGCGTCAACGTCTTCGCGCGTTGCTTCGGCGCAAACTGCCAGTTCTTCGCCGGTAGCAGGGCTGTAAGTTTTAAAGGTAGCGCCGTCGGAGGCGGGCTGCCACTTGCCGTTAATGTAAAGTCCGTATTCTTTCTGTAAATTTTGCATTTTTTAGTACCTAACCTTCTATCTTATTTTAAGAGATCACTGTTTTTGCGATAAATCTTATGTAATCAATTATAATTATTATTTGTTTTTAAGTCAATATGAAATAATGTTACAATAAATACAATTTAACAGTTGTTTTGTGAAATATTTGAGAAAGGTTAGGAAATATAAAACCGTACAATTTTTAACGTTTTAAATCAATTTAATTACGGCATAAAAATTGTAAAACTGCATAAAAAAAGAGCAGCCCTAAAGCTGCCCATAATATACATTATTATTTTAATTTAACGGCAGTGCCGCTGACGCTTACCATCAGCATGCCGTTTTCTTTGCCTAATACCTCGTAGTCAACATCGACACCGACAACGGCATTAGCGCCTAATCTTTCGGCACGCTTGCACATTTCGTCAATAGCTTTTTCGCGTGCTTCCTGCAATTCATTTTCGTAAGTGCTGCTGCGCCCGCCAAAAATATCCGTAATGCCAGAGAACAAATCCTTAACAAAATTTACGCCGGATACCACTTCACCAAAAACAATACCCTTATATTCGGCAATCTGCCTGCCTTCAACAGTTTGTGTAGTTGTAACAATCATGGGTGTGCCTCCTAAATTTAAATTATTGATTTTAATTCATTTACATATATCCAATCTTTCGCATCTTCAAGCGATTCTATTGTTTCTTTAAAACAATTTTCATCTATTGGTCGTTTTATCATAAAGTTATAGTCCCCTCCGCCTTCATTTTGATGTTCCTTTTCATATTTTTTTCTATATATTTTACATGCTCTAACGAAATAATCATAAATTTCAGTAAAAATTTCTTTATTTGAAAAAGTATAATCTAAATAATCTTGTATATTGTTATTATTTTTTTCTTTTATAAAACTTCCAAAAAATCCTATTAAATAATAAGGTATAGGCGTCCTTTTATCTTCACTATTTTTCTGTTCTGTTTCTGCCTTTTTATACAAATAATATAATTTTATCATATTATCTACCGTCAAGTAAGAATTAATTTGAGACGTATAATCTTCAAATAATTCTTTACCCTGTGCTAAAACTAAATTCTTTTTGGTAAATGCAACATATCCACTTTTGATAAAAGCTATAAAAACTTGTAATAACTTTTCTAACTGTATACAAACATCTTGGTATTTTCCCAATTTAAAATCTATATTACTTAAAGTTTTTTGTGCTTTTTTCAAAAGTTCACCTTTCTGAACATCATTAAATTTATTTTTATATTTATTAGAATCACTTGGTTTAACAAGTAAAATAAAACCTCTTTTCAAAAATTCTTCTTGTAATCTATAAAACATATCAAAATTAGCTGAAAACGCTTTAGTAGATACAGCATTTTGTTTGTTAGTGTATTTAACTACATTACTATAAAAGTCGTGATTTTCCTTATTTTCAGGATCTTCAATAATTAAAGCTTTAAGCATAACATACACATTTTTATATTCATCTTCTATATTTCCTCTTACATTCTCTAAAACCTTTTTAATTGAACTAACTGTTTGGCAACCATTAACAATTTGCGGATTAACTAAAGGTAATCGTCTAAGTTTATTTCCTCCGCCAACATTAGCTTTTGATGTTAAAATATCCTCACAAATTACGGTTATACCATTATTATAATAAATAAAATTTTTTCTTTCCTCCTTTGATTTTAGAGTTTCAACAATTCCATTATTTACAGTATTATTCCCTAAATATTCTCTAATATTTTTATCAAATATAGCATATTCTTTCTTTTCCGCATCTAATAACATTTTATATATTTCATAAACGGGAGTAGCTATATAATATGCTTCATAAACTGTATCTATTCCATAATCATCTCTTAAAGACAAATAAGTTCCTTTATTTGGTGTACCCAAATCATAAGTAAATTTAATGGATTTGCTGTAATTTTTCCCATAATATAAATCATACAATTTTGACAATCCAAAAAATTCAGCATTAACAAAGCATTTCAATCCATGTTCATTTTCATTAAACACTTTTATTAAATCTTCTATATCTTTACTTACATTATCAGTGCTAGCAAAAAAATAAAAATATATTTTATAATCTTGGTCTTTTTTTACAATATTAAAAATTTTTTGTAGCTCTTGACTTTTTTTATATTTATTGTTTTTTAATGCACTGATTGGGGACTGTAAAAAATCAGATACTTGACTTCGCGTTACACTACTATTTTTATAATATTTATTTTGTATAATATACAATTCTTTATTTTCTTCAAAATGAACAAAGCAATCTATTCCTTTGTCATTATATTCAGTAATACTAGTTTCAATAAGTTCTTCATCAATATTAAATATCCTACTTAAAATCCAATAATTAAACGCATATTCATCCTTTAAAATATTCTCATTTAAATATGAATATTCTTCTTTAATATTATCAATGTCATCTTGTATTTGTTTTAAGAAAAAATTTAAATCTTTTATTTTTCCAGTCATTTTATCCTCACCTATGTAATAACTAAATTTTTATGGTCAAAATCCCCAATAGGTAAACCTATTGGGGATTATAATACATATCCTTTTATTCAAACTCTATCGTTGCGGGCGGTTTGGTTGTGTAGTCAAACAACACGCGGTTGATATGTTTTACTTCGTTTACTATTCTGTTGGCTGCGGTGGTAATTGTTGCAGGGGGCAGCATGGTAACTTCCGCCGTCATAAAGTCGGTGGTGGTTACGGCACGCAGGGCAATGGCGTAATCGTAAGTGCGTTCGTCACCCATAACGCCTACGCTGCGCATGTTGGTCAGCGCTGCAAAATACTGGGGGGCGCTCTGCC
>ENA-OPDG01001726-OPDG01001726.1-human-gut-metagenome-genome-assembly--contig:-NODE-1726-length-14086-cov-11.787257_pt1 | contig 14086 bp, 13 predicted proteins | sample MGYA00241259_ERZ501498 | MGnify/ENA primary metagenome ERZ501498 (study PRJEB25962, sample SAMEA2042582) | human gut metagenome | biome: human gut; feature: human-associated habitat; material: faeces... | reverse complement strand
TCAAACAATTATCTGACCGAAAATACAAAATTACCATCAGCAACGGCTACCGCACTGACGGACGTAAAATCTGCAAGGCAAAGACAATTCAGGTGCCGGACAGCGTACCGAAGCGTGGCGTTGAGCAGTACGTCTACCACGAAGCTGAGCGTTTGGAGCGCCTATTCAAGCAGGGCTATAGCGAGGACGCTGAAATGACGTTTGAAACTTACGCCCGCGGCTGGCTGGAACGGCAGACAAAATACGCACCCGGTACGATTGCCTTTTACCGGCGTTCGCTCGAAACGGTCTTTCCTGAGATCGGCGCGATCAAGCTGAACAAGCTACGCCCGATTGCGCTGGAGAACCTGTTGGCGAAGCTCCGCAAGCGCACCCATCGCGGAAAACCGATCAAGGAAAAGACAGTACAAAAATATCTGACCGTCGTATCAGCGGTTCTCAGCGACGCAAAACGCAACGAGATTATTGAGAAAAATCCGGCCCGCATGATCGACCTGCCGGATGCAGAACGAAAAGCGCAGGAGATTCCGACGATGGAGGAAATGCAGAAATTCTTGTCTGCCCTCTGTTATGAAGAACCGGTCTTCCGGCTTTTCTACTTTCTCGCCATCAACACGGGGATGCGGCGCGGCGAGCTGTGCGCCCTGCGCTGGTCAGACGTGATTGTAACTGGCAGTTACGAAGGCTATATCATTGTCCAGTTTTCCCGCAGCACTGTTTCCGGCGAGGGTGTGCAAGAGGGCAAAACCAAGAATGGACGAACCAGGACGGTTTCGATGAACGAAGAAATGTTCAGTCTGCTGTGCGGTTTCTGCTACCGCAAAATGAGACTCCGCGATGAAAGTGGCATCCCGTTTCCAGAGTACATTTTCACAAAAGACGACGGCACGCCCATCCACCCGGATACGTTCAGCAAGCACCTGAAAGCCTTGTTCGCAGAGATCGGTCTGCCGAAAACCTATCACCTGCACACCCTCCGGCACTTTTTTGTTTCAACGCTTCTGCATGAGGGCGTGGACAAAAATACGGTCGCAGACCTCGCCGGTCACGGCGATACGTCATTCCTGGAGCGCACCTACTGCCATCCGCAGATGCAGCTCAAGCAGGACGCCGCAAAGCGTATGAGCAATAGTCTGTTCGCAGCACCTAATCCGGAATTGTTGGTTTCGTAGAATCTTCAAAACCTACTAGCTATTCCCGATTTTTCTGGTATTGTTGCTGTTACATAATCTCGGCCGTGCTGAGCAGAACAGGAGGAATCACAAATGGCAAGTATCAGAAAACGCGGAAACAGTTATTTGCTCGTCGTCTCGATGGGCTACACACCCGACGGACGGCGGCGCAATCCGCAGCAGAAAACAGTCAAGCCGCCAACAGGGCTTACGCCAAAGCAGACGGAGAAGTGGTTACAGGAGCAGGCGATGCTGTTCGAGATGAGCTGCAAGAAGATGAATCCGGACATCGACCGGTCGATCACGCTGGAAAAATACACCGAGATCTTGCTGCAAACCATTGCTCCGGACAAACTTGCAAAGTCTACGCTCGTGCGCGAGAAGCAGGATATTGAACGCTTCAAGCCATACCTCGGCAGCTACAAGCTCGTCGATCTGCGGCCGGAACACTTCCGCAGTCTGTACACAAAGCTGCGGAAGCAGAAAAATAAAGCGACAGGAAAGCCGCTCTCTGAAGCGACGGTCGAGGGTGTCCACAGCTGCCTGTGCGGCATCCTCTCCGACGCGATGGAGGGCGGCTATCTCGATCATAACCCGGCGTGGCGCACCTACAAATACGCTGGGCAGAAGAAGGAAAAGAAAATCGCGGACGATGAAACGGTGAAAAAGTTGATTCAGGCGTTGGAAACCGTGAGCATCCTGTACGAAACCTACTTCAAGCTCATCATCGCAACTGGAATGCGGCGCGGTGAGTGCTGTGCGCTCAAGTGGGAGGACGTCAACTACGCCGAACGCAGCATCCACGTCTGTCGCAACGCAGTCAAAACGACTGGTGACGAGATTATCGTCAAAGCGCCGAAGACGAAAGCCGGAAACCGGTATGTGTACTTCTCCGCCGAGATGGAAAGCCTGCTCCGCGAGTACGAAGCCTTCTGCACGGCAGAAACGGAGCGTTACGACCGGCGCGAGCAGACCAAAGATGACTATGTGTTCCGCAGAAAGGGCATGAAACTGCCGATGACACCATCGACCTTCACATGGCGATTCAAGAAAATTCTCAAGGCAAATGACCTGCCGACGGACTTGAATGTCCACAGCCTGCGCCACACGGCAGCGACACTATTCATCGCCAGCGGCACGGATGTCGGCACGGTTGCCGGACTCTTAGGACACAGCCAGCCATCGACCACGCTGGATATCTACACCCACGCGTTCGATAAGAACAAGAAAGCCGCCAGCCAGATCATGCAGAACGAATTGGAAATCTAAATAATATAGATTTTTATAATATTTAATTCTAATGTTGACAAGATCAAAATAAAATGATATTATCGAAACGCGAGGTGACACACAGATGAAAATTACAAAAACTAGCGTATGTCCTGTATGCGGAGACAGGCTAAATATCAGCAAACTGTCCTGCCCCTCTTGCAAAGCAGAGTTTCCTGTGGAAGAAAATATTTCTGAGTACGACCGGCTCGATGCCGCGCAGGCCGACTTCTTGCGTACGTTTTTAACCTGCCGCGGAAATATGAAGGATGTGCAAAATAAAATTGGAATTTCATACCCGACTGCGAAGAAACGATTGGATGAATTGCTGAAGACGCTGGGCATCGCGGACAACAATGTAGAGAATAGAAAGGAGACGGTGAATGCGGCTATGTTAGAAAGAGCGGATGATAACAGCATCAATGCGTCTGACATCATTAAGAACAAGCTGATCGACTGCGGAGGAATCGCAACAGTACGATCCGTCAGCGGCAACAGCTATGTGATCCAAGCAAACGCAGACGGAAATAGCTTTACCTGTGACGAGCTTCCAATTACCCCGCCATATGAATATCGCGTGTTTGATGTGATCGTCAGTCTTCTGTTCCGAAACGGCGGAAAGGCGAGAAAAGGAAACGGACGGAACTATAGATTCGGCTATGGTGATTGTACGGAGGACACAATCGTCGGCTGCATCGCGAAGGATAAAGGTATCGCAGAAGGTGCATATGCCTATGACCCAGTATTTGTATTGTCAGCAATCCTCGATTGGGCAGGGATCGCGCATAACGAGCGCGGCTATCTCGAACTGACTGCGGAGTACCGTACAAAAGCAGAGGGGCGTTGAGTATGTGGTTCCGAAAACAAAAAGCCGAGAAAGAAGAACGGCGCGGCAGAAAGAATCAGGAAGAACAGCGCTCGAAAGAGGAACTGTCCTCGTTGGAAAAGGCAAAACAGGAATACGATCTCTGGGTGCTGGCGGAAGAATATGAGGAATATGAGCGGTAAACCTTTATTTGTCCATGAAAAGGCTCCATCCGACTGAACTATGTCTCAAAGGAGAAAATTTGACCAGTTTATATAATCATAACCACCGGCACGGCCGGTGGTTATGATTGTATCAAGAAAACAACCAGCTCAGTGCCGGTGGTTATGATTGAGACTTACTTTGCAAGCACAACGGAAATTTTGATCTCCTTTTCCGCCTCACTCAGATCAAGCGCACCGCCGTCTGCGATGCTCACACGCAGCTCATACAGTGTGCCGTCGGTCAGGGTATCCACGGCAGCGCCTGTCTCATCCGTGATCGACCACAGCTCTTTGCCGACCTCCGCCAGCTTTCCGTCTGCACCGTAGGCATAGAGCTTCAGCCCGGCGGTGTCCCCGGAAAGGTTGTTCATCCGGAACGAGACCGTCGTGTTGGGATGAACATTTTCGACCGTCACAGTATTGCGCCAGCTGGCGACCGTGCCGTCACCGCCGTCCTGCTCAAACTGTTCCTGTGTCAGTACGTTCCGCGCGGCCTTATCGAGATCGACCTTGCGGTAGGGCATTTCGGGAAGATACACAAAGCGGTCCTGCAAGCACAGCAGCTCCAGATAGCCCGTCGGGCAGTAGAGCGCGTTGCCGCTGTTTCCGGCATACATACCGATAGCCATGTTATTGTAGCCATATTTGTTGGAGACGTCCATGGTGAATACCGTCTCGCCGGTGGCAAAGTCCAGAATGATGTACTGCCACATGCCGCTTTCCAGATCCTGCACATAGCCGTAGATATAGCCCGTCGCGGTGGAGAGCTTGAGAATCGATGTATCGCTCAGGTCATTTCGAGACCAGATGCTCTTCATCTCATAGCCGGAATCGGTTTTGATGGTATCGACACGTTCGACGCCGGGCGCGATCATGCAGTTGCCCTTCGTCAGCCAGTTCATGTCATAGATGTTGGCATAGCTCTGAATCGAGGAGTCGTTGTTGGGATCGGCAAGGCCTGCGTTGCCTGCGCCAAACCAGTTGCACACGATGGTGCTGACAGTGCCCTCGCTGTCGTCATAGACGATGGCAGAGTTTTCAACCGCTACCTGATAGCCCTCGGGCAGATCGTCCAGCACCGGCAGACTTGCAACGATCTCACCGGTCTTCATATCCAGAGCCAGCAGCTTGACGGGGTCAGCATTGTCGGTGAACATCACAAGCTCCGTCGTCAGCGACGGAGAGCAGCCGCCGCCCCATGCAAGACCGCCGCCGGTGGTCTTGTCACCCTCGCCGCTGACTTTTGCGCCGACACTCTCATACGGCGTGCACCAGACGGCCTCAACACCGTTATTGGCACGCAGCAGATAGCAGTTCATATTGGTCAGGATGACCGCGCCGTCTTTGGAGGCGGCAATGCCGTTTTCTGCCCCCTCACCGGGAGTAAGCTCGTAGACAAAGACTGCATCAGAGAGATCAGTCTGTTCGCCGCTTAGAATCGCATCGATGGCGGAACGTGCGATATATCCCAGTACGCCCTGCTGCTCACGCTCCGGGTAGATGCGGAAGCCGCCGGTTGCAAACCAGAGGTTTCCTTCGTAGTCAAAGACCACGGACAGAAGATTCTGCTCCAGCGTCTTGCCGAGCGCAGCCTCGGCGGCAGCTTTGATGTTGATATCCAGCACCTTTTCAAACTCCGGCAGGATGTTTCCTGCTTCATCGGTTGCGCGAAGCATCAGCACATGGTTGTTGCTGGTGGGGCAGACGATGCGGTTTTCCGAGTCCAGGAACGTATAGGAGCTCTGGATGACGTAACCGCCGCCGTCATGCTGCTTTGGGGAGAAATAGCCCAGCGTCGTGGTTTCCTCCGCGTTCAGATCGCGGATGGCGATGCCGCCGAGCAGCGGAACGACTGCGTGGCCGTAGCTGTCAAAGTAAATGGCAGGCGAAGCGTTCGCGTTGGTTTTTTCATAGGAAACATTGATCTCCGGATAGATGCCAAGCGGCAGGACTTCATCCGTAGAGTCGGTATTGTAGCCGTCGTGGTGAATGTTGGCGTCGCTCTTTGCCATATAGGGGTTTTCATCAACGCGCTTGGCATTCATGGCCTTTACCGGCAGGGCGGCGCTTGCCGCGGAGTCTGTATCCGATGCAAGCATGTCGGAAGACTGCTTCGCACCGCAGGCCGCCAATGTCAGGCACAACACACCGGCCAGCAGAAGGGTTGGTACAGAACATTGTAACTTTTTCTTTTTCATTGATATCCTCCATTTTTGTGCTTGTTGTCTTGGCTTGGTTCGATGCCCGTTTATTCAATCCAGGCATTCAGTCCTCGCCGGAATGCTTCCTCGGAAACCGGCTCCAGCAGGAAATAGTCTGCCCGCAGCCGGAAGGCGTGAAGGGAGAAATCCAAGTCGCTGCACCAGATCATCCGGCACGCGGGGCATAAGGAGCGAAGATGTTCCGCTGCATTCAGTCCTGCCACTCCGGAAAGTGCAATGACGGCATTGGTTGGAGCATCTTTCTGCGCCGTTTCAAAAAAGCGTTCCTGGTCGTCATATTGCATGACCTGCGGAAACAGCCCCTTCGCTTCACAAAACCGGGTAATTTGCTCGGCGTAGCGCTGCCGCTCTGCTTCCTGTTCTGCCAGCACGGCAATACGATACACAGATTTCCCTCCTTCCTTCATCCGATTTAGCATTTTGCTTGCGCTCAGTATAAAAAGGCCATTCGGTTTTTTCAAGCGCCGTAGCACGAAAGGGGCGATTTTGGCACGAATTCCGACAGCGGTTCTTTGTCATCCTCGACACGCTGTGATATAATTATCTTGGAATTCAAGCACAAGGAGAGAACCCTGCATGAGAATTGCGATTGTGGATGATCTTGCTGCGGAACGTGCACTGCTGAAAGACCGGCTGGAGCAGCAGCTTCACCGGAGAAATGTGCAGGCGGATATTCTGGAATACGAAAGCGGCGAGACATTTCTGGAAGCGGCAAGGAAAGCGCCCTTTACTGCCGCATTTCTGGATATTTATATGGATGGCATGACGGGCATGGAGGCGGCAAAGAAGCTACGGAAAACCAACACGGACTGCCTGCTGGTTTTTACCACGACCTCGACCGACCATGCGCTGGAGGGCTTTCAGGTACGGGCGCTGCACTATCTGGTCAAGCCCTTTACCGAAGCGGACATCGATGCGCTGACGGACGAACTGCTTGCCCGCATACCGCAGCCGGACAAATATATGGAGCTAAAGGTGGAGGGAAGCGAGATCCATCTGCGCTATCAGGACATCGTCTACGCAGAACACTTCGCCCACTTGATCTACGTCCATACGACGGTTCAAAAGACGCTTGCCACACGCCAACCCTTCAAGTCGTTCATCGCCCCACTAAAGGATGACACACGCTTTTTTGTGTGCGGGCGCGGCGTGATCGTAAATCTGGAACACGCGAAGGATCTGGAAGGCGCCGCCTTCCGCATGGCGGACGGAAGCCGCGTGTTTGTCAGTCAGGACCTTCTGAAAAGTGCCCGGCAGGCGTTTATGGAGTTCTTGCTTCAAAGGGGGCGGATGGCATAATGGAGCTGCTGCGTCCAATTCTGGAGCTCGGCGTGGTGATTCCCGGCATGCTGCTTGCCTACTTCCCGGCAAAATCCAGCTTAAAGCAGCCGCTGTCAAAGCTTGTTTTGTGGCTTGCTCCGCTGTTTGCGCTGCTTTGCGCCGCCGGAGGCGTGGTGTGCTATGCGCGCCGCATGCCGACTGCGCCGATGCTTGCAGGCCTAACCTTGCTTGCAGTCGTGATCTACATAAAAACGCTCCGGATTTCGCTTTGGAAATCCGGAACGATTGCGTTGTCCGTCTGTGCGGTATTTGCCTGTATCAACAGCCTTTCAAGAGCGATCAACGCCGCTATGCTGGCCGGTTTGCCGCAGGCGCAGGCTGCGCCATGGTTCTGTCTGCGGTCTGCGATTTGCTATCATGCGATCTGCTGGCTGTTTGCCGCCATCGCCTATTATCCTGCGACGCACAGCGTGCGGAGGATGGTCGAGGATGAAAATTTTGCGCAGACCTGGTATGTGTTCTGGGTGCTGCCGCTGGTGTTCATTGCGCTGAATCTGTTTATGATCCCCAAGTATGCGGACACGCTCTATACCGGGCGTGTTTTGCAGGGGTATTTTGTGATCAGTATCACACTTTTGTTTTTGATGCTTTTCTTCAACGCAATCTTCCTTCTGATGGCGATCAGCATCAACCGGAATGTGAGATTGCAGCAGGAGAACCAGCTGCTTTCCATGCAGCAGCAGCGCTACGAAAGCCTGAAAGCTGCCATTGAGGAAGCCCGGCAGGCGCGGCACGATCTGCGCCACCAGCTATGTCAGCTCGCCGCCCTTGCAGAAGAAGGGAATCTTGAAAAGATCAAAGCCTATCTTTCCGGCGCAGTTTCCAGAATCCCGAGTCTGGAGCTGCATTTCTGTGAAAACCGGGCGGCAGACGGCGTGGTCGGGTATTACTGCGCACTTGCGAAGCGGGAGCAGATCCCATTTTCCGTACAGCTCGATCTGCCGGAATGTCTTCCAGTAGACGAGATCGATCTGTGCCTGGTCCTCTCTAATCTGCTGGAGAATGCGCTGGAAGCCAGCCTGCGTACTGCACCTGCCAGACGCAGAATCGAGCTGACCGCCTATCTGCATGGCAACAGTCTGGCACTGATTCAGGTTGAGAACACGTATGATGGAGTTATCCGGGAAAAAGACGGGGTATTTCTGTCCTCCAAGCGAAAAGGAGACGGTGTTGGTATCCAGTCCGTCCGCCATATCGCAGAAAAATCCGGCGGGGTGAGTACAGTCACCTATCAGGACGGTCTGTTCTGCGCAAAGGTCATGCTCCGCAGATAATTATGCCCAGCCTTTCCAAAACGGCACGGCCACAGATTTCAACAGTCTTGTCTCCAGCAAGCGCTGAACAAGCCGTATTTCTGTTTTTGCAAAGATATCTGACTTCATTGCGTCCCAACCCATCTGGTCGCCGCAGCCGTCAGCTGAAAATTCATAATCCGGTTACAGTTCCAGCAAGATTTCGTTACAACCTTCTGTCACACTGACAGCAGTTCGAAAGAACGGAACACCCCGTGTGGAAAGGAAGTTTGACTTATGAAAAAAGTACTGGCGATCCTGCTGGCCATATCGGTGCTGGCGCTGAGCGCCTGCGCGGCCAAGCAGGTAAATTCGGATACACAGAAGGATTCCAACACAGCGGAAACGGAGCAGAAGCCCGGCTCCGAGCAGACGGAGCAGCCCGCGCAGGAAGCAAAGCGCGTCGAGCCGCTGGCAGAAAGCCTTGATCCGCAGGCGCTGACCGATGCGACTGTCGCGGCGAGCTTCGGCGCAGACGACATTTCCGAAACCGACGGCAAAACGGAACTCACGCTGACGGTCTATGATTACGACATCTATGACATGGTCGATATCGCGCAGCTTGCCGTTGGCGATACGATCGTTGTGGACGGCAAGGACATGGTCGCCACGTCCAGAGAGGACGAGAACGGCTTTGTCACCATCAACGGAGGCCTGGAGCAGGGCGGCGTCGATTTGACGAGCGACGATTCGGGCGTCTACTACGCCCTTGGTCTGGATGACACAAAATCGTATCACGAGCTCGGCAGGGTCACCGTGCCGGTTGCCGATGGCTTTGTCCTGATGGACAATGCAGACCCCGAGCATCCGGATGAAACGTATGCCGCAGCGGACCTCGCAGAGCTGGCTGCGTCTGAACCCGGCTTTACCGCCAACAACACGTTGGCGACCATCGAACACGGCAAGCTGACTGTCCTGGTCAGAAGCTATACGCCGTAACGTTTTCAGTCAGAAAATGCCCGGAGGTCTTCTGCCTCCAGGCATTTTCCTGCTTTGCGGCAGACAGCCCCAGCGCCCGTGCCGGACAAGCGGCTTGACCGCGTCGGGGGGAGTGGAGTATAATGAAGAAAATCCCGGAAAGAAGGGGAAGGCGAATGAAAGAAAACCGAAAGCTCCTGAAGGAAGTTCTCAAGGATATCCGGCATGATATGACGGATGAGGAGGTTTTAAACCTGCTGGCAGACAGCAAAATTTCCGAAAGTCCTGCAACGGAAAAATACACGCTCGGGCAGCGCGCGGCGGACGCGATCGCAAAATTTGCGGGCAGCTGGGCATTTATCTTCGCGTTCACGGGCGTGCTGATCTTGTGGATGGTCATCAATACGATTCTTGCCGCGAAAGCCTTTGACCCGTATCCGTTTATTCTTCTCAATCTGGTTCTCTCCTGCGTCGCTGCCATTCAGGCGCCGCTCATCATGATGAGCCAGAACCGGCAGGAGGAAAAGGATCGCCGCCGCGCGGAGAATGATTACAAGGTCAATCTCAAGACCGAGATTATGATTGAGGACCTTTACGACAAGGTCAACGCGATTCTTGCCAAGCAGTCGGTACTGGAAAAGAAGCTGCAAGAGCAGGAAGAACAGACAAAATCCTGAATTTTGGAAAAAGAACCGGCGTATCGCCCAAACGGACGGTACGCCGGTTCTTGCTATTTTTATCTCAGAAGCACTTCTGGTCGCGCGCCTTGCGGCAGGTTTCCTTGCGCTCACAGTGGTAGCAGACCTCGGTATCCGGCGACGGCTCGCCGCGCTCGAATTTCAGGAGGTTGTCCACGGTCGTCGCGGCGATGTTGCTGAGCGCTTCCTTTGTGAGGAATGCCTGATGCGAGGTGACAATGACGTTCGGCATCGAGATCAGCCGCACCAGCGTGTCGTCTGCGACAATCTCCTCCGAGCAGTCCTCGTAGAAGAGGTCGCCCTCCTCCTCGTATACATCCAGGCACGCCGCGCCGACCTTGTGGCTTTTCAGCCCCTCGATCAGTGCCTCGGTATCCACCAGACCTCCGCGGGAGGTGTTCACGAGCACGACGCCGGGCTTCATCTGCGCGATGGCGTCTGCGTCGATCATGTGCCGCGTCTCGTCGGTGAGTGGGCAGTGGAGCGAAACCACGTCCGCCTGCCGCAGAAGCTCCGGCAGCTCCACATAGTCAAGCCCGCTTTCCGGATTCGGGAATTTATCGTATGCCAGCACGCGCATCCCGAAGCCCTTGCAGATCTCGGCGAAAATGCGCCCGATCTTGCCGGTGCCGACCACGCCGACGGTCTTGCCGTGCAGGTCAAAGCCCGTCAGCCCGGACAGGCTGAAATTGAAGTCGCGCGTGCGGATATACGCCTTGTTTGTGTGCCGGTTGACGGTCAGCAGCAGCGCCATCGCGTGCTCCGCCACCGCGTAGGGCGAGTACGCAGGAACACGGAACACATGGAGCTTTCCAAAACAAGCTTTGGTATCCACATTGTTGAAGCCCGCGCACCGCAGTGCGATGACCCGAACGCCCAGATCATAAAGTTCGTTTATGACCTTCTCATTCACCGTGTCGTTGACGAACACGCACACACCGTCAAAGCCCTTTGCCAGCTGCACGGTGTCCTCGCCGAGTCTCGTCTCAAAATACTTGATCTCAATGTCCGTTCCGGCAATATGCTCGTCAAAGCCGGGCTTGTCGTAGGGTTTCGTATCAAAAAATGCAAGCAACGGTTTACAAGGGGCTACAAGCGGTATAAAGAAACAAGTGGTTTGATGGAGTGGAAAATAGGTCATATTTTCCACTCTATCTTTACATAGTCGCTGGTTGCGCTGATTGATGAAATCAGGCCGTCAGCGGCTTTCCTTTTGTCCTCAAAGCTGATGTTTTCCCAATCGTCCAGATACACGGATAACAATTCAATCTGCTGGGAGGACAGCGTTTCAACGGACAGGTCTGCAATCGCCTTGGACAGCGTTTTGCGGCGGTTGTCCAAGTCCTCGATTTTCTTGTTAGCGTAGGCAAGCAAGGTGGCGTTGGCCCCGGTCAGCGTATCAAGTAGTTTTTCAATCTCGGCTTCAACCTGTGCGAGCTCCACTTGATAGGCGGTGATCTTCGGGTTGGCCTTTTCTTCGCCGCCCCGGAGTAGCTTGAACTCCCGGAACTTTTCTCCCATAGCGGTGAAAATGAACTGTTCAAACTCATTCTTGCGGAGTGTGCCGCACCCCGGACAGCCCTTGTGGTCGGCCCGTTTGGAACAGCGCAGGTATTCATAGCCGGAGGGGTTATGGGTCGTTTTGAGAGCGTACCCGCATTTCCCACATTTGATTTTCCCGGCCAGCCAAGTGTTCCGGGCCTTGCGCCCGTTCTGGAAGGTAATGTTTGTCATCAGCTTCTTACGGCACCGTAACCAAATGTCGGAGGGTACAAAGCCCTCATGGGGAGCAATCACAAGTATCTGATCTTTCAGGCTCTTGTCCTTGTCCTCCTTCACATCCCGGCCCTGATAGAGATAGCAGCCATTTGTCCCGGCGAAGTCGGCGGCGTCATTAACTACCACCGCACCCTGACTTTTGAAAAACTCGTACATTTCCAAATCGGCCTGTGCATAGACCGGGTTTCGGAGTAGCTGGGACAAGAAGGGGCGTGTCAATGACTTCCCATAAATCTTGATACCTTGTTCCTCAAAATACCGGGTAATGTCTCCAAAGGAGGTTTCCGGCTCGGCGTACATTTCAAACATCAGACGAACATGGTTAGCGGCCACGGGGGCAGCCGCCATCATCTTTGTGCGGATACCCTCTACCACCGTAGGCTCCAATTCAAAGCCATAGGGGGCTTGGCCGCTCATGTGGAAGCCTTTCAGGCACCGGGAGTAGTAAGCGTCCGTGACACGCTTCTGGATTGTCTCCCGTTCAAGCTGGGCGAATACGATACAGATATTCAGCATGGCCCGGCCCATCGGGGTCGAGGTGTCGAACTTCTCCGTGGAGGAAACAAACTCCACATCGTATTCCTGAAACAGCTCCATCATATTCGCAAAGTCCAAAATGGAGCGGCTTATTCTGTCCAGCTTGTAGACAACTACCCGGCGTACCTTGCCTTTGCGTATCTCGCCAAGGAGCTTTTGAAATTCGGGCCTGTCGGTATTCTTGCCGGAATAACCCTTGTCTTTGAAAACCCGGCAACTGCCGCCTTTCAACTCATACTTGCAGAAATCAATCTGGCTCTCAATGCTGATACTGTCCTTGCGGTCTACGGATTGTCTTGCATAAATTACATCTTCTCTGATATTCATGTTGGGCTCCTTTCCTGTGGAATGGAGCTACCAACCTACAAGTATATTATACCATTGATAGCCCCGAAGGACAATGTTGTCGATGGTCAGGCCGGGGTATCGCTGGCCCTTCTGTACTTGCTGAACACCTCATAAAGACAGCGTTCAATCTCCTTTTTCCGCTTTTCCTTTTCCTTCGGAGAGAGTACCGGCGTAAGACTTTCCAGCACAATGCTTTTCCCCTGAAAATGGACGATTTTGGTTTCACTCTGATAAGTAACGGATTGTACCATTGAAGCCTCCTTTGCGTAGTTGGTTGACTGCCAGCATTTCCCGCATTGTCCCTGTGGGGAAAAGCGAAAGGACAGCACCCGGCAAAGAGTGCTGTCCTTTCGTTCTTCTCCACGCCTCGGGCCAACTTGGCCCGAGGTCAGTATTGCCAGTTTTCGTAGTAGTGCGCCGCCTCCTCAACAACGCAGAAGTCAAAGACTTCATAAAGCTCGACGAGCACCTGATGAATGTCCTTTACATGGAACCCACAGTTTTCCATGGCTTTGATAACATAGCCACGGCAGGCGTCGTTGCTCCATTCCTCATTCATGGTCAAGACCTTCTTTCTTATAAAGCTGGGGACGCTGACGCTATATGTTTGGCCTGTCACAAGACAACTGTTTTTTCCGTCAGCGTCCCCGCTGGATTGTGCGGCAAATCGGAGCGAATAAGTTGCCAGCTTATTCCTTGCGGCCCGTTGCAGATCGTGGCCGTGGAGATGGCTTGTCCCCACCTGCGGCATGAGTAGTTGTCGCTCGTTTTCCTTATGGAAAAGTCTTGGCGTACCTGTTGCTTGGCTCCTTGCCAGGCACTCCGAGTTCCCCGCTATTCAGTTGTGTGAGGAAGGTTCATCCTCTCATTAACCGTGTCAGTTAGAATGGGAAAAGGAATAGGCTCACAGAACTTTTTCCAAATATTTTTTCATGTTCTCCAAGCCACGCTGGATGGCGGCGTTGATGGCCCTTTCCGTCACACCTTCGGCGGCAGCAATCGCTTTGACCGAGTGGTTCAGCAGATAGTGCTCAAACACCCGCTGGCCCTGTGCGTCAGGCAGACTATTCAGCGCATGGCAGATATGTTCAAAGCGTTCCATGCGCTCGATCAGTTCTTGCGGAGAAGGGTTAGAGAAGCAGGCAGAATACTCAATGCCATCCTCGGCATCCAGCGAGTAGTGCGCCTTATTACGATAGATACGACGGCGGCTGGCCTTGATGTACCTCTGACCCACCAGCAATTCTTCCGCAACTTCTTCGGTGACTTCGATAATGACATCCTCTTTATACCACGGGTAAAAATCCCGCAAATTGATTTCTTTCATTGTGTACCTCCGTTTCGGTGTTGGGTGTTGACAAGTGATCGAAACGAAGGCCGGAGGAGAACGGCACCGGGGCTGGACTTCGGGCCAAATTGGCCCGAAGCAAAGCAAAAGAAATGCGCCCGCACAGCAAGACGCTATGCAGACGCATGAAATT
>ENA-OPDG01001724-OPDG01001724.1-human-gut-metagenome-genome-assembly--contig:-NODE-1724-length-14117-cov-2.295619_pt1 | contig 14117 bp, 14 predicted proteins | sample MGYA00241259_ERZ501498 | MGnify/ENA primary metagenome ERZ501498 (study PRJEB25962, sample SAMEA2042582) | human gut metagenome | biome: human gut; feature: human-associated habitat; material: faeces... | reverse complement strand
ACAGCAGAGCAAACAGCATTTTTTCTGATTGGTTCAATTCCATCGGTTCAGTCTATTATAACATTACATTTTTTCAATGAGCTAACCCAAGCCATTGCATCTTGCCGGGCTTGCTGCACCGGTATATGATAGGTTTTAGCCAAGAAACAACCTACCTCGTCTACAGAAAATTCCTTTCCGCAAAACTTGTTCCATAGAAAACGTGCGGAAGAGTTCAGCGAGATAATTCGGGTGAAATCCACATCCGGTGTACCTTGATTGATTATAATGGTTTCTCCGGCTATATGGCGGAGTTTGAAGTTAGAGTTGAGTTTCATAAGCAAAATATAATGTAAAAAGACGGCTGTCCTATCGATAAAACAGAAGGACAGCCGAATTCTTATTATTCAACGTATTTATTATAGTCAGTACCATTCACCAAAGTTTTGTCACCAACTTTTATAGTCATTTCATTAGTCACATCTACTATCCCTACAAATGGACTAACGGGAGTATAAGTTCCTGATTTCTTTTGTTGACTGGCAACAGCACTGAAATTCAAAGCCGCCTGTTCCTGCGAAGTCAGCAAATCAGCAGAACAATTATTGAAAATAATCACTCTATTATGGGTTGTATTATTTGCCACATCTCCAATAAACTTAGAAACATATCCCAAATTGCTTGTACAATCTCCGTTCAACGCCAATGTGATATTACTGGTATGACAATCTGTAAAGGTTACACTATCATACAAAGAACCTACCAAACCACCATAAGAAAATGATGCCGCAATGTTCGCCGTTTCTACCTTACAACCGGTTAATGTAGCTGTTGCATCTGATGTACCTTTGTTTTTTTCGATGTAACCGATCAAACCGCCTACACGGAAAGAGTTGGTCCCTTCAGTCAAAATTTTCACATTCTTAGCTATACAATTGGTATAAGTTGTGCCAGTTCCTTTGGAATATCCCACCAATGAGCCCACCCATTTGGGAGATTTTTCAGCAGAAGGCTCAATCGTTACCCTGTCAAGCGTTATATCCTTAATTGCAGCATTCCCATATACTGCTGCAAACAACCCGATACAAGCTTCGGGAGTATAAATGGTTGCTTGTTGATTTAATAAATACTGGCTCATATTCAGGTTAGAAATCGTATGTTTTCCTCCATCAAATGTTTTGCCGTTTATAACCATCCCCAACCAGGGCTTATTATTCAAATTAATATCTACACACAGTTTAGCATCAGCATCTACTGTTACAGGAAGAGAAGCAGCCGTTGCCGAAGTCGGCGCTTGTTTAGACTGGAACCAAGCCAGTTCGGCCGCACTTTTAATTTGATAAACATTACTCTCCTTCTGAGGTTGGGTCTTGGTTGTTCCATCCCATGTATCCTTAATCAAGATAAAACGATTGTAATCTGTTCCTTTTACTAAAGTCGTACTATTAACCGTAATAGTTCCCCCATCCACTTGAGCAGGAATGAAAGGACTCGTAGCATCAGCCAAAGAATAATGTTTCGCCGCTGAAACAGCAGCATTTATCACCTCTTGTGAAGCATCTTTTGCGTAAGTATAATCTGCAATATCACCATAACCAAAGGACTTCAAGTTTTCTTCGGTGAAAGAAACATCCACACTGCAATCACTATCTATAGTAACCGTACCCACCAGGTTAATATCTCCAATAAACTTGGACATATAACCACTCCAAACTTTAGGACCATAAAAATCACTGGAAAATGCTCCGTATTTTGCACTGGAATTTTCATTGACAGACAACTTGATATTATCCACATCACAGTTATTGAACGTTCTATCCGCACTTCCTTGCACTGTTCCTACCAGACCTCCGATAGAGAAACTACCTTTTATTGTAACGTTACTTGCTGAACAGCCTTTCAATGTCACTGCTTTATCAGTACCACTCATCTTGCCAATAAATCCAATCAAACCGCCTATACGGTAAGCATCCGCACTGTTACTCTCAATCTTCACATTTTTAGCATGACAGTTTTCATACGAAGTTGTACCGTAAGAGTATCCCACCAAAGCACCACTCCATTTTGCATCGGCACCATTACCGGTTACTTCAAAGCCGTCTATCGTGATATTTTTAATCTGAGAACCCGGTTTAGTTGCCGCAACCAGCCCTACACAGGCATTGGGAGTATATTTACTCTGCTCCGAAAGTACAAAATTATCCACCCGTATATTAGAGATGGTATGATTTGCGCCATCAAAAACAGCATTTTCACCCAATACCATGCCAATCCACGGCTGTTGCTTCATATCAATATCAGCACATAGTGTAACATTTCCCGTCATTGTAGCAGGCAGATCTTTTCCGGTTGTTGTTTTAGGAATTTCTTTCGACTGATAGTAAGCCAGTTGTGCAGCCGTATAAATTTTACCATCCGTGGGTGTTGCTTCCGCTACAGAAACGCCATCCCATTCTGATTTAAAATTAAACTTATCGGTATTACTGTCGCCCACTTTCTCAACAACTCCAGATCCATAGGAAGTTACTGTAGTTTCACTGGAATTTCCATCAGCCAATGATATATTTTTCACTGTACCATATACTTCTACATTACCGCCGGCTATGACAAGTTCTTTCACTGTCACCCCTTCTTTTATGATAAGAGTATGATCTGCTGTTTTGGCAGTCACTTTTGCATAAGTGGCTTTACCGTCAACTGCATCCAGAGTAACAGTAGAAGCAGGTAACTCAATCTTAAAAGAAGGTTCCGAAGATACACTACCTGCTTCTACAGCGGGAATAGCCACTCTTACAGTTTTGGCAACAGAAGATCCTTCTCCTTCAGAAGATTCCTTTATGGCAATTTCATTGGAAGCACTGATTTTATCAAAAGAAATGCTGACAGCCTCATTTTCCGAATTACTCTTTTTAGGCAATGCTATTTCCGGTGAATTTTCACTGTCCGGAACGTCTGCTATCACTATCGCATTGGAATTTTTCAATGCTTCGGTGGCTTTCGCTACGCTTTCTACTTCCGTAGGAACCTCGCCTATTACTTTATCGATAGCGACTGTAGCATAAAGTCTTACCCCACGTTCAGCCATGACTCCTTTACCGTCATCCCCTCTGAATGTCTTGATGCTGAGTGTATTCTTATTATCTCCTGCTACTGAAATATTCAGTTCCGGATATGTATTGACAGGGATAGGGAAGTAGAATTCCAAGTCCTGAAGAGCATCGGAAGTTGTAAAATTAATGGTAACCACTTTATTATCTGTTCCACTCACCTCTGTCACATTACTATTCGTTAAAGTTTTTAAAGTGGGTATTCCTTCGGCAGTGAAAGTAATTTCTACATTACCCGCAATATCCGGAGCACCTGTTCCTTGAGATGTCAAGATAGCCCGTGTATATCCGGCAGGGATGTTTTTCACCATAATATAGATTAAAGCCCCTGCATTCTTGAATGAAACTTGATTTTGTGCATCTTTACTTATCAGGCACGCCATAGGTGCCCCGTTGTTATCTTTCGGATTTTCAGATTTATACGTATAAGAAACAGGCATATCATAACTTATCTTTGTCCCATCATATGTTACATCTTCGGAATAAGGATAGTAAGCTACCTTCTTCTCTCCTTCACAGGAACCCGAAAACTCCGCACTCTGTGTACCCGCCTCACTAGAAAGGGTATATTCATTATTCGCATATGAAACAGAATTGTTCGATTGGGAAAATATACCGATTTTATCTCCGGCACCCCACTTTACAGATCCCCCATCCATATAAGTTCGTGATTCGACGGATGGTATCGTAGCAACCAATATGTCATTGCCTGTTCTTCCATATCCTTCCTCAAATGTTTCATTTGAGCAGCCACTCATTGCAAAAATAAAAGCGGCAAAGGATAGATACATTATATTTCTCATGATGATAAAATTTTATTAATTCAAAGGCCTGTCTACATAATCAGGAGCACTTACTGCAAATCCTTTTTCCACTTCTACTTCGATAACCTCCACTTTAGGAGCCTCATACATTTCCATATTGTTTGTTTCCATAATTTCCGTACAATAAATTTAGATTTTAATTTTTCAATGATTCTGTTCAGACATTATACGCCCCAATTATACCATAGAATATTTTTTATAGAAAGATGCTATAATTGCCGTCTGTGGGCAGAAGACTCCTGGCGGTCCGGTGACATATACTGTGTCTCCGCAACCTCGACTTGACAGATAACGGGAAATAAGGATTCGCATTCCCGCTTGCAGTGTTGTTTTCATACGTCTGTAAATGTTAGATCAGTCTATCTTGTCAAAAGACTTTGCCTAACTCCCCCTCCTCTGTTCGGCGGTTAACAATAAAAAAGCGTGAGGGCTGTATCTTGTTTATCCTATCGTCGGGCCTTCGCATTGCCTTGTACCTAGATAAACAACAGCCACCCACGCCATTAGGTATATAGATGCCACAGTAATGGCAGGTATATAACACAGACGTGAGCGTTGTTGTTATCATCTTCAGGTACAGTTCAAAGTTGCGAAGTTTGACGATAGAAGATAATTTCAATAACGCTTCTTAAAATATGTAACTTTCTACTACGCCATAGTATAATAGTCGGTACAAATATAATAATTTCTTAAATAGGAAAAACGTTTCTTAGCGATTATTTTTAATAATTGCTACAACAAGCATTAAAAACACTTCTGTATTTCACAATAAATCGACTCAACATAACACCAATATTAATAGAAAGTTATAAGCAAATATGCCCTCATGCTCTCACTAAGAAGTTAACATATTGATAATGAATACTGAATGAATGATGATAGCATATTTCAAAAAGTATCTTTGCCCTCATGCCCTCATTCTACAGAACAAATAAAAAGAGTATATCCATCTGATAACCAACGACATGAACACATACGAAGTCTTAATTCAAAAGTTTGTCAGCCATCGCATTTTGAGCTTTTTCATCACAGTATACTCTATTTTACAAACATCCGATTACATTTTCATGCTGACAAGTTCTACTCATCGTACTTTGATATTTGTTCTTTCTATTATTCGCAATTACTTACTCACTAGTGTGACTAACTCTAATCACAAAGGTGACTAAAGTTAATCACAAGTGTAATTAAGTCTAATCACAAAGGTGATTAAGCAATTTCCCATAGTAAAGAACTGCAATATGAATGACCGATTATCATATAATGATCTCTATATAAACTATCAAGAACTCCATAAAATACAGTAGTTACCGTTGTTTCTCCTAGCAAAATATGATAAGATTCGTGTATATAAAAGGGATCTTGTAGGCATTATGCCACTTTTCTTCACCCAAAACGGCAAAATATACTCTTTTCTCAACTGAGTGATTTTGAAACGAATTCAGCTATATCACATTGAATATAAACACATTATATAGTAATCAGTATAATTAAACAGTGAGAGCATGAGGGCAAATTGTTTCTTCAAAAACATGCTACCATCATTCATTTAGCGCTCATTATAAATGGATTATATACATAATGAGAGCATGAGGGCATATTTGCTTATAACTTTCTATTGTTACATAAGCGTTCTTTGAAATTAAAAGTTTTAGTTACGTATTCGTTCATAAATTTAGAGTGTAACGGTATGAAAAGAATGAATATGCTTACAAACAGAAAGTCATATAGGCAGGTAGATACACCACCCCTTCCTTTACACTCAGGTTTTTAGGATGAATCACATAGCTCCCTCCTATACGCTGACGAAAACTCTCGTTGAACCGGGTAAGAGAACGGATGGAATATTTATCATTCGATTTCACCTCTATCGGAAATATTTTATATCTCAGTTTGCTGTGGTTCGACAGGATAAAATCTATTTCCATGTCGTTGCGATGCTTCTCTTGATTGTATCGCGTGTAGAAGTACAGTTTGTGCCCGGCAGCCACCAACATCTGGGCAATTACGTTCTCGTAGAACATACCCTCGTTCACCGACAGTTTTCCCAATAAGATTTCCCGATAAAGCTCACCGTCAGAAATCTCATTTTCATCAAATGTATGACTGATAAGTAGTCCCGTATCCCCCATATAACATTTCACATATGTTCTGTCCTCATTCAGCGAAAGTCCCACGTTAGGGTCCGAGCAGTTAAAGCATTCATTGGCAATCATCGAATCGGAGAGCCAAAAGAAAGTATCATGATATTTTGGAAAGCTCGCCCCCTTTTCAATGCGATTCATCACTACACGTCTTTCGGAACGAGAAAGAAAAGCCGGAATCTGGTCAAATATACTTAGTACACTCGACCTGTAGCCAGACTTTATCTTCTTTATATCATTCCGGTACAGTGTCAGTATGTCTCTTTTTTCCATATCGGCCATTTCGAAGCTCCGGTTGTTCTCCAGATACGCCGACAGACTTTTCGGCATACCGCCCACAATCATGTATTGGCGGAACAGCAGCATAGCCTTGGCGTGAATCCCCTGCTCCAAAGGTACCTTTTTATCAAAGCATTGGCGAATATATGCCATCAATGGCTCTTCATTCATAGCCCAAGCAAACTCCTCAAAGTCCATGGGGTACATAAGTAGTGTCCTTTCTTCAGAAGGAATGGTAATATCATTTACATTCTCCTTTATGGAGATTAGCGAGCCCGTCTCTATATAGTCGAACCGTCCATCTGCAACCAGATACTTTATCGCTTGCCGGGCTTTCGGAAACTGTTGTATCTCATCAAATATGATAATGGATTCTTTTGGATAAAGCCTCACACCATATTCCGAAGAAAGAATAAGGAAAAAGGTGTCGAGATCATTCATGTAATTGTTAAAGGCCGAAATAACCGAGTCACTAACTTTGTTGAAATCTATCATAAGATAGCTCCGGTATTCATTCTTTGCGAACTCTTCCACAAGAGTGGATTTACCTATCCGTCGGGCGCCTTCTATCAGAAGCGCCTTAGTGCCTGCCGTTTGCTGTTTCCAGACAAGTAGTTTGTCATATAATTTACGCTTGAATATCATATCATTCAATGTTTATCATCTCATCCATATGCAAATTTAATGATATTTTCTGCAATACGCAAATCAAACCCCACATTTACTACCTGCAATACGCACTTTTACAAGATAGCATTTCACCTGCAATGCGCATAAATAGATATTAGAATGTGAGCAGTTAAATAATATCTTCCAATATTGACAATTTCACTCATTCAAATATATCGGCTGATATCCCGATTTTCCACTTGCCTTACTATATCATCCCTTTGTAGGATGAACAATGATCTGTTTGCCGACAACTCTTGGTACTTCCGCAATGCGCTGATTCGTGCGAATTATAGAAATGTGCGAAAAGAGGTTGAACCCGATATGAGGTTTTTGAATTTGTTTTTCAGAAATCTGATGATGGGAGAAAATCATGAGTTAAAGAATGGCTTTGTTGCTCCTCTCTACCCTAATAATCCCAAGCATCCGCGACAAAAGTATCTTTTGACGGTAAAGGGGTTAGCTATTTTCAATTCAACAAAATGATATACAACAACTAATAGGTATCACAGAGTTCAATGAAGAGCAGCCCATGTTACAGAACATTTTCCACATTTCTGCTTTACTCCTAGCAACATCCCATTATGAAATTCCATGAAACTTTCATTCAACCTCCTCACATTCTTCTCACTCGTTCCGCTTCGCATCATCACCTGCACCCATACTCTCAAGATACTGCAATTCCCGTTCCGCAAACTCACGGTTCTCCTCCTCTCCCAGCATTTGATAGAGCAGTTCCCTAGCTTGCGAATAATATTTCAAGTTTACTAATACTTGTGCTGCCCTGCGCCGAAGAAAATGATAAAGTGGAAACAAGGTATTCTTTTCATCACCATACATCTTTATCTGACTGCCAACCAAACTCACCATAGAATAAATATACTCAAGAGCTCCTGTATCCTTCATTTCGACGAGACAGTTGGTAAAATCACGAATCGCATGAATGGATGAATTTCTTTTAGCATTAGTCAAATAATAATAAGCCTTTTCAAAATGCCCTAATGTGAGATAAACAAAACCGATATGATAACAAATCACATAATATTCTTCCTTGCCACGCTCCGGCAATTCTGTCCAGTGGACTTGATAATACCGAAAAATAGAAAGATAACACCCCAACGCCTGAAGATAACATTGCTGCCTGAAAAATTTCTTCCCCCAATAAATAGTAGTCTGCAAGGTAGGCTCGGTATAAGCCAGCAACGCCTGTTGTTCCTCCGTCAGTTCGTCAAACTGTTTGTTTGCCGCTTTTTCTTTAGCATCGTCCAACATATATTTCAACTCCCAATAATCATCATGATCCGTTGTCAATCTTACCTCAATCATACTACTGAATACTCTGCCTTTTTGGGTTTCATCGAAAAAAGCATCTACCCTGTCCGTCCGCATAGCCGACAACTTATAATAAAGAGATCGTTCATTACTGCCTTCAGCTTTCTCCAACGCAATCACCAACTGCCCTTCGGCAAGTGTGATACAGATCAGAGCATCTTTTCCCGCCTGTCCCTTTTCATCCATCACAGCATCTTTCAACCTAAAAGAAAGAATAGACAATAATTCGGTACGCCTCTCTATCCGCCCATTGCAAACCAGTGTCATTCCCTTTATATCTTCCTGTTTCACTGTACCAAAAAGAGAAAGAATATCCTCTATCTGATCCATATCTTGCCGGGAAACATCGACAGGTTCCAACAGCTTACCATGTCCAATCTCCAATTTTCGTCTCAACAAAGCCAAGCGATTTTCGAATTCTTTTTTCACCAACATGTCTTGTATTGAAGCAGATTGTTCTGCCAACTCTTTAAAACTACGGGCTATCATAAAAGATGACTCAAGCAATACCCGCAAATGTTGTTTTAACTGAGTTTCACTGCCCGACAAGAACAGACAGGCAGACAGACAAGCCGTAAAAGGTGTCTCACTTTCTCCATCCTCATGACTTTTACGCAAATAGCAAGTCCAAGCTGTGTATCGGCAGTTAATGTTGTTAATGTCAAAAACTATTTTTTTAGACTGTTCATAGCTACATGCGTAAAAATCTTTATAATATAACTGAATATTCTGACCTGTTTTTTCTCTTAACAAATGAAAATAACCTCCTTGAAAACCGATGATAATGGCATCAGCATCAATTCTCTTCACTAGTTCACAGTGCATGGACTGCACGAACCTGATAAGTTCATCGGTGGTCATCGCCGAATAAATCTTTTCTTGCTGCTTTTTCGGCTTTGTAACAAAATGATAAACTGTTACGAAAACCACCATCATAGATACGAAGACGACAGAAATAATCATATCTTGTTACAGTTAATCTTTGTATGTCTGTAAAAATACAAAATTAATCGGGAAATGTTAGAAGTGATAGGATATTTTAATGAATTCCCCTAAGAAGTTACTTAAAAATCCGGTTCAATCAATTCCTTCCGATGCATCCGGTGCCACCTCCACAAAATCATAAGACATAGAGGAAATTCCATTGGAGATATTCTGAAATACCTAAAAATAGGGATTGTCCATATCCATATTTTCATCGAACTTTGCAACCCCAAAAAACGAACAAATGAAGATACTTTATATAATACTGTTTATACAAATAGGATGGATATTTCCCCTCTCCGCACAAAAACAAGATTCCATTTATATCGGAACGCGTCATACATTGTTTTCTGAAATACTGAATGAAGAAAGAAAATATTGGATTTATGTACCTGAGACCAAAGCTGGTGAAAAAGGAAAGGCTTATCCGGTTCTTTATCTATTGGATGGAGATTCCTTCTTTCATTCCGTGGTTGGTTTTACGCGTTTCTTCTCTTCTTCTAAAACCTCAAACTTGCCTCCTTGCATCGTTGTGGCTGTTTTAAACACAGACCGGACCAGAGATTTCACTCCTACTTGCTCAGCCGCCCGCCGGGATGGTACCATTTGTCCCTATGATAAGCCGGCAGGTGGTAGAGCTGAACAGTTCCATCGCTTTCTGATAGAGGAACTACGTCTGGAAGTGGAAAATAAAGTTCCTGCCAACGGTACAAACTTTCTTGTCGGACATTCATACGCAGGTTTATTTACCCTACAGACACTGTCAAATCATCCCGAGTCTTTTGACTCGTATATAGCAATAGACCCAAGTTTATGGTGGGACCGAGGAGTCTTTCTACAACAAGCAGCAAAGAATGTTTATCAAAAAGACTTCTCCGGCAAACATTTGTATGTTGCTTTCGCCACCCGCCAACGTCCTGCAATCAAACTTATCCAGTTTTCATTGGCCGACAGCTTAAAAAATAAGATCATCCCTGAAATGAAAAACAAGCATTTGCATGTCGTTTATAAAAAATTTCCCGACGAGGTGCATGGCACCATTGCTCTTACTGCCATTTTCGATGGATTAAAATCTCTATTTCATAACACTATTTCAACCAAAGAGGCAACATGATAATTTCTTGCAGTATTCGGTTTCTCATCTGTTACAAATACGCTCCGGTTTACTATTGGTAAAAATAACATAACTGATGCCTATATTGTAGCCACTCGCTCAATTCCGGGGTATTGCACGGCTATAATTCTCACATCCCCTTCTGTTTAACATCAATTTAAGATTTCAAATTCTATACTTATCATTTTCTAGAATAACAGATTGAGACATTGTATCAACCTTGGCTACAGATTTATGCTATTCTTTCCGGAAATCATGTAATTAGGGTTATAACATCTGTAATTTATCTACACTGTATTTTCAGTCATACACTTATCTTTGCATCAAGATTCTGGAATTCAAAACTTAATAAAATCAAGTGATAATGAAACGTATACCAGTCATCATGATTGCAAGTTTATTTGTTATAGGAATACCTGCCATAACACAGTCCGATCCGGTTCCCAAGAAAAATGGTAATAAGTATGTGCTTTACGAAAAACGTACAGATAACGGGGCGGTCTGTCACCTATTTCAAGCGCAACAAGCGAATGGATGTTTGGAAAAACCGATGGTAAAGGGTACACTGTTTCGCAGTGGTGTATGGCACATGGAAGAAATCAAAGGAAACCCGAAATCACAAGAGGCATACAAAACGAGTAAACAAGTATAGGAAAAAAGAATATTATGACATTAGATGATTTTTTGAATCATATTGAAGCCGGCGGTGCACTCAATACACCGGAAATCTATCGGCTGATGGATGAAATGAGCGATGAAGCCCGGCGCGTTACCTGTGAGATAAACAACTCGTACCATTCACAAGAAGAATTGCGTGCGTTCATGTCGCGCCTGACCGGTAAACCTGTGGACGAAACATTCAAGATGTTTCCTCCGTTCTACACAGACTTCGGCAAGAATATTACCATCGGGCGTCGTGTCTTTATCAATGCCGGTTGCCACTTCCAGGATCATGGCGGTGTGACGTTGGGTGACGGCTGTCTTATCGGGCATAATGTGGTCTTTGCCACGCTCAATCACGGTACGGCTCCCGAAGACCGCGGGGCGATGTATCCGGCGCCTATCCGGTTAGGCAAAAATGTATGGGTAGGTTCCAACTCCACCATCCTGCGGGGTGTGACCGTGGGTGACAACGCCATTATCGCCGCCGGATCTGTGGTGACGAAAGACGTAGCGGCCAACACGGTTGTAGGAGGTGTACCGGCAAGGCATATCCGAGATATCGACAGGAACGAAAAGTGATAGCCTATGGAATCGGAATCACTAACCAACCATACTGCCATCCTTGTCAGATCCATCCGAACGGTACACCATACTGAACGGGTTGTGCGGATTGGTTCTACCGGGCATTACACTGACCAACTTTCCGGAGTTCTCGTTGTATTCCCTTCTTCCGGTTGAAACGACGAGTGCCATGCCTACTGCCGGAGTCGGCCGTATCATAATCTGCAATACATCTTTATCGACGGCAGATTTTGCACAAGACTCTTGCTACTGTCCGATATCGGTTTCTCCATCATCATCACCAATGCGGCAAGAAAAAGAGGCTGATTTTCCTGATCTGCTTGAAGTGGGAACGTTGGATGAGACGCATGTAAAATAATGTCTGTAATTGAGGTTATACAATCAGTAATCCATCTACCGGCTTTTCCTGTAATCCGCTGTAATTTTGCACTATGAAAAGAAAACAAGAAACAATAAAAATTTAAATTACATCGGTTATGAAACGTACAACTATTTTAATGGCTGCTTTCCTCTGCCTCTTCAGCCTGACGGAAAGCCCGGCACAAAACACTCACAAAAATATGGAACAGTTAAATCTGACACAGGAATGGGACAAGACGTTCCCGCAAAACGACGCCGTTGACCACTGCAAGGTCACGTTTCACAACCGCTTCGGCATCGAGCTTGCCGCCGATCTCTACAAGCCGAAAAATGCCGCCGGAAAGCTCGCCGCCGTGGCTGTGAGCGGCCCGTTCGGCGCCGTGAAGGAGCCAAGCTCCGGCCTGTATGCACAGGAGCGCGCGGATTTCTGACCGTCGCCTTTGACCCGTCGTACACCGGCGAGAGCGGCGGCACACCGCGCTGTGTCGCATCGCCCGACATCAACACTGAGGACTTTTCCGCCGCGGTCGATTTCCTGTCCGTGCGCAACGATGTGGACCCGGAGCGCATCGGCATCCTCGGCATCTGCGGCTGGGGCGGCATGGCGCCCAACGCCGCCGCCATCGACACGCGCATCAAGGCCACCGTCACGACCACGATGTACGACATGACCCGCGTGACCGCCAACGGCTACTTTGACACCGACGACAATCCGGATGCCCGCTACGCCCTGCGTCAGGCGCTCAACACGCAGCGCACAGCCGACTACAAGGCCGGCGCATACCAGCGCGCGGGCGGCGTGGTCGACCCCGTACCGGAGGACGCTCCGTTTTTCGTCAAGGACTACCACGACTACTACAAGACGCCGCGCGGCTACCACCCGCGCTCGCTCAACTCCACCGGCGGCTGGAACGTCACGTCCCCGCTGTCGCTGCTCAACGCAAAGCTGCTCGCCTATGCCGGTGAGATCCGCAGCGCCGTGCTCATGATCCATGGCGACAAGGCGCACTCGTGCTACTTCAGCCGCGACGCCTTCACCCGGCTGCAGGGCGACAACAAGGAGCTGCTGCTCATCCCCGGCGCCGTACACACCGATCTCTACGACCGAATGGACATCATCCCGTTCGACCGCATCGAAGCATTCTATCATCAGTATCTGAAATAAGGAGGCACCAGCATGGTCAAACAGACTGCTGGCAGAGACGCCCTGAATGATTTTGCACCCAAATTTGCCGCGCTCAACGACGACGTGCTCTTCGGCGAGGTCTGGAGCCGGGAGCAGGAGCTCTCGCTGAGGGACCGCTCTCTCGCGCGAGGGGCAGCTGCCGCTCAAGCTGCGCTCGATCGTCACGATCACAGCGCTCATCAGCAAGGGCATCACGGACAGTTCCCTCACCTATCACCTCACGACCGCGAAGCAAAACGGCGTGACCAAGACCGAAATGGCCGAGATCCTCACGCACCTTGCCTTCTACGCCGGCTGGCCGAACGCCTGGGCCGCCTTCCGGCAGGCAAAGGAGGTCTACGCCGACGACGGTACGGACGCAAACGGCGGCCTCTTCGGCCTCGGTAAGCCGAACACGGCCTATGCGCAGTATTTCACCGGTGAAAGCTTCCTCAACCCGCTGACCGACCCGACGAAGACCGTTTTCCTCGCAAACGTCACCTTCTCCCCCGCCTGCCGCAACAACTGGCACATCCATCACGCGAAGTCCGGCGGCGGCCAGCTGCTGCTGTGCACGGACGGTCTGGGCTGGTATCAGGAGGCGGGCAAGAGCGCGCAGGCCCTGCACCCCGGCGACGTGGTGACCATCCCGGCCGGGGTCAAGCACTGGCACGGCGCGCAGAAGGACTGCTGGTTCAGCCACATCGCCATCGAGTGCCCCGGCGAGGAGACGAGCAACGAGTGGCTGGAGCCCGTCACGGACGCGGAATACGCAGCGCTCGACGCCGACTGTGCACAAAACCCGTGAATTTGGGCTTCCCGGCACATATTTTCTGCATACCGCCACTTGTTCTTCCCCCTACAACCGTGGTATGATATAGCATCCGCAAAACCCGGAGCGCTTTGCGCTCCGGG
>ENA-OPDG01001709-OPDG01001709.1-human-gut-metagenome-genome-assembly--contig:-NODE-1709-length-14201-cov-3.108441_pt1 | contig 14201 bp, 8 predicted proteins | sample MGYA00241259_ERZ501498 | MGnify/ENA primary metagenome ERZ501498 (study PRJEB25962, sample SAMEA2042582) | human gut metagenome | biome: human gut; feature: human-associated habitat; material: faeces... | reverse complement strand
ACTTAAAACATGAATTATTCAAAAAATTAGACCAATGGAAAAAATTCAAACCAATACGGGGAAAAATAGGAGACTTTTTCAAATTACTCAAACAAGGACTCAACATGAAACCAATACACAAATATACACCAAAATCAGTCAAAAAAACAGTATATTTAAATGTATTTTTAGGATCATTAATCATATCACGAGGATTCTACTCAAAAACAGCCATACAACAATTATCCGAAAACTAAAAAATTCAAACCCCTAAATAAATCTTCTATCTAGATTACATGATTATTGACCATATTTATGCCTCATTTTATCATTTTTTTACAGGCCTAATTGTTCTGCCATGCATAATCTACAAAATGCATTGGATTTTCCAAATTTCCTTCTTTTGCAGGACAGTAATATGATTCTTCTTTTTTTAGGACTTTTTGTGATTCTGGAAATTCAGCCCCTTCTGGGTGTACAGGTTCTTCAAGAATATAATCTGCATATAATATTGAAAGAAATACAATTATGCAGAATTCTGCTGATGATTTGTGAGGGTCAAGTGTTTCATTTAAATTGAATATATATTTTTTAAGATCATTATTATCATGTTTCCAACATATGTGCTAAAATCGGTGTCGAGTGCTTTCATTCTGAAAATAAAGGTTTCTACCTGCATTTTATTTCCAAGTTTTGTCCACTTTCGAAACCCATTCAGAGGTATTGTCCGATGCTGTGATGAGATTCATCAAGTCAAAGACTGAAATCCTACTTGAATATTTTTTCAATAATTTTAGGAGTTCATTTTTTGTTATTTGCTCTTTTGTAAGATTTAACAAATCTTTGCAAAATGTTTCATAGTTCATGTTATCACAACATTTTTATAAAATTTCCTTTCAATTTATTTATGATTAAATTATATGGAAAGTAAAATATGGTATGTTGGTGAAAAGATGAGGGATATATAGGTTAACTTTGTATTAATAGTTTAAAGTATGAAATTTTGCATTGTATACTGGCAATAGATTTATAAAAATATTTTTAACTATTCTGAACCAATCATTTTCATGTTTTTTCATACTGTTGCACTTTGGAAAATTTATTAAATTATAATATTCATAATATTATTGTTATTATTTAATTACAAAAGAATAGGGAGGAATTATTTTGTCTGAAGGAAATGAATTAGATTCAACTTGCGGTATTTCTGATGAAGAGCTAACTGAAAGATTTAAAGAATCTATCAGAATTGATCAAGAGATTTGTAAAGTTAAAGGACTTCCTATTGCGGGTTATGATGATGAAAATAAATGTGCATATCTAGAATATCCTGATGGAAGGAGAGTTTATGTCAAAGAAGAATAGGCTTCCTGAAATCATCATTTTTGCAGGTCCAAACGGCAGTGGGAAAACTACTATAACTCGTATGGCCAGAACTATTGGTGTTTACATTAATGCCGACGATATTAAAAGGTCAAGTTTATGCAGTGATTTGGAAGCTGCTGTGAAGGCTGAAGAGCTTAGGGAAGAAATGATTGAAAAGGGTGAAGATTTCACATTTGAAACAGTGCTCTCTACTGATAGGAATCTTAAATTGCTTAAAAAAGCTAAAGAAAAAGGATATTTTTTAAGATGCATATATGTTTTAACATCAGATTATAAAATTAATATTGCTCGGGTAAGTATGAGGGAATCTATGGGTGGTCATGGCGTTCCCGAAGAAAAAATCAAATCAAGATATTATAAGGCATTGGATTTGATTTCTGAATTGGTTGAAATTTGTGATATTGCCCATATTTATGACAATACTAATGTTCCATTTAGAATTTTCAAAAAAAGAAAGGACATATATTTCCATTGGGAAAACAAATACTGGAGTTATTCCGATATTGAAAAACTCACTGGAATTAGTGAATATAGTAATTAAAAGCAGTAAATATTTTGTATAGTATATAATGGCAACAGATTTTATATAATCTTATTTTATTAATTAAATTTTTTTAAGACTTTTTAACTTTTTTTACTATCAGTTTTGTGTTTTTTCACACGGTCACAGTTTCAAAGGTTTTAGTTTTAATAAAATCATTTTTAATTTATATATTTCTTTATTGGTTATATGTTAATTAATAAAATATTTTGTTAAGTATTTATATATGTATTAACAAATATTTTTTTAACTAATGTATTCTAAGGGAGGCATATAATATGAATGATAAAACACAATTGATACTTAATTTCATAAATGAAAGTAGCTCTAATATGCCATATGTATTAAAAGATAAATTAATTAGGGATGGTAAAAAATTAAAGTATAGATTTGAATTTGAAGAAATCAAGAATAGTATTGATGAGTTTATAGAAGGAAATGAGTTAAATAGATTTATTGTGTTGCCTGGAATTAGGGGTGTTGGAAAGACAACGCTGCTTTATCAAGCATATTATTATTTATTAAATGAAAAACACATATTGCCTAATCAAATAATTTATTTGTCCTGTGATGATTTAAACAATATAGTTGATTGCAATATAAGAGAAATAGTTGATATTTACCTTAATAATCAGTTCAATACTCAATTAAGATTATTGGATAAAGAAATTTTTCTATTAATTGATGAATCACAATATGATAAGAACTGGTCAATGTCTGGTAAAATAATTTATGATCGTTCAGAAAAAATTTTCATGGTATTTACAGGTTCATCAGCTCTAAATTTAGAATATAATGCAGATGCTGCAAGAAGGATGTTTAAAAGAGTCGTAACACCTCTAAATTATAATGAACATCTGAAATTGAAATATGATTACTCAAATATTAATCTTGGAAATTCTTTGGTTAGCTTGATTTTAAATGGTGAAGAGCAAAATGCCATAAAATATGAAAATGAAATGAACAGGGACTTAATTAATAATATTAAGTATAATTTTAATGATTGGGATGAATATTTGAAATATGGGGGATTTCCAATTTTGGCTCGTAAAATCAATTTTAGAAGACTTTCTACTAATATTGTGGACATGATTGAAAAAGTGGTAAATACTGATATGGTTGCTATTAAAAATTTCACTTTTGAAAATCAGACGAATTCAAATAGGATACTAAGATATCTGGCACTACAAAATGCAGGGAATCTTTCACAAAACAATTTGGCAAAATATTTAAAGACTTCTCAAGCAAATGTAAAAAATATTTTAGACATTTTAGAAAAAACACATTTAATATTTTCTATTGAAGCTTATGGAACATCATCAAAACGTATGAAAAAAACCAAAAAATATTATTTTGCAACAAGTAGCATTAGAAATGCATTATCCGAAAACTCTGGAAATACAATTAATGATATAAAGCAATATGAGGGAATACTTCTAGAAAATCATGTTGCATCAATCTTATTTAATTTCACACAACGAGGAAATGATTGTTTTACCTTGTATTATGATGCAAACAAGAAGCGAAATGTTGATTTTATATTGCAGCAAGATTTTAAAAATCCTGTACCTATTGAAGTGGGTCGTGGTAGAAAAGATAAAAAACAAATCACTCATGCAATCAACAGTTATGGTGCAGATTATGGAATTATCCTCTCAGATACTACAACTAATATTGAAAAACACAATAATATTATCTATGTTCCTCCAAAAACATTTTCATTTTTATAATTGGCTATGCAGTAAAATACATAGTTTTCTGATGAAGCTTTTACTGAAAGATTTAAGCTTTCTATTAAAATAAATTAAGAAATAAAGGGTTTTTTAGTGTAAGTTATTTCTCTTTTAACATAAATTGAATTACTAAATAGATTCCTAAAGCTGCACTGAATACAAAGCCTATTAATCCCAATATTGAAACATCAAATAGTTTAGGTCCCTTATCTGAAATGATGGCCAGTGATGACCCGATAATTAGTGCAGATAAAATAAGTGAAATTGACAGCTGGTTCATGATTTCACTGATTGATTCGTGCTTAAGTTTCACGCTTAAATTACCTTCTTCAAGTTTTGAAAGCATATTGTTAAGTGTTGTTGGCAAATCTTTAGCTAAGTGTTCTATTTGCAGCATGTAATTGGAGCTTACTCTTGCTAATCTGTTAGGGCTGTATTTTTGAAATATTATTTTTCTAGATAATTTTTTCAGTTCAGTCACGGCATTAAATTCAGGGTCCAATTTCATTCCTGTATCTTCAATTAAAGCCATTCCGCGTCCAATCATTACAAATTCTCTTGGTAATTGGATGTTATGTTTAATCATTACTTTTAGGAGTTGCTGTATTCCTCCATGCATATCTTTCAGGTCTGCACCGTAATATTTGTTCATTATGTCATTTACATCGGCTTTTAATTCAGGAGTGTTTTGTGCAGGTGTTAATATGTCCATGTAAATTAGCTGGTTGATAATATTGTCTACATTTCTGCTTAATAGCAGTAATATTAACTCTGCAAGTTCTTCTCTGAAATCATCATCTAAAATTCCCATCATTCCTTCGTCAATGTAGCATAATACATTGTTTTCCATTATCATCATATTTCCAGGATGTGGGTCGGCATGGAAAAATCCGTCAATCATTATTTGTTTAAAATAAGATTTCACTCCTCTTTTAGCAATTAATTTTTTATTATATTCCGGATAATCGTGAACCATTACTTCAGAAACTTCTTTTCCTTTTATTAATTCCATTGTAATGATTTTTTCACTGCAGTACTCCGAATAAGCAGCAGGTATATGGATGTAGTGCACGGCTCTGAAATTATGCGCCAAATTTTTCATATTGATTAGTTCTTCATGGTAATCAATTTCTTTGAATATTGAGCGTTCAAATTCTGTTAAAATAGATGGAATATTATAAACTTTAGTCTGGTTTATGTATTTTCCGATTTTATCAGATAAAAATTTCATAATCTTTAAATCTGATTCAATAGTTTCACGAACATGAGGTTTTTGAACTTTAATGGCTACTTCTTTGTTGTTTTCAAGAAGTATTCCTTTATGGACCTGCCCGATTGAAGCTGAACCTAAAGGCTTTTCGTCAATTTCTTTGTAGATTTCATTTATTGGCTTTCCAAGTTCTTTTTCAATAACTTCTTTTATTTCATTAAATGGTGTGGTGGGAGTGTTGTCTCTTAAGGATTCCAGTTCCTTTGCTATTTCCACTCCAATTAAATCAGGTCTGGTACTTAACATCTGACCTAATTTAATATATGTTGGTCCTAATTCTTCCAGCACATCTTTTATTCTTTTTGGAATAGATTCATCAGGTAATTCTTTATATTTGCCTCTTTTAGTATCTTTTAAAAAAGGAAAATTCTTAAAAAAGGTATTTTCTTCGATAAGGTAACCGAAATCATTTTTTTTAAGAACTTTATATATTTCTTCTACCCTTTTTATAGAATCATTTTTTGTGTTGGAAATTATTTTCATATTTTTGTAATTAGTTAAAACTTCTATATATTAATATCTTAAAATTTCTCTAAGATTCTTGCATATACCTGTTTTAGATTATCGTCTGATTTTTCATAAATCCTTTTTAAGATAAGTTCGGGGGTACTTTTTGCAAGGAAGTTCATTTTTGGAGTTCTGTCAACTATCAGATTATAATTTTCATCTAATCCTTTTGCTTCAATACCGTCTACACGAATATCTGTGTAATTCATCAGTTCCCGGGCCATATGTGTTACAATTATTCCGTAGGAATTGGATTCTTTAATCATATCTATAAATGTGGAAATAATTTTAACTGCAGCTTCCAGTTCTGTTATTCCTTCAAGTTCGTCAAGCAATACTAATTTTTCGCTGTCTGTTGTTACAATTGGAATAAATACATTTAAAAAGGATTCAAAAGCTCCGGCATCCAGTGATCTTTTCTTTGAAAAATGATATATTTCATCAAACAATTTGATTTTAGCTTCACCGGCACTTACTGGAAGTCCCATTTGTGCCATTATGGAAATTTGGGTTAGTGTTTCAAGAAGGGTTGTTTTACCTCCGCTGTTTGCCCCGGTAAGCAGGGCTATGTTTTCGTCATTTGTAAGTTTGTAATCAAGAACCACCACAATTGTCTGTGTGTTTTTATCATCTTTTCTAAGGGCCAGTTCCAGATGCAGTGCCTCTTTTAAATTTATTTCATCGCCAAATTCAGGTGCATTTAAATCATATTCATATGCAAAGCTGCCTAAACTAAATTCATAGTCAAATTTAATTACATCTTCAACTTCTTTGATTGCCTGTTCTTTTATGGAGTTCAATTCGATAGCTGCACTTTTTTTAACATCAAAAATATCATTTTCTTTTTTGGATGACTGTTCCAGTTGGATTCTTTGGATTTCGCTGTCGTCAATTTCAATAGGATATTTTCTGAGATACGGATCAAAATCAAATCCTGTTTTTTCTTTGATAATTTTTTTCCTTTCATTTATAATTTCATCAAATATTTTATTAATCTTTGGAGGGAGGTTCTTGTTTAATAGGTTGAGAATCTCATCTCCTTCAAGATCAACATTTTGTATGGCATTTTCTAATTCTTCATCCATATCCTTTTTTAAAGAATTGACTAATTCTTCAATGTCCACTTCTCTTTTATCAATAACATTAAGTTCATCAATAATTGGGATAATTTCTCCCAAAATTGTTTCCCGGCCTCTGATTTTTTGTATTTCATAAACTCTGTTAAAAAGATCCCGGTTATGTGTAAAGAAGTTTATTATTTTTTCAGGAACTATTTCATAATCATTTTCTTCAATATTAATCATTACAAGGTTTGGCATTCCTTCAAAATCAAGTATTCCCTGTGAATATACATAAAAGATAAGGTCATAATTCATTAATTCCTCCTGCAGTAACGGGGAATCAGTGGCTGTAATTATTGGATAATACTGATTCAGACCTAAATCAGTAAGATATGAATTGTCTTCTTCTGTTTCCACTAAAATAACTTTACTTGCATCATATTCGGCTTTCGGATTTTCAACTTCCTTTAAGTTTTTCATCAATCCTCTTAACTTGATTATTGGAAGCTGTGAAACCTGTTTTTTTGCATCCATCACAAAACTGATTTGTTTTTCTATTTTTTCAATATCTTTTGAAGGGGAAAGCAGCAAAATCCTATTTTTTGAATAGGAAGTGTTTGAATATGCTAATATTTTGTTTATGATGTCTTCATAAATCTCCATTGCCCTGTCGCTTTTAATAAACTCATATGTAGGATTATTTAATAGCTGATTCATTATTTCAATAGCTTTCCTTTGGCTGATTCCATCAATATTTGCTATTTTTTCAACATCCACATTTTCAACTATTTTTTGAAGATTTTCTTCTCCTCCAACACTATTTAATATTTTTTCAGAGATTTTATCTCCAATACCTTTTATGTTTTGCAATGTTACTTTCTCTCCTTGCATTTTAACCAAACCCTTTTTTCTATACATTTTTATTTAAATATATATCCAAAATTCCCTAGAGCATTTGGGAAGTATTATTTTTTATTTGTCAATAGCTGTGTTATATTCCTGTATTTTATTTAAATAGTTTTCATCTCTCCATCGACCGTCAATAGCAAAATTAACAAGCCCTATTGATTTTAAGTAGGTAATGTCATTTAAAAGTGAAATATCTTCGCTATTTGAAATTATAATTTCTTCATTAGATAAGCTTTTATGAATAGGATATCTTTTGTTTTTCTTATCAATCAGGAAGATATCGTCTGTGTTGTTCTTTAACTTTTTAGATTCTTTTTTGGTAAATAATCTGTTTCTGCTTTTCATTAGCTCAACAGATCCCTGAACAATAATTTCCAATTTGGAATTGTCATTACAGTTGTCTAAAATATTTTTTAAATCTTCTTTTTTCAGTTCCGGTGACAATGTAATTATTTTGTAGTTTTCAAGACTCTTTATTGTTTGTGTATTTGTCACGTTCATGGAGTATGGTCCGTATTGGCCTGTAAAATCGGGAGACATTATTTCAATAGGGTAGTGCAGTTTGTTTAATATTCCCCTTACTTTTCCTAAAACTTTTATTAAATTGTCATGAGCAATGTCCGGCCATTTCCAGATTAATTCATAGTCGCTGTTTCTGGAAATGTCAATAGCCTTTTGCAGATAGCTGACCATATAATTTATATTATATTCTTCCCTGCTTTGATTTATTACTGATGAGTCTTCAGGAGGTATCTCCAAATAAACCCTTTTTACATTATTTATTTTATCTAAATCAGTTAGGTTATTTGTATAATAGGATAAATTGTATTGGTCAGTTTTTAGGGCATTGCCTTTATTTTCAAGATTTATTTTTACCTTTTTATTGGAGTATAAGGAATACACTTCTTTTTCTAATTTTTTGAAAAGTTCCCTTCTGATTTTATTGATTTCACTTATTGGGATAAATAATGTTCCGTCATAGTTAATATTGACTCCAACAATGTCAAATGGGTATTTGTCAACTTTCAGTAACTGTTTTTTTATTGTTTTTGTATCTACACTTCTTTTAAGAGGCTTTTCAAAGGGAACTTCTCCTTTAACTTCACTTTCAATTTCTTTTTTATTTGCAAGAGTTAACCTGCCTTTCAAGTGAGGATATTTGTTTTTAATTGAAAATGTAAGTATTAATTTGGATTTGATAAAACTGCTGCCCTTATTTTCAATCTCTTTAACTTTTGAAGTTAATCTGTTTCTTTTTGTAAGATATGCTGTTGAATCGTTTAAATTGAAATGGTGTTTTTTATTCTGCTTTACTTTTTTAATGATTAAAACTCTGTCTTTTCTGTTAATGTCTTTAATTTCTTTATTTCTGCCTTTTTTATAATGGTTGAATGTTGTTAAAAGAGGGTTTTGTGAAATTTCAAATCCGTAGTCATCTTTTGCTTTTATTAATAATAATCCGTCACCTTTTTGGGGAATTGTTTTTAAACCGTCATCTAATTTAATGACTATTTGGCTGTTTTCACTATTGCAGACTTTACCTAATTTTAAACCGACATGTCCTGAACGGATACTTCTTGAAGATGCATAGTTAAATTGCCCTTCGCTAAATCCTCTATTAAATGCAAGGCTTATTTCTTCACTTTTGCTGATTTTATTGCTTTTCAATTTGTTTAAGGCTTTCCTATAATTGCTCACTGCAATAGCCAAATATTCCTTGCTTCTCATTCTCCCTTCTATTTTGATGCAGCTGATGTTTAGCTCTGCAATTTCTTTTAAATGATCGTATAATGACAAATCTTTAGGTGAGAGGTAATAATCTTCACTGTTCAAACAGGATAATCTGTATTTTTGGCGGCAGGGCTGTGCACAACTTCCTCTGTTTCCGCTTCGACCTCCTTTAAAACTGCTCATTAGACATTGTCCTGAATAGGAATAGCACAGAGCTCCATGAACAAATATCTCAAGTTCCATATTTGTTTTCAAATTTTTAATTTCATCTTTTCTCATTTCACGGGGAAGAACTATTCTTTTAATTCCTTTGCTTTCAAGATAATCTAATTTAAGCTGGTTTTCTGCAGTCATCTGTGTTGAACCGTGGACTTTTAGTTTTGGCAGGTGTTTGTTTATCAGCTCAACCAGACCTAAATCCTGAACTAAAACTGCATCTACACCTATTGAATATAGATGGGACAAATAATTCATTACGTCTTGAAGTTCATCTTCTTTAATTAATGTGTTTACAGTTACATAAACCTTGACATTGTGCAGATGAGCAGTGTTAACTGCTTCGGCTATTTCATTTAAAGTAAAGTTTTCAGCAAACCTGCGGGCACCGTATTCTTTTCCAGATAAATATATTGAACTGGCTCCTGCATTAATAGCTACTTTAAGGTGGTCCATGGAACCTACAGGTGCAAGTAATTCAGGAATTCTCATGTTTGTCCTCGTGTAATCTGCCTTCAATATAATTTCCCTTGTTGATATATGACTGTGAGAAATCTATTATCTGATATTTGTATTTGGAAAGCTCTTCATCATCTCTGTCTTTCAGGGAATCATTGTAAATGGATAATATGTTTGTTGTGTACTTTTCATTGGAATATCTGCAATCCAGGATTATGGAATCAAGACCTAAGTGTTTAATTTCGTTCATTTCTTCAATTAAACATAGGCAGTCTTTGTTTATAATGTGGCTTTGTTTATTATAGTCAAATAATACTTTGTACTTGAATTTTTTCCTTTTTTTATCTTCTAAAATGGCATAATCCGCATTGTTATGTATTATGAAATCTTTACCGTCATTTAAGTTACTGAAATCATCCTTACTTACAATAACCTCTAAATTTCCGTTTACAATCAGTTCCAAATCAATGTCTTCGGTGTTATTTTTAGAAATCAGATGCTTAATTTCATTACCTGAAAGTTCTGAAGATAAAATTAAACCATTGAATCCTGCTTCTTTAAGATTTTTAACTGTAAATGAGTTCCAAACATTCAGATTATGGTTTCCATAAACAGGACAGTCAAAAATCTCACCCATTCCAGGGAAATCCCCCATAACTGAAATAATAATTCCTTTTGATTCAAGTTCTCTAACTATTTCATTGCATTTGGATGCTTCTTTTTCATTGATGAATGATGACAATACCCAAACAAGTTCCGCATCAGGAGTCATAAGACTGGCTTCTTCTAAAAGCTTTGGAATATTTTCATAATAATCTTCAGGGTTATTGTATAAACAGTTTCCATCAAAGTAAATCCGTTTAAGGTCAAATCCGGAAATTGATTTTAACTGGTCTAATTTATCAATAAATAATGATATTTTAGGATTTTTCTTTTTGCTGAGGTTATTGAAAGATTCATAATCTTCATAAAATTTGTTCAGTTTTTTCCTTGTAGCTTTAACGGACTTTTTGGTTGGGGTGTAGTGATTTAACAGAAGGTCCTGTGCTTGAGATAGAACTTCCCTTCTAATCTGGTTAAGTTCACTGATTGGAATAAATAAACTGTCCGGCATATTGTGGAATTTGATTTCATCTATGTAGAATGGTGTTCCTCCGGTTTTTGATAACTGTTTTTCAATTTTTTCTTTTGTAATAGGTTTGTTTTTAGCTTTTTCAAATTTGCCTATGACTTTATGTCTGAAATTGATTAATTCGTCATCTAAATAATATTCAACATTAACAAATCCTGTTAAGTCTTCATTCCAGCTTAGGGTTAATGAAAGTGGGATATGGTTTTTAATGACTTCTTTTTGGAATTTTTTAAGATTTTCATGAATTGACTTGGAAAAACTGATAAATACCTCTGTGCCTTCCTTAACCAAACGTGTTGTATTAATTACAATTTCATTTTCGTCCTGTTTAACAATGTCTTCTAAATAAATTCCTTTGATTTTGCCGTTGTATTTAAAAGCTATTCCGTCACCTTTTTTTAGTGTGATGTAATTGTCTTTATTTTTGATTTCAATTGTAACTTCAGTTCCATCTATTTTTACAATGTCGCCTATGTATAAACCTTCGTGGCCTGAACTGCCTCTGCCCATTACTTCACCGGGTTTATCTCCCATTATGTATCCGTTTGTAAATTTCCTGTTGAATACAAGATGTAAATTTTTGGCATAATCTCCGGTATTTCCGTCCAATATATTGCGGTAGCTGTTTACGATGGTTCCTATGTAGTCTCCGGATTTCATACGGCCTTCTAATTTTAATGAAGTTACTCCAGCATCTGAAATTGCGTCCAGATTATTGTAGGTAGCCAGATCATGGGTTGATAAAAGATATCCGTTTCCGATATTGTATCCTCTGTATTTTAAACGGTATTCCCGTCTGCATGGCTGTGCACATGCACCCCTGTTTCCGCTGCGTCCGCTGTTGTATGAAGACATATAACAGTTTCCGGAAACACTATAGCATAAAGCTCCATGTCCGAATACTTCAATTTCCATATTGATATTGTCTTTTTTTAGCTGTTCATGTGTTTTAGCTATCTGTTTTACATTAATTTCACGTGGAAGAACAACTCTTTTAATATTGTTTTTAGCAGCCCATTTTATGGAACTGTAATTGCTCAATGCCATCTGTGTTGATCCATGGACTTCCAAATCAGGAATTAGAGTTTTTAAAAGCCAGCATATTCCAAAATCCTGAACAATAACTGCATCTATTCCTATTTGATATAATTTAAACAGGTAGTTCATTACATCAGCTATTTCAAAATTGTTTATTAATGTATTTACAGTAACGTGGACTTTAACTCCATTTAAATGAGCATATTCGACAGCTTTTTCTATCTCTTCCATTGTGAAGTTTTTAGCAAATGCTCTTGCTCCGTATTGTTGTCCAGCTATATAAACAGCATCAGCACCTGCATTAACTGCAATTACAAGCACATCATAAGATCCAGCTGGAGCTAATAATTCTGATAAAACCATTTTATTATTACACCCTAAGATTTAATCATTTAAAAATATGTTTTTTGTAATATAAATAAATTTTAAAATATCGCTGATAATGCATTGTTAGGGTTGTGACTTGCTGTTTAGTTTTATTTTATATATTATTTTAAAAAGATAAGATGTAGTTTAAATTCATAAATAATAATATAAATCAAGTAAAAGAAAAAATAAGAAATTTAAGAAGAAATGGGCTCATGCATTATTCTTTTAATAAAATCCTGCAATTATTATAAGTAACATTCCAGATAAGAATATTGTTGTAAATACTATGAAATATTTTGTTAATTTTTCACTGTTAGACTTATGTCCAAATACTAATGGCAGTATTGCTAATATTGGAATGAAGTAACGGGCTCCAACGCCTAAGATACCATCATAACCTACTGGAGTCCAACTTAAATATTGGATAAAAAATATGCTTGTATAAATTATTAAAAATAATATTATCAATTCTAATTTTTTCCTTTTAGCCATTTTTAAATCTTCAGATAAGAATAAAAATACAATAAAGAAGATTAAACACAATGCATTGTATATATCTAACCCCGGGAAAAGTATTAAATGGAAAAAAGAACAATCTTTAATAAAAATCAAGTATGGTAAAAAGATTAATGATTTTACAAAGGTTATAACTGCAGATGCAGGGTTGTGAATTATATAATTTATTTGATTGGCTGGGTTAACATTATTTTGGATGTAATAATCTATTCTTCCACCTTTTAACAATTCTTTTGAAGCATAAAAATTACTATATGCTCCAGCTACGACTATTAAGAGTAAAGCTGTCATTTTAGATATAATAGCTATTTTTTTTGTTTTAAATTTGTTTGCAGGTATTAAAAATAACATTAGTAATAAAAAGATATACGGAAATTTAATAAGTCCAATCAATACTCCTGTTGCCAAATAAATGATTATATTTTTATTTGGGATTATTTCTGATTTATACATCTGTATGAAGTAAGAAATATTTAATATTGCCAGAGCAAAAATAATTCCATCACTGCTCATTGATGCTGCTTGAAAAACAGCTATTGGAAGACATGATAATACAAGTAACTCTTTTTTAAAAGCAGGTGTCTTTTTAATTGCAAAATATACAATTCCTGAGTATAATAATAAGTTACAAAGTCTACCTAACCATAATGCGAATATTACTGGTAATTCCAACATTTTTGCAATAAATATCCCAAATCCTTGAGCTAAATAGACATAAAATAGATTTTGAGAAAATACTGATGTAAAAAATGTTTTGCCGTGCGTAATATCTTGATGCATAAAGGAAGTATTGTCTAGTAGGGTACTACCTTGAGAACATGTCATCTGATAAAAATAGTTGTTTATGAAATATCCCTGATTTTCATGGTAATTTGGTATAAGTCCTCCTTCTGAGGTTAAATCAGATCTTGCAAAATGTTCTACTTCATCAGGAGCTACAAGAAGTGGTGAAGCAAATACTGTTAGTAATCCAAATATAATGATTATTAAAAAAGCTGTTTTGTGTAATGCATCTTTATTTTTTATAGAATATCTTATACAAATTATCCCACCTATTACAGTTAAAATACTTAATATTATCTGTGCTTTTGGGTGATTATGGGTGTTACATGAAAATAAAAAGGTTGCAAGCAATATAAACCCGATTAAATAAGTGAGTATGTATTTTTTATCATTTATTTGTATCATATTGTATCATTTTTTTATAAATAATGCTTAATAAAATTATAGTTTGTGTTTGTGGGGATTTTCATAGGTCATTTATATGTAAAATAGGTGTTTATTAAATGGATGTTTTGCTTTTTGTTTTAATGAAGAGTGTTCGCCAAAATTGATTTTTGATTTTTCGTCAAAT
>ENA-OPDG01001706-OPDG01001706.1-human-gut-metagenome-genome-assembly--contig:-NODE-1706-length-14229-cov-3.228729_pt1 | contig 14229 bp, 15 predicted proteins | sample MGYA00241259_ERZ501498 | MGnify/ENA primary metagenome ERZ501498 (study PRJEB25962, sample SAMEA2042582) | human gut metagenome | biome: human gut; feature: human-associated habitat; material: faeces... | reverse complement strand
CAGTTCCACCAGCAGCAGAAGAAGTGGCACCCTTAAAGGAGGGATATTTTGTATCCGTATCCTGTGTCTGAATGGTACCAGAAGTACCGTCTCCTTTTGTAAAGGTGACAGTTCTTCCGTTCACACTCAGACCAGTGACATAGGATGTCAGATCTTTGCCATTCTTATCTCTGAGCGCCTTATTCATTACACCGTTGCTGGCGACATAATCCTGAAGGACTGAGTTATCATCAAAGTAAATTCCAGCAGCTCTAGACGCAGGCAAAATTACATTTCCGTCCTTATCATTGAGCTTCCGAATAAATGCATTAGGCATGAATACTTTCTCCTCTCTGGTCTTTCTAAAAACGACATTAAAGAGATTTACTTAAGCGACTGTTTTTGAGGTAAGGATACCCAAAACTTCCTCAGGGGATATCAGTCGTCTCAGACCCCCATCCTTTGTCAATGGTAATATCGCCAAGAGACTGCTTCCATGTACCATCACCAGCCAAGAAGTATTCTTCCTGACCAGCAACAGGTTTAGGAACAAGGCCGTTGGTACCATCAGAGTCAGCAGAAGCTCCGATGAAATCTGTGTATACATTATCACCATCAGCAATACCGAGATCAATAAGATCCTTCTTAGTAACCAAGGTTACAGAAGATACATGACCGGTAGCATCTACAGCGATTTTGTAAAGTCCAGAGGCAGCTGTGGTATAAGAAGGATGGACATAGTTATTGGCACCAGTGGCAATCCCATCCAGTTTGATTTTATCCTCAGGCGTCATCAAACCAGCTGCATCCTCCGTTACATTGGAGTATGCAGGGATTGCCTTCCAAGTACCATCTGCATTGAGGAATTTACCAGAATCGGTTGTCATGGGAGCGGGTACAAGACCAGCTGCACCATTCTCGGAATCGGTTGCTCCTTTGACAAGAGCACGAAGATTCACCAACTTGGATCCAGTGTAGAGATAAAATCCCTCGTCTTCTTTGATGAAAGATGTCAAACCTTCCGGATTGGCACCACCATCAAGAATCGTTTGAAGTTCTTGAATTGTATCATTGCACTCTCGCATATCAAGAAGAGATTTTGCATTCAAGATAAAGCCAGATGCAAGAGCAATTCCTTGCCGTTGATCCAGATTCATGATTTAAATCCTCCCTTCTTAATATTTGAAAGTGAAGTTGAAGGCAGTGTTGGTCGAAGGACTATTATAGTAGATATAATAATCGAGACCATCGATCTGGCCTTCAATGCGAGTAAAGGTACCAGTGGCATCGAATCCATTGGTATCCAGAATCTGAGAGATTGCTCCATTTCCTTTATAACAGGCAAAGACAGCTCTCTGCTGTGTCATCGTATAAGAAATGGTCTGATTACCCTTACCAGCAACCTTCTTGGTCATAGCAGCCACAGAATCTGCAGTAGGAATATCGGCAGAGACTCCATAGTAGTACGGATAGACAAAGGTGAAACTACCAGAGGTAGCAGACACATATTTATTCGTATCATCATAGAGTCTCACAGTGATATTCTTTGAAGCAGAATCCTTGGTGATATCTAGATCAAGAGAGATAGTATTGGTACCAGGACTCACAGTCTCAGATGTAGTGAGCAGATTGGATCCATTATATACCTCAATTTTTGTAAGAGGATTGGATCCTTGTTTCACTGTCACGGTTGCAGAGGAAACATGCTGGGTTGTATTCCATTCCACAGTAGATCCATTGGTAGGACTCATACGGACACTCACCGAAGGAGCGACATAAGGATGCAGAATCGTATAGAGAAGATCTGCAACCTTAATACCACCCATAGGAGGAGTGTAACCAGCAGCAAGACCACCAATAGAAACTGTGGTAGGAACGGTTGTATCATAGTCAGTCTCATCGATTGCATTGGTAATATACTCGGTAAGTCCATTGATATCGGACATATCATGTTTATGACCAGAAGGTGCAATCGTACTGATCTTATCAGCAATTGCTTCATCCAATCCTTCGATTTGGCTCGCTTCATGGACATGATCGTAGGTGGCTGCACCAAGTCGATCCGGATCCAGCTCAATGGCAATTCTTCGAGATCCATTGTAAGTAAACTGATCATCATTCTCGGTGGTACCACCATTGATACTAATGACAAGGTCATTGGCGACCTTATTCGCAGTACCAACGGTCATATTCCCAAGATTGAGATCAGTAATCTGAGACATCGTATGTGTATGAGTAGATTTCCATTCTTCTGTGTCATCTTTCCAGGTATTCAAAGTAGAGTTGGTCTGCTCCTGAGTAGTCTTGAAAGATTTCATATCAGAATGAAAATCGGTGAGGGTAGTCCCATCACCCATAGCGACGTTACCCGCGACTGTATTGGGGTATACAATCTCGTCCGTCTTTTTGATTTTCAGGTTCGCTAAGAGTGCATCTGGCATGTTGTATCATCTCCTTGCCATTATTCTAACCACATATCCGAGATGTCCATATAGGCAAAGCCATCCAGATTGCTCTCTCCATCTCCCCATCCGAAAGACAGATAGGTGATGACGAGCTCATCATTCTTGGTATAGACCTCTTCTCCATAGCGTGTGGCAAGAGCTACGGTATCTCCGTCAGCTTCATTAATGCGAACGACCACATACTCATCCTGTTCGGTGGTAACATTCTCCTCGATGTTGGTCAAGAGGAATGCATCCAGTCCCATAAGAGACATACCGACATGAATGTTGATATAGGCCTCATCCAATCCAGTGACATCGATGATACCTCTCTCATACCAACAAGTCTTGCCGGAGCAATCCCAGGTACGATAGATGGTATCACCACTTTGATCTTCCAAGGTGATATAGACATATCGTCTCAGAAACTTAGGCACAAATTCCAGATTTCTTCGAGTGAAGATGAATTTCAATTTGTGCCGATGATGGAACTTGATTGGTTTATTGGTTTTGAAGGATACCGAATAAATATCGAAATCCGATAGTCTGTGTTTGATATAGACACAGATGGATCCAAGAGCTCCTTTGTTTAAGATATCCTCATTCTCCGGAAGAAAATCTTCTTCCCGTAAGAAAGAAGTAGCAAAGACAAAGTCGACAGTGTCTCCATTATTCAGGGTCCAACCTCCTGTGAGGTTTTCGTAATCATCAATGGGCTGATGAAGGAGAATTCGATTTGTTCTCGTGGTAATGATAGGCATAATCCCAAATCCTCCTTGTGCCAGAATATTTGAAGTAACCTTTTAAGAGGGTGTTTTTGAATAGGGTATTTGCCGTCATATGTTTTCATTTTGCATAGAAACATTACATAGTAAAAATAATGCCAAATCTAGAATGTAAGATGGTGAATGTATACATGGCAATGTCTGATGAAATTCGGAAAGTTCTTCCCGATTCCGTTCGAGAGATCAAAACTGCATCCATTGATTTGGATTTCACCGGTCTTTCCATTGCAGACATTTTTCGTAATCTCAACTCTGTCTATCCTCCCATTAGTCGAGAAAGAGGTCTTATCAAAGCTGGTAAGATGGTGATCTGCGTCATTGTAAAGTCTGAGTATCTGGCTCCCTATAAGGGAATCGTATTCATGATCACCGATGACAAGATCGAATTGAATGCTTTCTCGAAGAAGTATCTTGTATTTGCCATCAATGAGAAGAGTATCTCCGATGAGGATGATATTCTCAACATGATCAATCGACTGACAAAGTATCTGGTCCGCTACTCCAGAAATGAGATACTCAAATTACAGGACTTCTTTGTCAAATTTGTCTATGATCCTGGAGAAGAAAAACGAGAAAATGCACTTTTAGCAGAGAGCTGAAATATCCTATCTCTTCATATCACTGAAATACATCAGGTATGAAGAGATAGGATTCTTTTGTCTGTATATTATACCAGTGTGATGGGTCGGTATAGAGGTCATCATAAAACTGTAATTTTCGATGTATATTATTGTATTAGAAAGGAGTGTGATTTCGGGTATGATGACGGATAAAGTACCCACTCTGGAAGAGCTATTGGAGAAAGCAAAAGCACTTCCAGATTCGAAATATCCCAATTGGATATTCCAGGTTACCTTTCATCAGTTTGAAGATTTCCCGGAATATTGGACTGACTTCGATATGAGTGATCCTCGTGTCGAAGTCTTGCAAACCCTACCCAAGATCAAAGATGTGAATCGGTATCTGGAATTGCATCGGATGTGGGAAGACTATGTAGCCGACGTGGCTTACAAATATGGAGTCGACCCGTATCTGGTGCCGGATATGTTCCGGGTAGGTCTCATTCGGGAGTATATTCCGGATGAGCCGAGACTATCTAAGAAGACGAAGGAAACCAAAAAATTCCTCAAACATGGCATCATCCCACAGCAGACGATTGACAATGGAGAGGTCATTCACGGGTTTGTGGAGATGAATGCCAACAATGAGATCGATACCTCCTATGGTGGAGTCATTCGTGAACCGACTGAGGAGGAAGAAAATCTTCTGGGTCAAGGTACATTCGAGATTGCGTCCCAGAAACGAATGGCCGAATTCAAGAATTCTGGTATTGCTCATGACAGAAGAATCGAGTTTGTGGGTGACTATTATAGGGCATTCAATGCAGGTGTCTATGATAGTGGACCGGTTGTGGATGCCGATGGAATGATCGATATCGACAAACTTCTCAAGGATGAAGAGGAGAAAGAAAGGAAACCCGAGTGGATGAGAGAGTCGGATGAATTCATGAATTCTCTCAAAGGATCCAAATTCATCGGAGGAAGGTTTGTTGATACCAAGCTGAGTGTGGATCGACAGATTCTGGCAGCCTTTATGGCAGCTGGATATAATCCGAACCTTCTGCATGAGAGTGGAATGATGAGTAAGAAGCAGGTCTTCCTCATGGGTGCCCAGGCTGGTCTTGATATGGACCAATTCGACAATCCCAAGAAATGGGAAAAGAAGAAGAGAAAGCGGGAGAAGAAGATGCTCAAGCAGCATCAGAGGAAACTCGGTTCGATGGCATCTCTCTTGACTGCTAATGGATTCTCGGATGGATATGGAAATATGGATGATCCCATCAGTATCGGAATCGATGACGAAGATCTCTTCAAATTGTAATAAGGAGGTGTCATAGTAGTATGGATGACACACAGGATCGGATCCAATTCCAGAAGGATTTGGAAGAAGCCAATCAGGATCGGGATTATATATCGGATTTCACGGATGAACTTTTAGGAATCCAGAAACCGAGGACTCTCGATTCCTTCTTTGATGAGAAGATGGTGACTCAGACAGCGACCATCCAAGGTGCTGCGAACCAGGAAGAGTTTCTTCGGTCGGATCTGATGGATGCCAAGTCCAGGGTGAATTCCAAGTTGATGAAGGAATTCACCAAGGATGAAATCAAGATGCTCTATGTATTGGCATTGAGTATCGACTATCGAGACAATAACCAGAAAGCTGATATGCTCAAGGAGTATATGGTCAAGAAAGGGTTTGTCCCGATCGGTACCGGAACCAATCGAATGTCCTTCAAGAAGGGTCGGTATTGTTATAAGTTTGCCTTGGATCGTCGAGGGATTGCCGATATGCTGAATGAAGCCAGAAGATCTGTGGATGCTCCTCAGTTTCTGGCTCATTGTTTTGAATGCTGTGGAGTTGCCGCAGTGGATGAGTATGTCGATGTCCTGGATCGAGAGACCTTTGCAAATCCGGATGTAAAGGCAGCAATTCTGACTGTCTTGAATGAGTTGAGCAAAGAATTCATCTTTGGGGATATGGGGTACGATTCCAAGAATTATTGTAATATCGGTACCCGTCATGATTCCCAGGGAAGAGAAAGTTTGGTCTTTCTCGATTTTGCCTATATGCATCCGAGGATTGGAAATGAAGAAGCATTCACCTGTATCAAGGATGGGACGCCTCTGCGATACAATAGTCTCTTCACCAAGTATGTCTGTCCGAAATGTCAGGCAGAGTATGACTATCGGGATATTCTCTGGAGGCTGAATGCCAATAAGAGCAATTTTGAGAATAGCTTCCTGGCAGAGATTCAGTCCAATCTCTATCTGGATGAAGATATCGATACATCGGATCTGGCCGTCGATGCCGATATCTAATCTCTATTACAATCGAAACTTTATCAAGTAATTCGTATATATTATTAGAATGGAAAGAGATTAAATTGCGATTGCAAGGTAATTTAATCTCGATTCATTCGAATGAAATCAAGGAGGTACGTAACTATGGCAGCAATTGTATTTATCAGCAAAAAGCAGTTTAAGAAGGAGCAGGAGAAGCTGGCCAAGTGGGCAGACTATCAGCTCCTCGATGCAACGGGTGGGACGGATGTTTTGTCTCACAAGTATAACCACTGTGAGACCACCGATGGATTCTGCCCGGACAAGAAAGTCTATAAGCCGGTGGAGAGGGATGTCCTCGACAGTGACTATGACATGCCGGATGATTTCTCTGGAGATATCTCGGCAATTCTCAAGAGTGGATCCAACTCCGAGAAGTTTACCGAGTCTCAGAAGAAGGCTCAGAAGAGATTCCTCAAGTCCAAGAACTTCATGATGGCCTTTGGCCTCTGTCTGGATATTCTGGTTCGGACCAAGGGAATGGCGAATGTCTATATCATCGTCAAGAATGGCGTTTATAAGAACTTCGCCGAGAAGATGCTCAACCGGATGGAGAAGATCATGGGAGACCATGTAGGAAAGATCTGCTATCTGTGGGATGATCTGGATGAAGGATCTACCAAGAAGGCAGTCTTGACCCAGCAGGTTCCTCAGGCAGATCTCGACATCATCAAAGAAATGGCCATCGCCATCAATAAGGAGTATGCCGACAAATGAGAGAAGAGATTCCACTCAGGATGAATGGACTTGAAAGGTGTCCGTATGAAAAAGAAGATACCCTCTTCTTACGAGGATCGGCGTAAATTCCGGAAGGATTGACCATCATTACGGGATGCAATGGATCCAGGAAATCCACCCTTCTCTATGATATCGATGGAAAATTCAAAGGCAATGATGACTTGTATATCGTATCCTATTGAGAGAAGGAAGTCGGATTCCGGAAGTTCCTGTCTACATTCTTGTCTCTTCCAATAGCTGGGAATTCTGTGAAGGGGAACGTTGCTTAGATGCACGGTCTCTCAATTTCAAAAATTCTCCACCTATGAGGAATATCGGAAGTATATTCTGGATTCTAGGAAGAAGAAAGAACATCGACTGGAGACCTTAGAAAGACTGAGATAAGAAATATACACAAGAGATAGAGGAAACCCTAGACTCTTGTGTATATTTTCTTTTTGAGGTGATCGTTATGTTTTGGGTAAATGGAAATCTACCTTATATCATTGACACTCCCATCACAGAGTATGATATCAAGTCTGGCAATGTGAGTATCATGAGAACCTTCAAAGATCAGTTTGATCCTCCTCTGAATTTGGAGCAGATTGATCAGATTGCCGATCTGGATAAGAGTGCTCGCGTCATTCGGGTTGGGAATATGATGCGGGACATTCCGAAATTCTCCGAAACTCTCGAGAAAGGTTTCAATACCATCGTCGTGGAGTTCTGTAAGGAGAATAATCTGGATACATCTGAATCCTCCGAGGATATTGTCTCCATCAAACGAGATGCTGTCTTTGTGGTCGGTAAAGAAGTCTATCATACCGTCATTAGAGAGTATTGTCACTTTATCCCCAAGAATGTCTATGATGGTTATATGAGGATTAAGGGATATGAATTCTATATTGACTTCCAGCGTCGGAAGGTGGATGTCAAAGGAATGCAGGATCAACTTCTTCCTCTCCATAAAGAGGGAATCCTCAATCTGATCCTGGCTCTCTATGACGAGTGTGTCAAGACAGGGATGGATCGAACCAAGATCTCGAGATGGTTTGCGGATCTATGTGATGCGTATCTAAGCAGAGATCTCCCTTTTCCCTATTATCGTCAATTCGATGGGGAATCCAAGTATAGAATCCAGATGGGGGAGATGGATTATCTTACGGAGGATATCGAAGATGAAGATCTTCAGGATCTCAACATCGAATTCAATTACAAGAGGATCCTGATTCCTCTACTCAATTTATTCATCTAAAATAGAAAGGAAATCGATTATGAAATTTCGCGATTTGACCGATATGTCTGGCAGTGATCTTTTCCATTGGACCATGCGCAGATATCCTACTGTCTATCGGGATACCGCAAAGATCACCATTCAGGAAAACATTTACGCTCCGATTCAGAGAGCGAATCGGATCAACTTCGAATGCTGTGCTCTGGATATGATCGGTATCAATGCACACAATCATGCTATCACCGAGCTCACCCTGACGGTTGCTGCGAATGAGTTTGTGGCTCGTCTCTTTGTGAATTCCATCCTCTTTGTGGAAGACGAGGAAGCCTTCTATGTATCCGACGAGGATGCGAGTCTCTATACGATGAACATCCAGACGCTCGAAAGTATGCTGAATACCTACGAGAATGAGCTGGATACAAAGCCGAGTCTTTCTCCTTCCATGGAGAGCCTCTATGAGATCATCAAGAACCAATCGCTCCACTTCTTCAAGCCTCTCCTGGAAGATGGTCTTCTCAATCCGGATATGGGTATTCGTAAGGGTGAACGGCTCTACAAACTGGATGTCGACAAATTCATCAAACGGTCGGATGACAATCGGAAAGAATACATGGCGTTCCTCGACAGCTATTCGTATCTGATCGACGCCTATTGCTATGCCATCGAGAAGGATGGGAAGAAACTCGACTTTGACGAGAATAAGGCATCCAATCCTCTCCTCTATTGTGTGATCGATGAGGAGTTTTCGGACAATGTCAAGACTGATTTCCGGAAGAAAGCCGATGTGATCGTTCGGGATCTGGATACCTATTATGGGAAGCTCTTTGATTCCACCCTGAAGCATCTCTTCAAGATCCAGTCTTTCGCAGAGGATTATGCGATGATGCGGGAAGATGATGATGAGGACGAGAAGAATCTCTCGGATCGGATTCAGTCTGCCAAGCCCAATGTGGACTATGCGTATACCACCTGCTCCCATCATTTTGAAACCGATTTCGATGATGAGAAAGAGGAGAAAGAAGACGATTCGACCGAATTGGAGCTCAAATCGGTACAGATTCCTCCGGAAGAGATGGAAGATCTCTCGGAAGAAACTCCGGAAGAGAAGCCTGAGGAGAAAGAGGATAAGCCGAAGAAGCGTACGACTCGGAAAAAGAAGAGTGAGGATTCTTCTTCGGAGGAAAAACCCAAGAAAAAGAGAGGCCGTCCCAAGAAGGTACAGGAAGAACCTCCTGTGGAGGAGGAAGTTCCTGAGCTCATCGATGCATCGGAGGGCCCCTCCATTAAGATCACCATCGGCTGTCCTGTGGATGAAGATGGAAATCCTCTTCCGGAAGATACCGAGATCGTCTCCGAGCCCATCAACTTCGATGAACTTCATCGTCAGGATGTGACCGATACCGTCAACCAAGAAACCGCCATTCCCGTGGAAGAGACCGATACCTCCGACCAAACCGAATAATCTCATCACACTTCATCTCGTCTCTTCCAATCCAATATGAATGGGTATGGGAGTCAGAGCTAGAAAGATTTCTCTCCAATCTTTCTATTTCTCTGATTTCCATACCCATTCTTTTTTTACTTCTTAGAGCGGAAATAAACAAATTTTCTAATAAAAGAATCTAAAGATTGGAGGAGAGATTTCCATTGAATACCGATAGAGAAGATCGGGCGATTCAAGTGGCCAACTTTATGATTCAGAATCAAGCGACCATTCGTAAGGCTGCTGCTGAATTCTATGTATCAGCCACTACGATCAGCCATGATCTTAGGAAGCGACTTCCAAATTTAGATCCTGATCTCGCCGATAAAGTCGGTCGAGTTCTCCGACATAATGCCGAGATCCGAGCATATCGTGGCGGAGAGAGCACAAGAAGAAAATATAGGAATAAGAAGCTGAATAAAAATAAATGATGAGATACTTGATACATATTCCCATATTAGAAGAGGCTTTCTAGGGACTGTATCAAGTATCTTATTTAATCTCATATATTATCTCTTTGATAAACTGTGAGGTGATTTCAGACATTATGATTATGCCAAAAGCAGCCGTACCCATTTCCTCTCATTTTGAGAATCGATGGGTACAAGAAATGATCAATATGTATATCATGGAGTATGGAGCTCCCTTGGATGTAGATTTTGTCAAAGCACAGTTGCATCAGGTCTTTCAGTCGAGAGCCTATAATCCCAGAATGAGGATGGTGAATAACTATTCCAATCGGGTAGCAGAGACAGGTCTGATTCAGCTTTATGATTACATTGCAGAGAAGAAACCCGTTATCTCTGGCAATGGATGTCTCTTTCAGCAGCATAGCAGAGGATTCAATCCGGAGACAGCCTGGATTATCGGATTGATGGATCGTCGGAAAGTCTTAAAGAAGAAAATGTTCCAGGCGATGGTGGCTGGTAATGATGCTCTATATAATGTCTATTACAGACTCCAGCTCAATACCAAGATCAAGATTAATTCTCTCTATGGTGCCACCGGTTATGTCCGGTTTATTCTCTATAATCTGTATCTGGCACAGGCGGTTACTGCCTATGGTCAGATGATCATTTCTACCGCAGCACAAACCTTTGAAGCCTTTATCGCAGACAATTACAATTTCCTCGATTCGACGACGGTCTATGGACTGATTCGAGACTGTGTCAAGGAATCGGTTCGTACCGATGATCAGGTAATTCTTCGGGATGAACGAATTGGGAATGTAACAGTGGAGGAAGTCTTTGGTCGTGTGATGCAGCAGATCGTCTTTCCGACCAATCCTCAGTTTGAGAATTCTCTCAGAAGAATGCTGGAGAATTGTGATGAATATGCACTCAAGCTCATCTATTATAAGAATAATCTCAGAGGTCTCTTTAGTCGGAATCCGGAATTGAAGGAGATTCTTCGGAGCTATCTCGTCAATCTTCATTCCGAGTCCAAGGATAAGGATGGCAATATCATCATCATTCCCACTCTGATGGAGCCGAATAAAGGAGCCTTGGTACCAGAATCAGCTGAGGTGAATGATCTTCTCTGGAGATTCATCAAGCTCTTTGTCTTGTATAAGGAGCCGATCTATGACCGAGTGAGAAAGACCAAGTATCAATATAAGAAGGCAGTTTCCTATATTGATACAGACTCCAATTTCCTCTGTCTGGATCCTTGGTTTGTCTATCTGAATGAGAATGTCTTCCATCCGGAAGATATACCTCAGACCACCGAGGAGAAAGACCAGAGAACCTATGCGATTGCCAATACATTCAATGTCTGGATCAGTGATGTTGTCCATACCATGTTTGGAATCATGACAGGAAACTTCAATGTCGACCCGGAGATTGGTAAGAGGCTCAATATGAAATCGGAGGTTCTGTATTCCCGTATTGTCTTCGTCGATGTCAAGAAACGGTATCTGGGTAAGATGAAGCTCAAGGAAGGAAATGTCGTTCCTCCCAAGAAGCAGGCAGACTTCAAAGGATTTGACTTTATGAAGTCCACCACCAAGCCATTCCTGAAAGAGTATTACATCAAGCTGTCGATGGAGAAGATTCTCTCTCCGGATGTCATCTCTCCTCGGGATGTCTTCCGAGCCATTCTTCTCTTTAAGAGACAGATTGAGGAAGATCTTGAGAATGGTGAGACCAAGTATTACAAGCAAGCCAACATCAAACGGATTGAGGAATACGCCGAGAGAGCCTATTCCACTCAAGGAATCAAAGCCGTCACTCTCTGGAATACCCTCAATCCAGATTATCAGATCCAACTTCCCTCCGATGTCGACATTGTGCCAATGCGGTGGGAAGAAGGAAGGAAGACCAAGGAAGGTCCCAAGGTCATTCAGGATCACTACGTCTATGTCGGGAAGAAACTCAAGAAGGCAAAGGATGGAGGTGTGACCGAAGTTGATGCCTATCAAGACAATGACACTCCTGTACTTCGTGAATTGCAAGAGAAGTATCCCGAGACCTATCAGATTCTCAATGATAGGATCTTCCACAATGAGAATCTCAACATTCGCAAGATGGGAATTCAATGGATGGCAAAACCAAAGAATCCCAACATTCCGGTTCCGGCCTGGTACTATGACTTCGTGGATTCCGCCACGATTGTGGATGATGCACTGAAGCTCTATTATCCGGTCTTGGAATCGATCGGTCTCAATATTGCCAAAGTATCTACCAATAAGACCTGCTTAACCAACATGGTCAGTCTGTGAGGTGAAACGTCCTATGAATGAGAGAAACACTCATCTCATCGTTGTCCCTGGATTCATTCTGGGAAGATGGCTTCATGCAGTGGAAGTGAAACTGATGCGAGATCCCAATCTGGAGAATGAAGTCGTTCACTCAAGTGACCACTGTGTATTATTGGCTTTATCCGGAAAGAATATCACAGGAGATCATCCAGAGAATATTGTCTCCGCCATCTTTCAGGTGGATGATGAATATCTCAAATTCTTTCTGGATACCATCCAGCATTTGATCCAAGATGAGTTGAGAAATCGAAGATTGTATCCCAAAAACACAGATCGAGATTGAGGAGAATTCGATATATTATTTTATTAGAGAGGCCGATATTCAATGACCTACAAAGAATGGAAAAAATTGAATCCGGACATCATTCAAAAGCGCAAGGAGGAAAAGCGCATGGTAAAAGAAAAGAAAATGATGGAGGAGACTCCGCATTATGAACCCCCCTATTGGCCTGTGATCATTGCCGGATTTCCCGGTGTGGGAAAGACCTATGCCAAAGAGCATTGTACCAAATGGGGCTTCAAGGTGGTAGAACTGGATACCACTCCCTATCTCTGGAAGAAGAATGAAGAGTCGGGAAAAATCCAGAAGATTCCTGGCTTCCCTGGGAATTTCTATGAGGATCTCCTCAAGATTCTCAAGGATGGTCAGAATACCGATGTGATCCTGGTGGATGCCCATTCCGCCGTACAAAAGCTTCTGATGGATCATCATTTGAAGTTTGTCACAGTCTATCCAAGAAAGGAGTGTAAAGAAGAATATCTGAGAAGGCATATCCGTGCTGGGAAACCCTTCGCCTTTGTTGATTCCATCAATGAGAATTGGGATTCTTTGATGGAAGAAGCACTCGAGAGAGCGAGAAAGGGCCAGGACATTCTCTTCTTGGGGAGTGACAAGTATCTCGATGAGGATACCATCCTCAGTATCCGAATGAAATATGGAGCATTGAGAGCTGCCGCTATGGTGGCGATGGAATCCTTGTAATCTCATATTACCGATTTCACATTCTCTATAAATTCATTCCAGAGAAAGCCAAAGTAATTTTATGTATATTCAGGAGGAATATTCGTATGCTGTATAACAATGGAAATGGGAATAGCAATGGACGGAATTACAGCCAGTTCGATGTGAACACCAATTCTCTGTCCGTCTTCTCTGGGAATATGTGCATGAGACTCGATCTGTATAACAAGAATCTGCAGGTCGGTCTGATTCGTGCGGTGCAGACTTCGGAAGGAAGAAACACCTATCCGAAGGACAATGCCATTCGGGCTCTCTTGACTCCGGATCGTGTCCAGGCTGTTGTGACTCTGATTACCGATGGGGTCATTCCGGCTCTGGAAGCTCATCGTCCCTATGAGGGTTCCATCATCACCAACTCCAAGATGTCTACCATCGTTCGGGTTGGCTGTGATGCGGATGGGAATGCCTACTTCGACATCTATACCGGTATGGACGATCGTCGGATTCCGAAGGATGCCGCTCGGTATCAGTTCCCGAAGAATCAGACACTGTCTCGTTTCGATGCTAAAACGGGCGAGTATGAGCAGGGTCCTGACATCCAGGGTCAGCTCTATCTCGTTGCCCGTTGCATGGAAGACTTTATCTACAATTCTTCGATGGCGGCAGTTCATAGCTACCGGATTGTGGAGAACTCCTACAACCGTCGGATCATGAATCTGCTCCAGGATATCGCTGCCAAGATGGGAATTCCTGTCCAGAGAGTTTCCTCCGAAGGAAATTCCAATGGTGGATATCGCTATGGTGGCAATGGCAACTCCAACAATGGTGGTGGGTTTGCCAACTCCTCGGTGATGAACTCACCGATTCCGGAAGCGAATGTGACCACCCTCGACAACATCGACTCTCCGGAACTTCCTTTCTGACATTCTCTCTTATCTAGAGGAGGAGTCGGACATAGATAGAAT
>ENA-OPDG01001695-OPDG01001695.1-human-gut-metagenome-genome-assembly--contig:-NODE-1695-length-14302-cov-2.393697_pt1 | contig 14302 bp, 11 predicted proteins | sample MGYA00241259_ERZ501498 | MGnify/ENA primary metagenome ERZ501498 (study PRJEB25962, sample SAMEA2042582) | human gut metagenome | biome: human gut; feature: human-associated habitat; material: faeces... | reverse complement strand
CAGGAATCGTTAACACAACGGCTACTTTCAATGCTTTCGTCACAATGGCTTTTCCGATGTAGAAATCCCAGAAATCTCCGTTGTAAGGAACTCCAGCTGCAATGGCTTTCGCCGTATCAATCACAGAGCCACCACCAACGGCGAGCATCATGTCTACGTTTTCTTTCCGGCAGAGATCGATTCCTTCATACACTTTCGTGTCTATCGGGTTAGGCTGTACACCACCCAGCATGCAATAGGGAATACCTACTTCCTGCAATGATTTCTCAACACGGGCCAACAAGCCGCTACGTATCACGGAACCGCCACCATAAACAATCATTATTTTGCGTGCACCGTATTTCTGTACTAACACTCCGGTCTGCGCTTCCGTATCCCGACCGAACACGAATTCAGTAGGGCTGTAAAAGATAAAATTATTCATTGTCGTTTTCTTTATAGGTCTTTTCGTCAGTCTTTTCTATAGATCCAAATAGAACTCCTTTGACAAGTTTTTCTATAAGTTCTTTTATAGAGCCCTTCATAAGAGTCTTTATAGATCAGACAAAGTTATAAATTTAAGCAGAATATCTTTCTTTTGATTGTTTAAAATTTCCTACTTTCATTAGTACAAGTCCGATTACAATCCAGACCATTTCGCGTATACGGGTAATCAAAGCGGCATAGACTCCGTAAGCTCCGGAAAGGGAAAGGCCGCCTACGGCGAGGGCAAAGCCACCTTCACGACCTCCCAATTGCATAGGCAGGAAAAACAGCAGATTAGCAAGTAAAGAAGAGAAAGCCGCAATCAGGCAGCAGTCGGCAAAGCTGACATGGGTGGTCAGCACGTTCAGTATCAGCCATATTTCAAGACAACTGACTACACGGGCGGTATATTCCAGTAAGAGGGCGCTATAAAAGGTTTGTTTCTTTTGTTGGTGGAGAAGGGCAATTTGTTTGTCTATATTCTCCAACTTCTCTTTATGCGCGTTTGCAAAATGAAATACTTTCTTTTTCAGAAAAGGAATACGACCACCCATACGGACAAAAGCCACAGCCATCCCCTGCCGATAGCCTTTCATAAAAAGAATAACAATCAGCAAGCAAAAGACAGTAATAGCTCCTAAGATTATCCCCATCATCCACCCCACCGGATAGAGACAAACGTAAAGCAACACTGAACTTAACCAAAAGCAAAAGTGGGAAAAGATATGCATCATCACATAAAGAATTACTGATGAAGTTGCCTTACTGGCCCCAACATAAGGAGTCAGCTCCATAATGCGGTAAGGCTCTCCTCCCATCAATCCCACCGGGGTGGCATAATTCAGTGCAAATCCGGAAACTGTCAGTTTATAAACTTTCCAAAATGGAATAGGTGTTCCCTTTTTTCCATCCCGGATGATAATATACCAAGAAAGGGTATTGAACAGATAAATAATAATCCATAACCCTACCACAGCCGGCAACCACATTCCCGCCCGGCGCAAATTAGCCAGTAGTTCATCATACTCCATATCAAAAGAACAAAGCATCACTACGATGGCTGCAATTCCAAACATCAGGAATATATTTCTATACTTACTTTTCACTTCGTTATGTATTTATGATACAATCGTGCGCAAATCGCCTCATGGCAATGACGCATATATACAAACAAAGAGGTCATCACAACAACCTCGAACACAAAATACAACCATGGTTCGCCAATCAACAAACTGATATATAGAGCAATGGCACGTGTATTAAAAGTCAAGATATTGGTATATTTCATCAAAGGTTTGCTAGCCGCACGAAATTCATCCCGTAATTCCTGTGGAATATTGTCTCCATACTTTTCCTTCACCAATGCATAAAACAGTTGGAAATTAGGAGTCATTCTTTCCTGCTGACGTGTATAATTACCATAGAAATACAAGAAAGCTTTCCACCAGAAGTTTCCCTTCCACGGCAGACTGTAGAAGATTTCACGCTGTTGTTTGAAATTATCCAATTCGCTTCCGCTTTTCCCTTTTAAAAAGTATAAATGAATATTACGATAATAATCCGCCAATGTACATTGTTTGCTATGACAAACAGTACCCGAAACAATAGCCAATATCCAAATAAAAATACCCCAATGCATGCCGTCACCAATATGAAACGGCATGGGTTGGTTCATCAGTCTGAGACAAATTGCCGCATAAATGGTAAAGAACCAAATATCACCGGCAAATCCATCCAACATACGCCCCCACTGGGTTTTCTGTCCTGTCAAACGCGCCAATTGTCCATCCGCACTGTCATAATGATTCGCCCACATCAACAAAAGTATACCCAAAAGAGTATGTTTCATATCAGGATAATAAAACATCACACCAGCACCTATACCTAAAATGATAGAAAAAATGGTTACCACATTAGGGTGTACCTTTAGTTTTTTAAAAAATAATGCCCATGCATAACCTATGGGACGGTTGAAATAAATATCCAGGAACTCCTCTGTGTCCATGGATTTGAAAGAAGCCTCTATTCCTTTCTTCTCACTTTCTGTACTCATGTCTTTTTTATTTCATTTGCTTTTTAGCCCGTTTATAAATGCACTCTGCAATTTTACCTCCCGCTTCCTCACGGCAACGGGCAAAGCTGGGCCAGTCGTTAAAATCGATTATTCGCAGTGTGCCATCAGCTGAAATCACACAATCACCTCCGTAAATGGGCACATTCAGCGCCTCGGCAGCTTTATCACTTTGTATTTTCAATTCCTCTACGCTAAAAGGAGTTCCTTTAGCTATCCCATTTATTTTCTCCAGACCAAACTTGCTGTGCGAACAAGGAGAGGGATAAAACCAATAAAAAAAATCGGTTCCATGCACTCCGTAGAATTTTACCAAGTCACCTTGCAAATGTTCGTTTATGACTGCAACAGGAATACCGCGTTTACGGAAATCAGCCAATATATTTTCTACCTCTTCCTTACAGGTGGCGTAGGCAACATCTTCTTTCACCATAGCGTGAGAGTCACCTCGTTTCACCCAACAAGGATAACAATTTTCCAAATACTCATCTGCCGTAGAAATTATAAAACTTTGCGGATGAGGAACTCCGTTCTTTATAAGTAATTCTGTCATTGGCTTACGCACACAATTATCTATACCGTAGGCAGAGTTTATCACCAATGCACCTTCATCCTCCAAAGACCTCAAACGAGCTATCGTTACCTTATCACGGGCCATATCAAAAATAATATCTCCCTTGACACCCTGTTCCACGAAATCTTTCTCCGCATAAACTTTCACCTCACAGCCCAACCGCCGCAATTCCTCCGTCACCTTATAAAATATGGCGGCATCATTGTCTACATGATTGGGGGAATATTCATTTCCACGGCTTACCCCTATTATTGAAATTACATCCATTCCTTCTGTTGTGTTTAAGTTACTCCTCTTTACCGGCTAGAAAATTCTCAGCTTTCACGATATCACCAGCATGATCTACATCCAAAATTTTTGTAAAAGGATAAGCCTTTAATTTCAAGCCGTCGGCTACCAACTGTCGTTGAAAGTTACGCATACGTGACATACCTTTCTCCATACACCCATGCAACGTCTTAACGGCTGCCGGGGTCAGACAATAAATGCCTCCAGATATATAACGGCATTCGGGAGTCGCCTCATCATGGAAACCTGTTATATCCAAAGCACTGTCCGTAGATATATAAAGCGGTTTTTCATCATCTATAAAATCCGTTACCGCCATATACCCATCTGTTTCCGATTGTTTGAACGTTTCAATAAAAGTCGAAAACTCTTCTTCACGGAATATAGTATCCACAGTAGTCAAGCAGAATTTATCATCCTGCAAATAAGGGCTCAGTTCATAAAAACTGTGCATGGAACTGGGGGTAGTTTTCACAACTACTTCCAATGGGATCTTTGCTTCTGCCTGTAGTTTTGCCAAATGCTCTTTTGTCAATGGACTTTCATTATTAATAATGACAACCACCTTATCAGCTCCGTTACGTACAAAAATCTGTATCAAGCGATCAATCATGGCAACTCCGTTCAGTTGCACCAAAGGTTTGGGCAAAGCAACCCCTTCTTGCGAAAGCCGGGAACCTTCACCCGCTGATATAATTGCAAATTTCATTTCTACTTTTTCTTGAAATTATATTTTAAACCGATCGTCCATTAATCTTCATCATCAATGGTATCCAATTTCAATTTATCGCTATCATCCCGTTTTTCATAATATTGTTTACGCAGCGGATGTGCATGAATCTCTTTCTCGACAACACGGTTACGGAAAACATCCATAGCCACATAAATAGCCTGGCGAAAAGAATCTTCCAAGGCAACCCCTTGCCCGGCAATATCATACGCAGTACCATGTGCCGGAGAAGTACGTACAATGGGAAGTCCCGCAGTGTAATTCACTCCTTCATCCATTGCCAAAGCTTTGAAAGGAGCCAATCCCTGATCATGATACATAGCTAGAATTCCATCAAAATGAGTATAGTTGCCAGATCCCATAAAGCCATCGGCCGGATAAGGTCCGAAACACTGAATGCCTTTGGCAACCATTTCCTTCATTGCCGGAATTATAATGTCACTCTCTTCCGTACCAATCAATCCCTCATCACCCGCATGAGGATTTAATGAAAACACAGCTATACGCGGACTGTCGATGCCAAAATCCTCTTTTAAAGAACGATGGAAAACAGCCAATTTTTCCATAATAAGTTCCTTGGTAATATCTTGTGCTATCTCGCGTACAGGAACATGACCAGTCACCAAAGCTACCCGGAAATCATTCTTCAGCAAAATCATTAACGCCTTCTGTCCTTCCCCCACACGCTCTTCAATATATTCCGTATGACCGGGGAAATGAAAACTTTCCGACTGAATGGTATGCTTATTGATAGGAGCAGTTACCAAAACATCAATCATTCCCTCCCGATAATCCTGCAAAGCTCTCTCCAACGCATCCAAAGCTGCTTTACCAGCCTCCGGTGTCGGTTTGGAGAGCTCCACCTTCAATTCGTCTTCCGTACAATTCACGATGCTCAGTTTATCCGGCTGAGCATCATCTGCAGAATTGACAATACTGAAATTTGTTTGAATATCCATTGCTTTACGATGATAAGCAGCCACTTTAGGCGATCCATAAATAATGGGTGTACAAAGTTCCAGCATGGTAGGATCCGAAAAAGTTTTGAGAATTACTTCATATCCTACTCCGTTGATATCCCCATGAGTAATACCAACTCGTATCTTGTAGTTATCTTCCATCTATATTATATATTATATGTCTCTTCTTACTTTACCCGGCTTGTTGTATCTATTTTTTCTTCCGGAATATTACCACTAATTACAATTTCGTCAATCAAGCTTTCATTGGGCAATCTCAATGTATAAAGTGAAGCTTCCATCTGACGCATCAGATTACGTTTCAATTTATCCGGTGAATAGATAAAGGCCTCAACCACAACGACACGGCCGTTAGCACGATCCACCCGTGCATGAGACACAAACGGACCTCCCATCATGTCACCTTCCATTTCCCATAATCCGCGGGCTTCTTGCGCATACTCTCCTTTTACAACAATATCTTCCACATCTACAAACATAGAGTCTGTTGCCATATACATTCCTTCGCGTTCACCCGGAATATTTGCTTTCATTACAGAATCACGTTTATGAATGAAATAATCTTTAGTAAAGGTATCCTTATCCGTATAAGGATAAGAGTACATTACAAAATTCATATCCGCTGTAGCACGATTAGTAGAAGCCCACAAAAAATCTTTGCCTTCTTTATAGTTAGCCAGTTCTACCGGCACCCAGATATCACAATCAAAAATACTTCCTACCTTAGTGGAAATCACATCGCTATGTTTTTGTTTCAACAAAGTTATCTGACGATTCATCTCAGCTTTCACAAAGAAATCTATAATCACTTTACTGTTCTTTGCTACAAATTCCTCAAATTCGTCTTCATTAGGAGCCTGAATTGTCATAATCATCTGCGGAGACGCATAAACATCACGGGAAAACTTGAGTTTGGGCTGAGTATAAATATCTTGAATATCCACAATGATGATATTACGGAATATTTTCAGCACACGGTCAAAATGCTGAGGGTCCACATTTGATATACGAAACGAACGTTCCGCCTGGGGCAGTCCGGGCACATTGGTATCCAATACATCAAACAATGCACGTCCTGCAGGACGATCCCATACAGGTTTATTTACTACGACCAATACTTCGTAAGGCCTACCGCTGGACGTGGGGGTAAACAAGTTCTTTTGTCCCTTCTTACAAGAAGCCAGTACCAGAACCACCAGCACCAAACTTAAATAAAATGCTATTCGTTTCATAATTATATGGTATTATTGTTGTTATTTACTGTAATGTAACACCTTTCTCCTTCTGTTGTTTAGCCGTTGACAACATTCCACAAGCAGCAAAAATATCTTCTCCTCTTGAAGCACGGATCGTAGCAAATACGCCATGCTGCGTCAAGTAATCACGGAAGGCAACCATTGTTTCCATATCTACCCCTTCCAAATCCACATTAGGAATGGCATGAAACCGGATCAAATTGACACGACATTCAATGCCGCGCAAAAGTTTCACAATCTCTTTAGCGTAAATAAGTGAATCGTTCACCCCTTTGAATACGATATACTCAAAAGACAGACGCCGCTGTTTGCTAAAATCATAATTATGCAATATATCAATAATTTCCGTAATGGAAAAAGCTTTCTCGGCAGGCATTAAATCCCTTCGTTGCGAAGGAATCGGAGTATGCATACTGATAGCAAGATGACAATCACTTTCATTCAGAAAGCGCTCCAGTCCTTTCTTTAAACCCACAGAAGAAACAGTGATGCGTTTCGGGCTCCAACCGTAACCATATTCTGAAGTCAGAATCTCAAGCACTTTCAACACCTCATCCAGATTGTCGAAAGGCTCTCCCATACCCATGAAAACAAGATTAGTCAGCTTTTCCCTTTCAGGAATAGAATAGATCTGGTTTAATATTTGATGGGCACTCAGATTAGCTGTAAAACCTTGCTTCCCGGTCATACAGAACTTACAATTCATCTTGCATCCCACTTGCGAGGAAACGCAAAGAGTAGCCCGGTCCTCATCGGGTATATAAACCGCTTCAATAAAATTATGAGCCGGTGTACGGAAAAGATATTTCACCGTACCGTCTACCGAACGCATTTCTTCCACCGGAGCAGATGCTCCCACCTCATACCCTTCTTTCAATGCTTCGCGATGCTTTAATGACAAATTGGTCATTTCGTCTATCGTTTCCACCTTTTTATCATACAACCAAGACGTAATCTGCTTTGCGGCAAATTTAGGCATTCCCAGATTCCTCACAATCTGTTGAATCTCATCCAATGTCCTGCCAAGTAATGCTGTTTTCGGAGTTTCCATTTATATTTAAAAGACAATTAGCGTACAAAGGTAGAGAAAAAATAAGATATATTACCTATCTTTGCCGTGAGAAATACTTTTTAACAATGAGAAAAACAATTAATTGCTTTATTCCTTATAGGGAAAGCACAGCGGCAGAACAGACAATCCATGCTCTAAAAGAAAGTAGCATAGTCAACAAAATCTATCTGCTGAACATCGAACCCAACAAGACATTATCCACCCCCGAAGGATGCGAAATATTACCTGTTGATTCACTAACCAGTTCTAAGACAATGAAGATGATTGCTGAAAAAGCAGACACACCTTATATATTGCTCTACACCAAGACTTCTGCTTTGGAACTGGCTTACAAGGCACTGGAACGCATGACGGACTTCCTGCAGGACAGAGAATGCGGCATGGTCTATGCCGACCATCATGAATGGAAAAACGGAGAAAAGAAGAAACATCCCGTCAACGACTACCAACCCGGCAGTGTGCGTGATGATTTCGATTTCGGTCCGCTACTGATATTCAACAGAACGGAATTCATCCTCGCCAGCCTCCAAATGACAGAGGAAAGAGAGTATGCCGCCCTTTATGAACTGCGCCTGCTCCTTACCCTCCATTCTCATCTGGTACATATCAACGAATATCTTTATACGGAAACAGAAAGCGACAACCGCCTGTCCGGCGAAAAGCAGTTCGACTACGTAAATCCCCGTAACAGAGAGGTACAGATAGAAATGGAAGAAGCATTCACACGATACTTGAAATCTATCAATGCCCTCCTTGAACCCATATGTGTGGAAACGGATGTAAAGAAAGGAAATTTCGAGTATGAAGCCTCCGTCATCATCCCCGTGCGCAATCGCGCCCGTACCATTGACGATGCCATCCGGTCGGCACTCGCACAAGAAACACGCTTTCCATTCAACATCATCATCGTGGACAATCACTCGACAGACGGAACCACAGAAATCATCGGTCAATACAAGGACAACAAAGCGGTAATCCACCTTCAGCCCCAACGTACCGATCTGGGCATAGGGGGATGCTGGGACCTCGCAATCAACCACCCCCGGTGCGGACGCTTCGCCATACAGCTTGACAGCGATGACCTGTACAGCGACACCCATACCCTGCAAACCATCGTAGACACGTTCTACAAAGAGCAATGCGCCATGGTAATAGGAACTTACCGCATGACGGACTTCCGGCTGAACACCATCGCTCCGGGAGTGATAGACCATAGCGAGTGGACGAAAGAGAACGGACACAATAACGCATTGCGCATCAACGGTCTGGGGGCTCCGCGCGCATTCTTCACACCTATCCTGCGCGAAACAGGCGTGCCCAATGTCAGCTACGGAGAAGATTATGCCCTGGGACTCATTTTCTCGCGCCAATATAAGATAGGAAGAATCTATGATGTACTCTATCTGTGCCGCCGCTGGGAAGGGAACTCGGATGCCGCCCTGAGCATAGAGCAGACCAATGCCAACAATCACTACAAAGACAGCCTGCGCACCCGTGAACTGGGAATCCGCAAAAAATATACAGAAGAGCTGAAGAACCGGAATGAAATCAAGCGATTTATAGACAGCCAACTGGCGTGCTGGCCACTGGCACACCACAACCACGAGGCATTACAGACTATACAGACCAAGGAACTGTCCATAAACGGCTACACGTTTGTGGTACAGTGCAATGCACAGCGTGCGGTTTCGACTACCGCCAAAGTGGATAAGGACAGCATCCAAGCACGCCCCTGTTTCCTGTGCAAGGAAAACCAGCCTAAGGAGCAGAAAGCACTGGAAACCATCACTGCAAACAGAATATGCGTTAACCCTTATCCCATATTGCCGGATCACCTCACTATCGCCCATAAAGATCACATCCCCCAACTCATGGATGAGAATATTTTCAGTTACGATGACGTCCGTGCATTCGTACAGAAATATCCGGACTACGCCCTATTCTATAATGGAGCACATTGCGGAGCCTCTGCACCGGACCATCTCCATCTTCAAGGAGTCAGAAAAACTGATGTTCCCATCATCCCGAACGTACAACAGCTGATAACCCACGCACAGACAATCGATATACGCAGCATGTATTTTCCCTACCTAGAAGAAGAGGAAGATTATCCACTAGAATGTAGCCGAATTTACCTCAACACCAAGGACTATCCCTGTCCTTTGGTAATCCTCTCAAGCAACACGCATTATGACGACTCCCTGTTATACAGTGCCCTCGCCGCTTTCCCACCGGATGAAGACGGACAAGAAGCGAAGTTCAACCTGCTGTTATGGAAGGAAGGCCATCTATACTATACGGTGGTTTTTCCCCGCAGCAAGCACCGTCCCGACTGCTACTTTGCAGAAGGCAGCGAACAGATGCTCATCAGTCCGGGAGCTTTGGACATGGCTGGCGTAATCGTCACCACCCGTCAGGAAGATTTCGACAAAATAACAGAAGAAAAAGTGGCATCCATCATAAAAGAAGTGGGAATAACAGTAGAAGAAGCCGAGAAGATACCCGGACGTTATTTTGACGAGAAAGCAAAAAGATAGAGAGAACACGAAGAGATGAAGGAATTACAGCAAGCCCAAAAACAAGACGAATAACAATGAAAGAACCCGAAATAAGCGTAGGAATAGTAAATGCACAAGAAATTCATTTTTCACTGAACGGCAATTTTTTCGCTAAAGGAGAAACAGTCTGTGGTGAACAACAAGTAGCCTTCAGCGAAGGAGGTATTCTGTGGAATGGTAATCTTTACCGCGAACTGACCTTCACTCCACAAGACGAACATGCCTCGTTTTCATTATATGACGTAACCATCGGAATTAATTTCCACTGGGAACGGCAAGAAACCCAAAGTTTTATGGGAACACTGAAACTAGTGGTGGACGAAGGCAAAATCACCGCTATCAATATTCTTCCCGCCGAAGACTATCTGATAAGCGTCATCTCCTCGGAGATGAACGCCACTTCCTCTTTGGAGTTTCTGAAAGCCCATGCCGTGGTATCACGCAGCTGGCTGTTTGCCCAAATAGAGAAACGCAAGGCCTTGAGTGACAAAAACGAAGGCTTTTTCTCCTTTATCAAAACCGATACCGAATACATCCGCTGGTACGACCGCGAAGATCATACCATATTCGATGTTTGCGCCGATGACCATTGCCAACGCTACCAAGGAATAACCAAAGCATCCAGTGCCGCCGTGACCGAAGCAGTAAGAGCCACCCGCGGACAATTGCTGATGTATGAACGCGGCATTTGCGATGCCCGTTTCTCCAAATGCTGCGGAGGAGCAAGCGAGGAATTCGGATACTGCTGGGAAGACAAGAATTATCCCTACTTGTCTACAATCCGTGATGCGGAAGAAGAAGAAAACCGCCCGTTACCCGATCTGACCAAAGAAGAAGAGGCAGAGCGTTGGATACGTACTTCTCCTGTTTCGTTCTGTGATACCCACGATAAAAAAGTCATTTCACAAATTCTGAACAACTACGATCAGGAAACTACAGATTTCTATCGTTGGAAAGTACGTTATTCCCAGGCAGAATTATCCGAACTGATCCGTCAAAATACAAAATCGGATTATGGGGACATCATCGACCTGATTCCTATCCAACGCGGCAAATCCGGACGTATCTGCAAACTGAAAATTGTAGGTTCGCTAAAAACATTGACTATCGGAAAGGAACTGGAAATACGCCGCACTCTATCTTCTTCCCACCTGTTCAGCTCAGCCTTTGTAATAGATAAGGGAGAACTGAAAAACGGCGTTCCCGAATGGTTTCTGCTGACCGGCGCCGGCTGGGGACATGGAGTAGGGCTCTGCCAAATCGGGGCTGCCGTAATGGGAGAACGGGGATATACCTACGATGAAATTCTATTGCATTACTATAAAGGTGCGGATATCCGCCGTTTTTATTAACAGGCCCCGCCCACATGGGCGGGGATTCCATTCGGACTCTTTAAAATGAAAGGAACCATGAAAAACAAGCATACCTCGCCATGGGCATGGATACCCACTCTATACTTTGCACAAGGGCTGCCCTATGTGGCAGTAATGACCATTTCGGTCATAATGTATAAAAGATTAGGCATCAGCAATACCGAGTTAGCTTTTTATACCGGCTGGCTCAACCTGCCTTGGGTTATCAAGCCTCTATGGAGCCCTTTCATTGATCTTATCAAGACGAAACGCTGGTGGATTATCACCATGCAACTTTTAATCGGCGCAGGACTGGCGGGCATAGCCTTCACCATCCCCACAGAGCATTTTTTCCAACTCACTTTGGCCGTTTTCTGGTTACTGGCATTCAGCTCCGCCACACACGACATTGCTGCCGACGGCTTTTACATGCTGGCACTGGACTCGCATCGGCAAGCCCTGTTTGTAGGAATCCGCAGTACCTTCTACCGTATTGCAACCATTGCGGGACAAGGATTACTTATCATGCTTGCAGGAAGACTGGAATTATTCCCGTTACTTATTTTATTCCATCCAGCGATTTGGAAGGAATTGTTTACGCAGAAAATCACGATGAGGAGGAAGAAGAAATTCTGAGTTGCTGCAGGCAAGGCAGGCACCCTCCGGGAATAAAAGAAACTATATTTGTGACTTTAGTCGCGGCTTGCTTATGCGCTCGTATCTAAACCTTGCTCCGAGGTCACAAATATAGTTTCTTTAATCTTTCCAACATATTTTTCGAGCGTTCATCTGCAAATCCCTCTCCAACTAATTCCCCAAATTTTCAATAAACAAAATTCAAGAAAATAAATTATAATTATAATCTTCAGAAAGTAAGAGACTTTTTGTTCGTTTTGTTATTCCAAACCGGAAAGCAGAAAAATATCTATGTTTACTTTTGGTAAAGTCAATAGTGGATTTTATTGCCTTTTTATAAAAGTTGAACAAAAATGTAGGGGGTTATTGATAGGCATATGAAATAAGAGTTAGTTATTGAAAATATTTCTCAATAAATGCATTGACTTCTAATTATAATTAGGGTATACTAACTTTCGTAGAAAAGAAATTCATACAGATGTACTAGGTGATTATCAGATACACTGTCGGAAAATTTGCTTTAGAAAAGGAGATGATAATATGCCACTGTCTATGGTGAAAGCAGGAGAACCAAACGTCATTAAAAAGGTAGGAGGAAAGTCAGAAACGAAAAAGTTTCTTGAAAACCTTGGCTTCGTTGTTGGTGGTCTGGTGACCGTAATATCAGAAATCAATGGCAGTCTCATTGTGAATGTCAAAGATTCCAGAGTTGCTATTGGAAAAGATATGGCTAATAAAATCCTTGTTTAAAGCAAGTTTTTTGTTCCGATGAATAAGTATGAATAAAAAGGGAGAATAAAGACATGAAAACATTAAAAGAAGTCGCTGTTGGTCAGACAGTAACAGTGAAGAAGCTTTCTGGTGCCGGTCCTGTGAAACGTCGTATTATGGACATGGGAATCACAAAAGGTGTTGAAGTTTATGTAAGAAAGGTTGCTCCTCTTGGTGATCCTGTAGAGGTAACAGTAAGAGGTTACGAGTTGTCTCTTAGAAGAGCAGATGCAGAGATGATTGAGGTAGAATAATCAATTTTTTTTACTCTTTTAGTTAGTACTTGCTAATATATATTAGCAGTTGCGCGTTAATGTTAGTAATGACATCTAAAGATAAGCAATAATAAACTTTAGTTGTTTTTTTAAAACATTAGTAAGTTTGAAATTTGAGGAAAAGGAGAAAAAAATGTCAGTAAAAATTGCGTTAGCAGGTAACCCAAACTGCGGTAAAACGACATTATTTAATGCCCTGACAGGTTCTAACCAGTTTGTTGGTAACTGGCCGGGTGTTACTGTAGAGAAAAAGGAAGGAAAGTTAAAGGGACATAAAGATGTTGTCATCATGGATTTACCAGGTATCTATTCCCTTTCTCCATATACATTAGAGGAGGTAGTTGCAAGAAATTATCTCATTGGAGAAAGACCAGATGCAATCATCAACATTGTAGATGGTACGAACATCGAGCGTAACCTTTACTTATCCACACAGATTATGGAACTTGGTATTCCAGTAATCATGGCAATCAACATGATGGACCTCTTAGAGAAATCTGGAGAGAAGATTGACATTGCAAAACTTGGTAAAGACCTTGGGTGTGAAGTTGTTGAGATTTCCGCATTAAAAGGTACTGGAATCAAGAAGGCAGCAGAAAAGGCAGTTGCATTAGCACAGTCTAAGAAGTCTGCAGAAGTTGTACATAGCTTTGATAAGAAGGTAGAAGATGCAATTGATGCTGTAAAGGTAATGTTGGGTTCTCAGGTTCCAGAAGAACAGAAACGTTTCTTCGCAATCAAGCTTCTTGAAAGAGATGATAAGATTGTAGAACAGTTAAATACAGTTCCAGATGTTTCTAATGAGATTAAAGCTCTTGAAGATGCATTCGATGATGATACAGAAAGTATCATTACTAACGAAAGATATGTATACATTTCTTCCGTAGTAGCAGATAGCTGCAAGAAGAATGGAGCTAAGAAGCTTACAACATCTGATAAGATTGACCGTATCGTAACAAACCGCTGGCTTGCACTTCCAATTTTTGCGGTTGTTATGTTCATTGTTTATTATGTATCCGTATCTACGGTAGGTGACTGGGCAACGACCTGGGCAAATGATGGAGTATTTGGTGACGGATGGCATCTCTTTGGTATTAAGTCTCTTTTCATCCCTAGTGTTCCTAGCATTGTAGAAGGTGCTTTAAATGCTGTTGGATGTGCAGACTGGTTATCTGGATTAATTCTTGATGGTATTGTTGCTGGTGTTGGTGCTGTACTTGGTTTCGTACCTCAGATGCTCGTATTATTTATTTTCCTTGCTTTCTTAGAGTCTT
>ENA-OPDG01001692-OPDG01001692.1-human-gut-metagenome-genome-assembly--contig:-NODE-1692-length-14313-cov-6.485342_pt1 | contig 14313 bp, 10 predicted proteins | sample MGYA00241259_ERZ501498 | MGnify/ENA primary metagenome ERZ501498 (study PRJEB25962, sample SAMEA2042582) | human gut metagenome | biome: human gut; feature: human-associated habitat; material: faeces... | reverse complement strand
AAGTGTCTGCTGCCCTTTTGTATATCCGAAGTTTAAATGATTCACTTCCAGAAGCTTTTCACGCTCTCCTTCATCTTTCGGAAGCGGCTGTGCTTCAAACCATTCCTTAAGTTTCTTACGATCCGTCCCATCCAGTACACGGTGGAATCGGAAGCGTTCCAGCTGCCGACCCCGATTCGCACGGGCTACATCTTCCTCGGCTGGACGGGCGAGGGCATCACCGAACCGCAGAAAACCATTGAAATCCCGCAGGGAAGCACGGGCGACCGCACTTACACCGCGAACTGGCAGGTGATTGAATACACCATCATTACGCTGCTGGAAGGGGGCAATGCGGGCTCGTCGCAAGTGTATTTCTACACGGTGGAGCAAACCGTAACGCTGCCGACCCCGACCCGCACGGGCTACACGTTCCTTGGCTGGACAGGCGAGGGCATCACGACGCCGCAGCCGAACGTGACCATCCCGAAGGGTTCGACGGGCGACAAGACGTATATCGAGAACTGGAAACTGACAGAATACAACATCACCATGGATTTGAACGGCGGCAGCGGTCAAGAAAAGGTGGTTTACACCATGACGGATGAGGATTTCGAGCTGCCGACCCCGACCCGCAACGGCTACGAGTTTGTCGGCTGGACGGGCGAGGGCATCACGACGCCGCAGACAAGCGTCAAAATTCCGAAGGGCTCGACGGGGAACAAGGCGTATACCGCAAACTGGCAGGTGATTGAATACACCATCACACTGGACACGAACGGCGGCCCAGTCGTGTCTCCGATAAAATACACCGTGGAGGATCTCTTCACCCTGCCTTACATTCTCCGTCCGGGCTACGAATTTTCCGGCTGGGTCCTCGATGGCAGCGGTCAGTTCCCTTCAACGCCGATGATTATCCCCAAAGGCTCAACCGGCGACCGCATTTACAAGGCGGAGTGGCGTGTGGCGACGTACACCATAACCTTCGTGAGCCACGGCAGAGTATATAATTGGGTTCAATACACCATCAACAACCAAGTTTATTTCGGGACACCGGAAGAAGACCCGTCCTACTACCTCCCGGGCTATACCTTTGTAGGCTGGAAAATCGACGGCGTAGAAGGAACGCCGCGCTCCTACATGCTGCCCAAGGGCTCGTATGGCAATCGAACGGCGACCATGCTTTGGGAGCCAATTCCGTAAGCGTAAACAAGGAGAACAAGGAGGGGCTGCGCATTGGACTACCTCAGCGTAAAGGAAATAGCGGAGTTGTGGGGCGTTTCCATCCGCATGGTGAATTACTACCTGAATACCGGGCGGATTCAGGGGGCAATCCGGAAATCGGGCGGGTGGCTGATTCCGGCGAATACGCCGCATCCGGCGGATTTGCGCAAGAGCGGGCAGCGCGGGCAGGAAAAAATCCCCCCGCGGATGGCCAAGTGCTATATGCCGCTGATTTCCCGCCCGTGCGACAACGGCTTCCAGAATCTCCTGCTGACCATGAACGACGAGGAGGAACGCGACATCGCCCGCGCCCTGCACCACTATTTCCGCGATGAACACGAGGAAGCCCGCGAAATCAGCGAGAAATACCTGACGAGCAAGTGCCCCGAAATCCGCCTGTCCGCGCTGATTACCAACACGATGGCGATGCTGCAGACGGGGGACACCGCCAAGTGCCGCCGGAATCTCGAAATGATTCAGCGGGACGGGCAGCGCGCAAACGATGATTCGTGGCGGCTGTACAGCAGCATTACCGACGCGCTCATCAGCGTGTTCTTCCACTCCGAGAAGCTCGACTTGACCCCTATCCGCCCCGCTATCGGTATTCTTCCGCCCGGAATGCAGTATTTCGCCATGTACGCCATCGCCCACGCGCTCTACATCCGGCGCGAATACGAACATGCGATGGGCATTGCCGAATCCGCCCTGCTGATGGCGGGCACGCGCTACCCCATTGACAGCATCTACCTCAACATCGTCCTGTGCATGATTTGCATGAGCCTGAAGCAGGATGAACGCGCGGAGCAGAAGTTCGATGCCGCGTGGAGCATCGCCAGCCGCGAGGGGTACATCCACCCGTTTGTGGAGCATCACGGCATTTTGCAGGGGCAGGTGGAGCGCGCGCTGCGCAAGCAGGAGCCGGAAACGTACAACAAGATTGTGCAGTCGGTCTACCGCTTCAGCCGCGGGTGGATGAAAATTCACAACCCCGTGTCGACGCTGCAGGTGACCGACGCGCTCACACCCTACGAGTTTTCGATTGCCATGCTTGCCGCGAAGGGTCGCAGCAACAAGGAAATCGCCGCGCTGATGGGCGTTTCCGTCAACACGGTGAAGTCGTACATGGAGAGCATTTTTGAGAAGCTGCAAATCTCCAGCCGGAACGAAATCGACGCGTATGTGAATCGGTAATATCAACAAAAGCACGCACTCCGAATGTGGAATGCGTGTTTTTTGTATTCGGATTTTTCGTTGCAGAATAATATGTGAAAATTGAGGAAAATGCTTGACAAATAGAGAAAAAACTTGCAAAAGATAAAAATGACAACTATCTGCCGCGCAGTAGCAGTAGCAGTAGCAATAGCAATAGCAGTAACAGTAACTGCACAATCAAATCGCTTTCGGAAATGACGCCGTTAGCAGACTACTGGACATGCAAGTATTGCGGCTTAGACAACCCGAAGGAAGCGCGCTACTGCCAGCACTGCGGTGGATACAGGTGAATAAAAATCAGCCGCGACGAGCGTATTCACTCGTCGCGGCTGTGTTTATCTATGCGCTTCCTTATTCTGATACATCCGCGCGTCCGCCCGCGCCAAGGAATCCGCCAACTCATCCGTCGACGGATTAAAATGCGAACAGCCCACCGATACCGTCGGCAGAACCGGATTCTCCGCCCGCGCCGCATCCATCAGGTGCTGGAAAATCTCCGTCATGGTGTTGTATTGCGCGTTCCGCCGCGTCAGTATCACGCAGAACTCGTCGCCGCCGATGCGGAAGCACGTCCCGTAATTCCCATACGCGCGGCGGATGCAGCCGGCAATCGTCCGCAGGCAGGCGTCGCCCATCAAGTGCCCATGGCAGTCGTTGACGTCCTTGAAGCGGTCAACGTCGAACATCAGGATGGTAGCAGGAACGCGCAGGCGCGCCAGATAATGCTCGTAGCCCAAGCGGTTGACAAGCTGAGTCAGCCCGTCGGTTTGCAGTACCATGTCGCTGGAGAATTTCGACATCATCAGCGCACCGCAGCTGATGGTAATCCAGTCGATTTTGACCGTCGGCAGGAACAGCTGCACCATCAGCCCTAACAGCACGAACAGCGTCGCGAGCATCAGCTGTGTGCCGCCGGTGTACTGGTAGGCGCGGCAGGCGAACCAAATCTGCACGAGGAAGAACACCATGCTGCCCCCGTAGGCGAGCATGTAGAGCACGTAGAGCAACCCGTGGTGATAGAAATTCTGCCCATCGACATAGAATATCAGCCCTGTGAACGCCGAGAGCAGCACCAGCAGCGCGTGGAAGCACGCAAGGTACAGCAGCCCGTGCACCACTTTCCGCGGGCAGGGATGGATGACGCAGCCCGCGAACAGCCCGATTAGCGGCGCAAGCGAAAGTTCGATGGTCTTGACGGCGATATGCAGCGGAATCAGCGCGGGCGGCGTGCCATCCATCTGCACGCCCGACCACTCACACAGCGCGCAAATGGCGATGGTGGCGTACAGGCCGCCGCAGAGCAGGTTTCGGATCTTGGATTGGCTGATGTCGCCGCGCAGGGAGAAGAGCATAATCGCCATGGCGAAGACGCTGAGAGCAATATTGGCCGTGTATAATTCATTCATGCTGATTGTGGAGGCGGTTGACAAGCAATCGCGGCAGATAAGTTTGAAAAGGGCAAATTCCCCCTTCTTATAATAATGATACCACGAAAAAAAGAGGATGAAAAGTGGGTTACATAGGGCAAATTGCAAATGTGGCAGATTTCAACAAATGCGGGGGAATGGTTACATGGCGCGTCTCCCATCCCAACGAAAAAAGGGACTGACCGAAGCCAGTCCCTTTGATGATTATTCGTATTCGCAAACGCTTGCCCAGCGGATGAGCAGGTCGCGCTCTTCGGGCTTGCCCTTGAGGGACTGGCTCGCGGCGACGATCGGAATCCACTGCTGGACGTACTGCTTGGCGGTGTCGCTCTTCTTGCAGAAGAGGGAGAGGTACTTTTCCGCCAGCGCTTCCTTGCCTTCCAGGACGAAGAGCAGGTAGGTGCGGGCAACATCAGCGGACGCGTTGCCCTGCGTGGCATGCGACCAGTCGAGGATGTACCACTGTCCGTCGGGCTTCAAGATAATGTTGGACGGGTTGAAGTCGCCGTGGCAGACCTTCTTGTGGACGTGCATACTCGCCAAGCGGGTGTGCAGCTCGTAGCGGGTGGTCGCGTCGAGGTCGGTGGCGGAAATCTTGCGCTGCATCTTCTCCGTCAGGCTGTTGAGCATCGGGCAGGTGCAGGCGTGAACCTTCATCTGAATGTCCACAAACAGGTTCAGGTACTCGTCTTCCTTTTCCGGATGCGCCGCCATCAGCGCCGCCAGCGTGTCGCCTTCAACGAACTCCGTCGTAATCGCCCACTGACCGTTCACCGTGTCAACAGCAAGGAGCTTCGGAATCGGCAGGCCCGTCTCTTCCACGCGCGCCGTGTTCAGCGCTTCGTTCAGAATGTCCGCCTTGCTGTACCCTTCGGCAAACACCTTGATGGCCTTGGCGCCGTCGCGGTAAATCTTCTTATTCTCCCGCTCGGCAATCACATGCGTCAAATCCATAGGGAAACCTCCTTCTATATGGTTCATGTTTATTGGGGGGAGAGGCGCAAGGGCGCTACCCTTGACCTGCCAAAGGGTCTGTGACCCTCTGGACTCCCTTTTCGCGATTGAGTTGGTGACGCTATCACACAACGTCCGCGTGTTTATGCGAGGATTCGCGTCTGCGGACGCGACCAGAGGGCAATGGAAACAGACGAAGTCTGCGGTCGCCCTCTGGACTGCTTCGCCCCCTCCTGCGCTTGTTGGTTGGTAAAGCGGCAGTGGAGAACGCAAAAGTCAATATTTGTCCTAAATATCTATTCGCTGCCCAAATGCGACATTCCTGCAAGCGGACAAAATTTTTTGTGCTCAAAAATGCCCGGCCCAGCAGAAGCATTCCTGCCAAGCCGGGGAGAATGGCGCATTACTCGCCGTAGTACGCCTTCAGATACATTTCCTTGATTTCGCTGATGAGCGGGTAGCGCGGGTTCGCGCCGGTGCACTGGTCGTCGAACGCCTGCTCGGACATTTCGTCCAGCGTCGCGAGGAACTTCTCTTCGTCCACACCGTAGTCGCGGATCGTATTCTTGATGCCGACGCGCTCCTTCAGGGCATGGATGTTGCGGATGAGGTTCTCCACCGTCTCGTCGTCATTCGCACCCTTGAAGCCGAGGTACTCGCCGAATTCGGCGTAGCGGCGCTTCGTGTGCGGATAGGCGTACTGCGGGAAGGTGCCCATCTTCGTGGGAACCTCCGCGCTGTTGTAGCGGATGACCAGCTCAATCAGCAACGCGTTGGCGATGCCGTGCGGCAGGTGATGGAACGCGCCCAGCTTGTGCGCCATGGAGTGGCAGACGCCGAGGAACGCGTTCGCGAACGCCATGCCAGCCATCGTGGCGGCGTTGCCCATCTTTTCGCGGGCAACCGGCTCGTTCTGACCGTTGTCGTAGCACGCGGGCAGATACTCGAAAATCAGCTGAGCCGCCTGCTTCGCCAGACCGTCGGTGAAGTCTGTCGCCAGCATGGAGGCGTAGGCTTCCAGCGCGTGGGTCAGCGCGTCGATACCGGAGGCGGAGGTCAACCCCTTCGGCGCGGACATCATCATGTCAGCGTCCACAATCGCCATCTTCGGCAGCAGCTCGTAGTCCGCCAGCGGGTACTTCACGCCGGTGTCCTGATCGGTAATGACGGCGAACGGGGTGACTTCGGAGCCCGTGCCAGCAGAGGTCGGGATGGCGATGAAGTATGCCTTTTCGCCCATCTTCGGGAAGGTGTACACGCGCTTGCGGATATCCATGAAGCGCATCGCCATGTCGAGGAAGTCCACTTCCGGATGCTCGTACATGACCCACATAATCTTGCCGGCGTCCATTGCGGAACCGCCGCCGATGGCGATAATGCAGTCCGGCTGGAAGGAGGTCATGGCCTTTGCGCCTTCCTTCGCGCAGGCGAGGGACGGGTCGGGCGCAACATCGTAGAACGTGGTGTGGACGATGCCCAGCTCATCCAGCTTGTCGGTAATCGCCTTGGTGAAGCCGGATTTGAACAGGAACGCGTCGGTGACGATGAAGCAGCGCTTCTTGCCCATAACTGCCTTGAGTTCATTCAGGGCGACAGGCAGGCAACCCTTCTTGAGGTAGACCTTTTCAGGCGCACGGAACCACAGCATATTCTCCCTCCGGATGGCAACAGTCTTGACGTTCAGCAGGTGCTTGACGCCGACGTTCTCAGAGACGGAGTTGCCGCCCCACGAGCCGCAGCCCAGCGTCAGCGACGGACGCAGCATGAAGTTGTACAGGTCGCCGATGCCGCCCTGAGAGGAAGGCGTGTTGACGAGAATACGGCAGGTCTTCATGCGCGCGGCGAAGCGGTCAATCAAATCCTTGCGGGTGACGGCGTTCAGGTAGATAGAAGAGGTGTGGCCGTAGCCGCCGTCAGCAATCAGGTGTTCCGCCTTGTCGAACGCATCGTCGATGTCCTTGGCGCGGTACATCGCCAGCACGGGAGAGAGCTTCTCATGCGCGAACTCTTCAGAAATATCCACGGATTCGACTTCACCAATCAGCACCTTGGCGGTTTCCGGCACGTCCACGCCCGCGAGCTTGGCGATGGTGTGCGCCTTCTGACCGACAATCTTGGCATTCAGCGCGCCGTTGATGATGATGGTCTTGCGCACCTTGTCCAGCTCTTCGCCTTCGAGGAAGTACGCGCCGCGCTTGGCGAACTCCGCCTTCACCGCGTCGTAGATGCTGTCCAGTACGATGGTGGACTGTTCGGACGCGCAGATCATGCCGTTGTCGAACGTCTTGGAGTGCAGGATGGAGTTGACGGCCACCTTCACATCAGCGGATTCGTCGATAATCGCGGGCGTGTTGCCAGCGCCGACGCCCAGGGCAGGCTTGCCGGAGGAGTATGCCGCCTTGACCATGCCGGGGCCGCCGGTGGCAAGGATGATGTCAGCTTCCTTCATCGCCATGTTGGTCAGCTCCAGCGAGGGAACATCGACCCACGAGATGATGTCTTCGGGCGCGCCGGCAGCCACAGCGGCTTCCAGCACAACCTTCGCGGCGGCGATGGTGGACTTCTTCGCGCGCGGATGGGGAGAGATGATGATGCCGTTGCGGGTCTTGAGGCAAATCAGCGTCTTGAAAATGGCGGTAGATGTGGGGTTGGTGGTCGGGATGACCGCCGCGACAACGCCGATAGGTTCTGCAACCTTCATCATGCCGAATGCTTCGTCGCGCTCCAGCACGCCGACGGTCTGCGTGTCCTTGTAGGCGTTGTAGATGTATTCAGCGGCGTAGTGGTTCTTGATGACCTTATCTTCCACCACGCCCATGCCGGTTTCTTCCACCGCCATCTTCGCCAGCGGGATGCGCATGTTGTTCGCGGCGAGGGCAGCTGCCTTGAAAATCTTGTCCACCTGCTCCTGCGTGTAGGTCGCATAGACCTTTTGTGCCGCGCGGACGCGGGCGAGGGCCGCCTCGAAGCTCTCCACGTTATCGACGATCGGATACTCTTTCGCCATGATACTCTCTCCTTATGCTTCATCCGTCCTGCGGGGATGCGCCCGCGAACGGGGAATGTCGGTGTTTGTCGGGGTGACGAGAACAGTGTAGCAGATTGTTAAGCTCTTGTCAAGTGGCTGACACGATTTTAACGATATTTTTTTCACAATTTAATACGTTTTCGGAACGGGATGAATGGAATGGCGAATAGATGGGCGAAGAGGACAAGAACGCGGATTCGCTATTTGGGGAGCGTCGGAGCAACGTCCCCGCGCCGCAATCAGGCGGAGGAAGTTCGCGCGGCATAAGCCATCATCATATAAGTAGGTAACAATTCAGGCACTGCATCATCCCTCCGAAAAAAAATCCGAGAAAATTTATGCAGACCTATTGCATTTTTATTCATCTTGCTGTATAATCCATCTTGTCCGGCAGACGGACACAAAAATGATGAAAATCAGGATGAAGATAAAGGAGTCGATTGTTATGGCGAAGATGCGCGTATTGCTGGCTTATTCCGGTGGTCTGGATACCTCGATTATCGTGCCGTGGCTGAAGGAAAATTATGACTGCGACGTGGTCTGCGTTGCGGGCGACGTCGGGCAGGGCGAAGAGCTGGAGCCCCTCCACGAGAAGGCGAAAAAGTGCGGCGCGGAAAAGCTGTACATCGAAGACCTGCGCAAGGAGTTCGTCGAGGACTTCATTTGGCCGACGCTCAAGGCGGGCGCGGTCTACGAGGGCAAGTACCTGCTGGGCACGTCCTTCGCGCGGCCGCTGATTGCCAAGCGCCTCGTCGAAATCGCCCACAAGGAGAACTGCACTGCCATCTGCCACGGCTGCACCGGCAAGGGCAACGACCAAGTCCGCTTCGAGCTGACCATCAAGGCGTTCGACCCGAACATGCAGATTATCGCACCGTGGCGCATCTGGGACATCAAGACCCGCGAGGAGGAAATTGACTACGCCGAAAAGCGCGGCATCCCCGTCCCGGTCAAGAAGGATCGCCCGTATTCGATGGATCGCAACATCTGGCACATCAGCCACGAGGGCGCGGATTTGGAAGATCCGTGGAACGAGCCGCCGGAAGACCTGCTGCTGACGATGGTCACGCCCGAAAAGGCGCCTGATCAGCCCGAATACGTCACGGTGGACTTCGAGAAGGGCGTGCCGGTCGCCATCAACGGCGAAAAGCTGGACGCGGTGGATTTGCTGACGAAGGCGAACGAAATCGCGGGCCGCAACGGCGTTGGCTGTGCGGATTTGGTGGAGAACCGTCTGGTGGGCATGAAGTCCCGCGGCGTGTACGAAACCCCGGGCGGAACGATGCTCTACGCCGCGCACGGCATCCTCGAATCCATCACGCTTGACCGCGCCACCAGCCACTACAAGGAGCTGGTTGCGAGCAAGTTCGCGGAGCTGGTGTACGACGGCATGTGGTACACGCCCCTGCGCGAGGCGCTCTCCGCGTTTGTGGACAGCACGCAGCAGGCGGTCAACGGCACGGTGAAGCTGAAGCTGTACAAGGGCAACTGCATCAACGCGGGCGTGAAGTCGCCGAACAGCCTGTACATGGAGGAAATCGCCACCTTCGGCGACAGCCACGACCTGTACAGCCACAAGGATTCCGCGGGCTTCATCAACCTGCTCGGTCTGCCGCTGAAGGTCAAGGCGATGGTGGAGCAGAAGAATAAGAAGTAATTTAAAGCAACACCGCACAACTCGGCGGCTGACCGCCTCATTTGTGCGGTGTTGCCTTAAATGTGATAACTGTGGTGTCCAGCAAGTCGTGCACTGAATTCGGGAGTAGAGCCCCCAATAGTATAAACGCGCTCGTCGGAGGAAAAGTCGGCGGGCGCGTTTGCATTTGCGCACAATTGACGACGATTGAAAATTGTGCTATCATACCATCAGAATACCACCAGAAAGGAGTTTGCATATCCATGAAGCAAAAATCCGCCCCGCGCCCCGCATCCCTCGACGCACGGAAAATCCGCCGGGCATATGCCCCATACCGCTGGGAAGGGCGCAACTTCCGGCTGATGGTGCTGATTCTCTGCATCGTGCTCCTTCTGCTGTGGTTGTGGTGCGAAACAACGGAGCCAGCGTCCCGGAATATCGCCTATCTGCTGATGCTGATGGCTATGCTGGCGTCCATAGCTATCGGCAAATCCTGCGTGGCGATTTTCTCCCGCTATGAGGAACGGAAGCAGCGCTTTGTCGAACAGTCGGTGCGGATTCAGCAGGTGATACTCCCCAACAGCGTGCGAGGTGCATTCATGAGCTGTGAAGGTGCACCGGAACTGGCACATGTGATGTCATGCTGCGTAATTGCCGTTACGCTGGACGGACAGAAACTGCGTCTGCTGTCCGCGTGCGGTGACAAGCGCCGGGAGGCCCTGATGCGGGTGATGGCGCGCTCGGAGCAATCGCCGGTGACGGTCATTTACGGGCGATACAGCCGCGTGATTGTGGGGTTTCGCGGCGCTGGGTATGATGGCGTGGATTTTGAGCGGATGGTTTAATCATGGGGGAATGCGCGGCAATAGGTGAGCGCATCCCCCTATTTTTTTGCTGAACGCAACAAAAAAAGCACCTGAATCATCAGATGCTTTTCTGGCTAATCTGGTGAACTGTGATACAAGGGACGATGCACCCTGCTGGGTGCAATAACGGGTGCATTTGCACCCCCAACACTTACAGAGCAATCACGGGTTCGCCATTAGTCTGATCAACTTTATTTGCAGATATACTTAGGTGGAACAAATTCGTCGTCGGCCATGCTTAACGGAATGGCCGCCTTCATGCTGCCGCTGACGGGTGGAGAAGATGACGTATCCGTTTTCTCGCAGACTGTCTTCGCGCGTCATCTGTTATTCTCAGGAGCAGATGAACGATAGCGCATCCAGCAGTCCCGCACAATGGCGTTCATTGCGTCCATCTTGGCTTGCATGTCCTTGGCCAAAGCAATCTGGCAGCGGGTACGAACAAGATTGTGATCAGGGTACTTGATTTTAAAGTACTTATCACCCGTGATATAATCATCCAAAAAGCGGGTTGCCAGCTCACATGCCAGGGAAAAGCAACTGATGCCCAGGGTATCTACTTCGTTTTCCGTAAGAGTGGCAGCGGTTTCCTTGAGGAAGCCCTCTGCGAACGCCCAATAGATGTTCAGGTTCACACCTGCCTGATCGGCGTCCTTGCAGTCTTCTTCCACAAAGTTGGAAGCAAAGCGAATCGCATCCCCGAAATCGTGACCCACCAGTCCGGGCATAACGGTATCCAGATCAATGACTACCAGCGCCTGATGCGTTTGCTCATCAAAGAGGACGTTGTTGATCTTGGTATCATTGTGGGTAACGCGCAGGGGCAGCTTCCCGGCGTTAAACAGATCGGTAAGTCTGCAAGCCTCGTCTTCTACAGACAACAGCCATTCCAGTTCCTGACGCACTTCCGCCACACGACCGCAAGGATCAGCTTCCATGTCCGCTTTCAGCTTGGCATAGCGCTTTCGGGTATCATGAAAATCCGGAATGGTGTAGAAAAGCTGGGAGGCATCAAAATCAGCGAGCATCATCTGGAATTCTCCAAACGCCTGACCCGCACTGCGCACGACGTTCAGATCATCGCAGGTGTCGAAAGTAATGGAGGGCACATAGTTGCTCAGCCGCCAGAAGCCATCGTCATCCATCAGATAATTCTCACCGGAGCCAAGATGGTGGAAGTGCAGGCTTTGGGATTCTGGATGCTTGGTGCGGATATGCTGAGTGACTCGATCAATATTCTGCATCAGCTCGATTGGATGCTGAAAAGCATAGGTGTTCACGCGCTGTACCAGATAGGACTTGATTCTGGCCATCCCAGTGCCATCATCACGGATGTAATTGACCTTATAGGTATGGTTAACATTGCCCACCTTGATCTCCTCATATGAGAAAAATGGGCCAGGAATGCGAAATGCTTCTCCTACCTGCAAGAGCTTACGAGCAATATCTTGATTCATGAGTGTTTCTCCTTTTCTGTTTATGCGTTTCTGCTCGCACAATCAAGCACTGAAGTCCGATACCAAGGGACGTGCCCAGCGTGTTAAAAATCCAATCATCAACATCCAGCATACCAAGTTTAGTAACCAGCTGAAAAAGCTCGATTGCCGCGCTGGTAAACATGCCAATCAGCATGACTTGCCACCAACGTAGAGCCCATATCCTGGTGATCAAAAAACCTAACGGAACAAACAACAGAATATTGATGACAATTCCCTCCAGCGAGCGGAGATCGGTGATGCGTAGCAGGGAAAAATCTCCCTTGATAAGATCCCACAGATTGCCATCCAATGCGAATGCTTGCCGTGCGGAGTTCATCACTGATAGGCGATAGGAGTATGCCTCTGTCACTGTACGTGATAGAAAGGTTGCATAAGCTAAAAGAAGGACGTACAGCAGCAAGGACACGATCTCGACTCTGCGCCGGTAAGGCTTATCGCGCACGCTTTGAAGCGCCGCAGCATCCAGTACGATGGCTGCCAGCATGATTGTCGGACGAAGCATTCCGTTATATGGAATTAAAGGAGCCATGGGCGCAGGTTTCCTTTCGATGATTGTAGCGAACAGACAAATGGTCTTTAATGCAGCTTGTTGAGCTGATTCATTGTCGAAGCGATTTTACCAAGGTTGTAACTATAATGAAATACCCTGCGCTGCGCTTCATTGGATTTCCCTTTGCGTCAAGATATGTGATTACCATACTCGTTTCATCATATTCATATGATAGCCCGTAATAATCGTCATATCTTGCCACTGGGTCACCGTTTGCATCAAGATAACGTTCCTCTACAACTCGGCCGCTATCATCACGCATTCTACACACGGTCGCATAGCCCATATCAATGGCATCTGTGATTGCACCATCAGGATTCATATAGCTTGTGCTGGTCACGCTTCCATCTACGGTTTCTCGGATACTCAGCTCTGAGGAAGTGTATCCTGCATCGTGGTCAACATCCGCATCAGGCAACAACGCCAAGATAGACAGAAGAACCACAGATGCAATCAGCAGGATTCCACATCCTCGTTTCAGGTTTGCACTCAAACGCCGTAGCCTCTGCTCTTGATGGTCTCCACGACCTGAGAAACGTACTTCTGGCAGGTGTCGTGATCGGGAGCTTCGACCATCACACGCACAACAGGCTCCGTACCAGATCCACGGACAAGGATACGACCAGTGTCACCCAGTGCCTCGGCTACGGTCTTGACTGCTGCCTGCACTGCTTCGTCGTCCTGTGCGGCCTTCTTGTCGGTCACACGGACATTCTCCAGAACCTGCGGGTAGATCTTCAGCGGCTCAGCCAGCTTGCTCATGGGAACCTTCTTTGCCAGCATGACTTCCATCATCTTCAAGCTGGTCAGGATACCATCACCGGTGCTTGCGTACTTGCTGAAGATAATATGACCACTCTGCTCACCGCCGATACGGCAGCCGTTCTTAGCCATGTACTCATAGACGTACTTGTCACCCACTGCGGTCTTGGCATAACCAATACCCTGCTCATCGAAAGCCTTGTACAGACCAAAGTTGGACATGACCGTGGTAACGACGGTATTGGTCAGCAACTTGCCTCGCTCCTTCATGTAGCAACCGTAGATGTACAGAATGTGGTCGCCAGTGATAACATTACCCTTCTCGTCCACGCAAAGGCAACGGTCCGCATCGCCGTCATAGGCAAAACCGATGTCCAGCCCCTTCTCTACCACGAACTTCTGCAGACCCTCAATGTGGGTGGAGCCCGCATTGTTGTTGATGTTGGTGCCGTTGGGCTGTGCATTGATGACGTAGGTATCAGCTCCCAGAGCATCGAACACAGATTTAGCGATGTTCCAGGAACTGCCGTTGGCGCAGTCCAGGCCAACCTTGACGCCCTTGAAGGAGTAGATACCAAGGCTGATCAGATAGCCCATGTAGCGGTTACGACCAGAAACATAGTCCACAGTGCAGCCAATGTGCTCACGGTGAGCAAAGGGCAGCTCCGGCCAGTCCTTGTCGAACACATGGAGCTTTCCGTCGATGTAGTCCTCTACCAGCAACAGAGTTTCCTCGGGCATTTTCTCGCCATAGCAGTCGATCAGTTTGATGCCGTTATCGTAGTAGGGATTATGGCTGGCAGAGATCATGATACCGCAGTCGAAGTCATCCACGCGGGCGATATAAGCCACGGAAGGGGTGGTAGTGACATGGAGCAGGTGGGAATCTGCACCGGAAGCGGTCAGACCTGCGACCAGGCTGTACTCGAACATATAAGAGCTGCGGCGGGTGTCCTTGCCAATGACGATGCGTGCAGGCTCGTTGTTGCCGTTGCGCTCACGCAAAGCGTTATAGTACCAGCCCAGAAAACGACCAACCTTGTAGGCGTGGTCAGCGGTCAGCGTGATCCCAGCTTCGCCACGGAAGCCATCGGTTCCAAAATACTTTCCCATTATAGTTTTTCCTCATCCAAAGAGTGAATTGACGAATATATGCTTTAGCCGAGAGAGAATCTC
>ENA-OPDG01001691-OPDG01001691.1-human-gut-metagenome-genome-assembly--contig:-NODE-1691-length-14314-cov-2.550179_pt1 | contig 14314 bp, 4 predicted proteins | sample MGYA00241259_ERZ501498 | MGnify/ENA primary metagenome ERZ501498 (study PRJEB25962, sample SAMEA2042582) | human gut metagenome | biome: human gut; feature: human-associated habitat; material: faeces... | reverse complement strand
GATGATAACCAACCACCACGTCGCGTTCAGCGACATCTGCGCCCTTTCGACGCCCGAACACAACTACCTCGAAACGGGTTTCTGGGCCCGTACGCGCGGAGAAGAGATTCCCGTGGCCGGCAAGACCGTGTGGTTCCTGCGCAAGGTGGTCGATGTGACCGAGGAGGTCGAGGCGATCCGCAGCGGCATGATGGCCGAAGGAAAATGGGGCATAATGGGCATGGGCCGCGTGTACAAGGAGATCGAGGACCGTTATGCCGCGCAGACCGAACACGAAGTGTCGTGCTACTCGATGTGGGGCGGCAAAATGTACCTGATGTTCTATTACGACGTTTATAAGGACGTGCGGCTGGTCGGAACTCCGCCCATTACGCTGGGCGCTTTCGGCGGCGATCACGACAACTGGGGCTGGCCCCAGCACAAGGGCGATTTCGCCCTCTACCGCGTCTACGGCGACGCGAAGGGCCGCCCGGCGGCCTACTCGGAGAACAACGTGCCCATCACGCCCCGCAAGGTGCTGAATGTCTCGACGAGTGGCATCCACGACGGGGACTACGCCATGGTGATCGGCTTTCCGGGCCGCACCAACCGCTACATGTCGTCGCAGGCCGTGCGCGAAAAGGAGCACGTGACCAACCCCGTGGTGATCAAGGCGCGCCGCGACCGCCTCGACATCATGCTGCGCCACATGGAGGCCGACCCGGACGTGCGGCTGATGTACAGCGACAAGTATTTCAACATCAGCAACTACGCCGACTACGCCAAGTGGGAGAACATCTGCCTGCGCCGTTACGACGTTATCGGCATCCGCGCCGCCGAGGAGGCGCGCCTCGCCGCCTGGATCGACGCCGATCCGGCCCGCAGGGCCGAATACGGCGACCTGCTCGCCAACCTCAAAAAAGGCTACGAGGCCCGCGCCGAAGCCGTGCGCGAAAAGTGCTACTACCAGGAGACGTGGATTCGCCCGAGCGACGTGATGATGACGGCCAACCGTCTCGGCACGCTCGTCGACCGCATGCAGCGCGACGGCATCGCCTCGGTGCAGGACGGCGACAAGAACTTCGCGGGCGTGAAGTCCAACACCCGCCGGATGATGAAGGACTTCGACCTGGCCACCGACAAGGAGGTGCTGACACGGATGATGGAGAGTTTCATCGACAACGTGCCCCGCGAAATGTGGGGCGAGCAGCTGCCGCAGCTTTACGACCGTTTCAAGGGCAACGTTCCGGCGCTGGTCGACTACGCGTTCGAAAACACCTGCTGCACCAGCTACGAAAAGCTCTGCGCCTGGTTCGCACAGCCCCGCACGGCCGAGGAGATCCTCTCCGACCCGATGGCGGCGATGGCCAATTCGGTCAGCTCGCGGCGTTTCGCCGAGAAACTCAAACAGGCCGAGGAGACGTCGGGCATCGACGCCGACAAGGAGGAACTCCGCTACACCCACGCCATCTACGAGATGCGCGAATCGGAAGGCACGCCCCAATATCCCGACGCCAACTCGACAATGCGCCTCACCTACGGAACCGTAGGCCCGGTCTCGCCCAAGGACGCCGTGCACTACGACTCCCGTTCGACGATCGACGGCTACCTCGAAAAATACAATCCCGACGACTACGAATTCCGTGTCGACGACCGGATGTCTTCGCTCATCCGCAGCAAGGACTGGGGCCGCTGGGGCGAAAACGGCCGGCTGTACGTCAATTTCCTCACCAACAACGACATCACGGGCGGCAATTCGGGAAGCCCGGTGCTCAACGCCCGGGGCGACGTGATCGGACTGGCGTTCGACGGCAACCGCGAGTCGATGTCGGGCGACATCTATTTCCACCCGACCAACTTCAAGACAGTCTGCGTCGACATCCGCTTCGTGCTGTGGATCATGGACAAATACGCCGGCGCCGGAAAGCTGATCGATGAAATGCGGCTGGGGAAATAACCCGCCCTGCGCTCGCCAAGGAACGGACCCTTTCGAAAAGGGTCCGTTCCTTTTTTATGAATCCCCGACGACAAAAACCCCGCAGGACTTTCGCGTCCTGCGGGGTTTTTAATGACGAACCGCGGTTCAGAAGTTCAGACCCACGGCCGCGAACAGGCCGCCGCGCCGGCTGCCGTCCATCAGGCCGCTGCGCCCCCATGCCGCACGCCCTTTCAGATCGACGTACAGGCTCATTTTCTTCGCCGGGAAACAGTGCGTATAGCGCAGGCCGGCCTCGCCGTTCAGACGGTCGTTGGTCAGGAAGGCATACTCCTGGGCCAGCAGGTCGGCGCGATAGTTCTCGTTGTCGATCTGCACCCCCTCGGGGCAGCTCTTCTCCAGTTCGGTTCCGCCGCCGAACGTATAGCCGCCGCGCACCGTCGCGTCGAGCCAGCTGCGGCCGCTGAACCGGAAGTTCTTCGTCACGCCCAGCATCAGTTTCGAATAGTGCAGGTCCTGATCGTAGCATGCCGGGGAGATCGTATATTCCGATTCGGCCTTGTAATAGGTATAAGCCGCATCGACGATCCACGAACTGCTCCACTCGTTGCGCTTGACGTAGAGTTTGTAATCGGCATCGACGCTGCGCTGCTTCTGCGAGAATTTCAGGAAGCGGCCGTACTGTTTGTACAGTTTCTGATTGGTCTCCGGATCAAGTTCCAGCTCCTGAATATTGTTGTATTTCAGCAGGTCGCCCCACGAGGCGTCGACCGAAAGCCGCTGATCGACCCTGCGGCCCGCAACGTTGAGCACCCCCAGATAGCGGTAGGTCAACTGATCGTTGTCGCCCAGATGCTGGTCCAAATCGAAGCGGAAACGCTCCATTTTGTCGTATTCGGCCGAGAACTGATTGAAGAACTTCACCCTCTTTCCCAATTTCAATTCCAACTGGGCGGCGCCTCCGTATTCGGAGCCTTTGTAATAGACGTCATAGAATTTTTCGCTTCCCCCGAGCTGCTGGCTGGTATAAAACCACATGCCTTCGAAGAAGTAGATCATTCCGCTGGTCGTATTCGTACCGAAAGCCGCATAGCCGACCTGCTCCGTCGTGCGTTCATACGTAAAATTAAGACCTGCGTCCACCACCTTCGAGGTAAACATCACACCCGGCTGAACGCTCAAATACATCGAGGTGGTTTTATTGCGCGAATCCCGACGCTTTGCCAGGCTGCGATCCTCGTATTTCCCCATCGCTCCAACCACCCAGCGCCCCATACGGTAGGCAACCCCGGCCTCGATGGCATAGGTTTCATCACGCGTATTTCCGGGAATCGAATCGCCGAGCAGCATCGGAGAATCTCCGATGTTGGCATTTCCCGCCCAACTGCGGTCCTTCGAAGCCGCATAATCATAACTCAACTTACCGTAGAACGAAAGACGATTCCAACGGCGGTACGACTCGGACCGGACCCCGAACGCATTCACTTCCGCTCCATCGGTAACGTTGCGCAGTCCGCCTTGCTCGAAATCATAATTCACTTCCGCAATGGAGAGCGATGCCTGATTGAGCATCAGGCCCGCCGCATTGTCCGAAACGAGCCATCCGCTTTTCGAACGAATCCGTTCCAGGGTATAATATTTTTCAAGGTTCTCCTTCGGAGCGGAGGACTGGGCGAAAACGCCCGACCCCGCACATACCGCAGTCAACAGGAGCACCGCATAGATCTTTTTCTTCATGGCTGTTTCGTTTTATCGGTTTTTGTACTCCGTGCAAAGGGTCGGTTCATCGAGCGGAATCCAGTCGTCGGCCGAATTGTTCGTATCCTGATAAACCGTACGACCTACGATCTCCGAAGCGCTTTCGTCCACCTTGCGGATATAGGACTGACCGCTGTACGAGGCCGTCGTGATAAACAAAGGCTGGAGACTGATGTCGGAGCAAAGACGCGGGACGTGCGTATCGTTACTGCGGAACTCCACACCATCGAGAATACACTCCTTGGGAACCATTATCGAGGGCATACTCTGATACTTCGTCGGCTGATACATCACCTTGCCGTAGGGCCGGCCTTTGATGGCTCCGTCCTTAACGTACTCATAAGGATCTTCAGGCAGCCGATATACAACGATCGCCGGCGAGCTGATGGAGAGAACGATCGAATTTCCGGATGCCAGCTCACAGAAGCATTCCAGCCGTTCAACGCCCGCGGCCGGAGCTTTTACCGCGGAGCCAGCAAAACGGTCGATATACATCGCCCATACATTATCCGCGGCAAGGTTCATCGGTCTGCTGGTCTGGTCTGCCGTATGTTCGACGGCGCTCAAGGCAATCACGACCTCTTCGCCCGGCTGTATCGGGTGCTCCCGGCCTTCGCCCGGGAAAACAAAACCGAAAGCGTTGACCGGAATGGAATCGCGGAGTTCGGTGCTGGTGCTTCCCAACCAGAATTTATTGTACACGGCCGATTTTCCCGAATTGAACGACGTGTGGAATCCGACTCCCACCCCGTCGAGATACTGCACATCGTCGGAATTGTTGCAGAGCGTGAAATACTGGTCATAGTTATAATTCGCTTTCCCGTCGGCAGTCTTCGTTTTGTGAAAATAAACCTCTTTCAGAATGATCGTGCCACGCGCCGTAGCCTTAATCTCGAGATTGTTCGTCCCGGCCGACTGACCGTCTTTATTCAGCACGAAATCCCTGGTGGCATGCAGGAACTTGCTGATTCCGCCCACATCGGCCACTTTGCTGATAATCACGCTGTAATTTCCGTATTCGGCGTCGATCCGGGTTTCACCCTTCGCATCCGTTTCGGAAGTATACGTATTTCCGATCTTCGTATTGCGCATAGTCACCTTGAACCCCGACTTGTCGAGCGATGCCAACTCTCCGGGCAAATCAATGGAGATCAGCACCTCCCTGTTGCCATGGAGCAATTCGCCGTCTTTCATATCCTTGAGGCAGCCGCACAGCAGAAAGGCCGTCGCCAAAGGCACCAGATAATATAAAATCTTTTTCATCATCTGCAACTCTTTAGAATTTAAGTTTTAGTTCCGCGCCGAAATAAATATCCGTATTTACGCGCTTATAAGTTCCCGTACTCTTCAGCAACATTTTAGGATGCGAGTTCGTAAAGTTGTTGGCGTAGAATGAAATCTGGGCAATCCTGCCGATCTCTTTCGTAACACGGAGGTTGGCCATGAAATAAGGCTTGAACGAATTTTCGACAAAGGTCGTAGTCGCACTGCCCGTCTGAAGGTATTCCCGGTAAGCCGCTCCATAGGTAGGATCGTTGTACAAGTCCCGATTGAACGGCAATAGCTGACCATCCATGTTCATATAGAAATCGGGATCCCGGTAGATCATCTTGCCATTCGTCCCATTCGAAAAATCGCCATAAACGGGATGATTGTCGTCATCGAGGATGTAAACACCGTCTGCCTGGAGATTCCGGGTCCGGTTGAGCCATACACACTGGACCGTCAGTGTTGTAATCAGACGCAACTTCGGAATGTGCGTGATCAGGTTAATATTGGAATTGAACCGGGTGTACACCGAACCGGAAGAGACGGATTTGCCTCCATAATAGGCTCCCAGAAACGGGTTGTAGATATTCTTACCGTCAATAGGCACTTTCACCGAGGAATAAGTATCGTACAACAACACGCCCTCGCTATCCTTCCGGGTCATGGTCATGTATGCTCCGTTGACAACGACCGAAGTCCGGACCGGACGAATCTGCCCGAAATCGAACGTATACTCGACACCCCACTTGTCGTATTTACCGTCATTGGCCGGTTTCTTGACGGATGCCGTATGGAATATTTTCTCATCCCGATAGTCGAGCGGCTCGCCTCCCACGCCCAGAACCGGTTGTCCCGGATTGTTCGGATCATCCATATAAACCGGAACTTCCGTCCCTTTATAGGTTTCGTATTCCCGGAATGACAATACCTGCGGAACCATACGAAGGGTATAACCGTTACGCATCTTTTCATTATAATAGGTAATGCCTCCCTTGACACCGAACATATCGAAATCGAGACCCACTTCGAAGTTCTTGCTGTACTGCATCTTCAGATCGCGGTTAATCATATCGGACTGCGGGGTCACGAACGTAGTCCATGCCGCCACAGGCCCCGTCTCGGTAGTTCCGCCCCAGCTGAACGAAACCCGGTCAATATACACCGGAAAAGGATAAAGCAGCCGCAGGGCCGGCAACGTGGTCTGGATGCCCCAGCCGGCGCGCAGCGACAGTTCGCGGACCTTTTTCGGCGCGCGATTGCTGATGATCGTATATTTGGCGTTAAAACGCGGATCGACGGCCCACTTATCGTTCAGCCGATCCGTCGCCATATAGGTAAAACGTCCGCCGGCCTGCAACGTGAGCGATGTTTTTCCGATCGGCAGCGTCGCTTTTTCTTCGGCGAAGACAGCCACCTGATTCAGGAAAGGAATATCGCTGAACGGCTCCGGACGGAACGACATGGGACGCACGCCTTCGTAATACTGTCCTTTGCCGGTGTTGCCAGAATTGTTCCACTCGACACCGAGCATCGCCTTGTTGTAGACCTTGCCGTAACGCCCCGAAAGTTCAGCCACCATTTTAGCCGTGGTGTAATAGGCCATACTCAAATTCCGAATATCGCTCAAGTAATTGTCAGGGGTGAATTCAGTCAGATACTCCCCGTTTTCCAAAGCTCCGGGATTGGCGACACCGAGGGCGCTGGGCGCCATCTGCTGACGGGCGTACTGACGGGTCATTGATGTGTTGAAAACGTATTTCAACGACGTAATCCACGACTTGTTGAGCAGCCACGAACCATTAAGGTTGATCGACAGGTTCCGGTCGTCCAACTCCTTGCGTTCAGCCTGCGAGATATTGTCCGGATCAGCCTTTGTAGTGCCGCGCGAAAGGTAACCGCTCACCTTCGCATTGAACTGAAACGGCGTGCGGTCACGGTTGAAGGTATTGGTATAACCCACCGAAAACGTTCCGCGGTCATAAGATTCCTCCACCGTACGGATGTCCTTCATCGCATTGGCGTAGTCGATCGACGCATTGAGGAAACCCTTGTCGGACCCCAACGCATAACCTTTAGTCAGCGACACGGCCTTGGTGTCCGGCACGGTCTTCACCCGGATTTCATAGGGAGTGCGGCCCTGCTTGGTCTTGACGACGACCGCTCCGGCGCTCATATTGCCGTATTCGGCCGACGCAACGCCGCGGATGACCTCGATCGACTCGATATTGTCGGTCGAAATGGTGCGCATGTCGATACCCCGGCTGGTTTGCTGCCCGAAAGCGGCCGCTTTTCCACCCATCAGCATCGCGCTATTATTCACAACGGCTCCATCGACATAGACGCCCACCGAACTGGAGTTGATGCTGTTCGCATCCTTACCGTCCGTCATCGAATTAGGCAGATCACGGATGCCGACGAAATTCGAAGTGGAGTTCGTCAATTCCGGATTCGCGGTCAGCACGCCCGGCAGCAGCTGCATCACGTCCTTGACGGAGGTGGCTTGCAGGTGGTCCATCGCCTGACGGTCGATCGTCGACGAGGAGTTGATGCTGCGGCCCCGCTGGGCCGTTACGGTCACGGTGTTGAGTTGCAGGCTCGACTCCTTGAGGCGCAGCGAGAGCGCCCCGATCGAAGCGCTGACCGTCACCTTGTACGAAAGCGGCTCGTAACCCAGGCAGGTTGCCTCGATGGTGTAGCTGCCGGTGGTCACCGACGGCATCCGGAACCGGCCTTTGGCATCGGTCACCACCCACAGCTCAAGCGTCGGAATGGAAACCACGCAGCCCGCAATCGGCTCCTTCGTGTTGTACTCCGTCACGGTCCCTTCGATGGAGACCTTCTTCGGAGCCTGGGCCTGCACTCCCAGCGGAATGCAGACGCCCGCCAATAAAAGCATTAGTAAAAATTTCTTCACGGCAAACAGGGTTATGTGAATAGTAAGAATGTCATTCGTTTTCGGGGGACAAAGATAGAGTGCCGCACAACAGGCGGCAACCCCGAGAAATGGGGATTTTACCGGTCAGGGGACACAATAACGGCTTCCGGCAGCTGCATGGCGCAACTGTCGGGCATCGGGAAACACGCGACTGTCAACAGATGGTAGGGCAATTCCCGCGGGGGGGGGAACCCGGGCCGGGAATTCGTCGGCATGGTCCGGAACGCTGATCCGGGCGGTCGCCGGGCGGCGGTTCAATCCACTCTTCCTCATGCCAGTTTCATTTGATTCAAGACAAATCTTGTTTCGCAAGATAAGAAAAAAACACCATTCCGAATATCTTTTCGAACCATGAATTTAACCGAACTTACAATCCGAACGCATCCTGCGGCATATCGCGACAATGTTTAACCGGATTTCCGCCTGCGGTTTCGATCCGAAACACCCCATTCGGGCCGAAATTTCTTTTTTTGCGGACCGGCTGTACTATGGACGGAAATTACTATCTTGCGGCCAATAAACCTTCCCCCCCCGGTTTGACGCGTTACATACTACTGATTCTCGCCCTTCTCGGGTTTGTCGGCATGCCCTCCGCACATCCGGCGGGGAATCATGCGCTCCAATCCTTCGCCCTCTCTTACCAACCCATGAACTTCGGCCGGCCGGCGCGCACGGTCGTCACGGTCGAGGACAAGGAGACGCACGACCCGCTGCTGGGCGCCACGGTCTCGATCGTCAGCCGGGCCGACACGCTGCGGGACACGACCGTCAAGGAGGATTTCTACCGTATCATGGCCGTCTACCGCTGCGACCGGATTTTCCGCGACTCGGTCGACCTGGAGGTCACCTACGTGGGTTACAAGCCGTTCAAAAAACGCTACGGAAACACCGGATTCCGGGGACGGATCGAGGTCAAAATGGAGGTCGACGAACAGTCGATCGCGCAGGTCGTGGTCGTCGGGCAGCAGGTCGCCATGGTCTTCCGGGGCGACACGACGGTCTACAACGCGGGGGCGTTCAAAACCATGGCCGACGACCGTTTCGCGGAGCTGCTGAAACAGCTGCCGGGTGTCGAGATCAAGGACAACAAGATTTACGCCGAAGGGCAGGAGGTCAAACGGGTGCTGATCGACGGGAAAAACCTCTTCGGCTCGAAAACCTCCTACGCACTCACCGACCTCGAAGCCTCGGACGTCCGGAGCGTGCGGGTCTACGAGGATTTCAGCCCCGAGGCAAAGCGCCTGGGGGACAACACGGCCGAAAAGGAGAAGGTGATGGACGTCGAAACCAAGTCGAAGCGCGGTTACATCCTGGGCGGGAATCTGGAGGGCACGCTCGGCGCGAGCCTCGAAAGGGACTACTCGGGTCGGCATGAAATCCGCCATTCCGAGGCCGGAAGCTTTTACCGCAACACCGAAAGGGGCAACTGGCGTCTCGAAGCCTCCAACTCGAAGGACAACATCCGGCAGGGAGAAGGCGTCTCGTTCGACTCGAAGACGACCCCCACGAAACAGACCGACGCCCAGGCGGACTATACCCTGCGCCGGGGCGACTCGACCAACGTATCGACCGCCGTCCGGTTCGGTCGCAGCCGCCAGAGCAGCACGGGGTCCTCGCAGACCGAATATTTCCCGACCGAAGCCTATGCCCTGCGCAACGAGGAGAGCCGGAACGAATCGCTCTCGAAATCGCTTTCGGCGGAGATCTCGAACTACGTCAACATCCAGCGGAAGAAGAAGGTTTTCGGGGCCATGACCACCTTTTCGATCGACGACGGCTCCACACTCGGGCACAGCCGCACGCAGCAGCGAATCGACGACGAAAAGACCCGGACGAACCTCAACAGCAACTCCGACAGACGCAACATCCGATTGAATGTCAGCATTTTCTTCCACTCGAAAATTTCCGAACGGTCGACCCTGTCGTTCAACGTCTCGGGCAAATACGCACCCGGCGACCGGGACGGCTGGCGGGTCGACACGACGGCCTCGACACCCGGCCTGCAGGTCAAACTGCGCAACGACGGCGACAGCCGCAACTATTCGTTCGGCGCCAATCTGGGCTACCGCTACAAACTGGGAAAAAAGGGTTCGGTCAACGCCTCATACAACTTCAGCCGCGATTACGCCCGCTCGAAACAGCTGGCGGTCGATTTCCTCTCCGACCCGCAGGGCGTCGTCGACACGGTCAACTCCTACCATTACACGACCGACACCTACACGCACAGCCTGCAAACCAGCCTGCAATACCGGAGCGGCGACGTCTGGATAATGGCCGGACTGGGCGGAGTGCTCTACGACATCGCCCGCAGCGAGCGCTTCCCCAAGGAGGAGCGCTTCCCGCGGCTGTTCTTCCAGCTCAACCCGACGGTCTACCTCTCGGTCGGCAAGTCGCGGAAGCGTTTTTCGTTCAACCTGGCCTCCTTCCCGCAGATGATCCCGCTCGACGCGCTGCGCTCGACGCTCAACGCCACCAACCCCCTTTCGTTGCAGGCCGGAAACCCCGGTCTCAAGTTGCAGAACGACCTCTCGGGATCGGCGGGATTCCAGTTCACCGACGTCAAAAAGGCCCTCTCCTTCAGCGTGCGGCTCAACGGCAGCTACACCTTCAACTACATCACCCAGCGACGCACGCTCTTCCTCGAAGACACCTACCTGCCCCAGTACGACTACACGGCACGGAAGGGTGCGCAGCTCACCACGCAGGCCAACGTCGGGGGCAATTACAACCTCGGGGGCAGGGTCTCCTACTCACAGCAGATCAACCCGCTGCGCTCGACCCTGAACGTCTCGGTGAACTACGGCTTCAGCCAGACGCCCTATTTCACCGGCGAAGCCCTCTTCCACTCGGTCCGCCATTCGCTCGGCTTCGGCTTCGGCTTCGACTCGGGCTTTTCGAGCAAGGTCAAGCTCAACATCCGCTCCAACACCTCGATGAGTTCCTACACCACGCAGAAAGAGACCGCGCAGGAGCTGCGCGAACAACTCACGGCGCGCGTCGACCTGCGCTTCGGCAAGTATTTCGGGTCGGTCGGCACGCTCTACGAATTCTACTGCAACAGCCGCTCGCACACGCTCACGCGCCACAACGTGATCCTCAACGCCTCGGCGGGGCGCAAGTTCGGCAAGGAGAACCGGCTGGGGCTTTCGGCGGGCGTCATCGACATCCTCAACCGCCCCGACTACGCCACCACGAGTTTCGACACGGATTACATCGTCACCTCCTCAACCTCCTACCTGGGCCGTTACGGCTACCTGCGCGTCGCCTATACGTTCTGATCGGAAGCCGCCGGAATTACGGTGTTATTTCGGTTTATTTCGTATAGTTTCGCATATTTTCGTATCTTTGGACGCAGAAACCGTTTAAAGCGTATGAAAAAACTACTGATCCCCCTGATTGCCGCCTTTACCGCGAACACCGTATCGGCCGCCGCGCCGCAGCAGGTCATCGACATCAGCACCGACAAGGTCTCGATGGTGCTCACCGCCGCCCCCGGAGGCGAAGTTTATTTCCGCCACTTCGGCGGACGCATCGACGACCCGGCGCCGCTGGCCGACTACAAGAGCAACCGCCGCAGTGACCACGGAACCGAGGACCTGGCCTATCCCGCGACGGGAGGCCGCAACTTCCGCGAACCCGCCCTGCGCGTCACCCATGCCGACGGCGACATGAACACCGAACTGCGCTACGTGTCGCACGCCTCGAAACAGCTCTCCGACAAGAACGTGACGGAGACCGTCGTGAAGATGACCGACTGCTGCCAGGCGCTCGACGTGGAACTGGTCTTCACGGCCTACGCCCGCGAGAACGTCATCACCACGCACGCCGTGATCCGCAACCGCGAGAAGGGTCCCGTCACGCTGCACAGCTTCTACTCCTCGTCGCTCCCGCTGAAGGCCGACAAATACCTCCTGACGCACCTCTACGGGGCCTGGGCGCGTGAAGCGCAGGTCGACCACACGCTGCTGACCCACGGATCGAAAAGCATCGAGTCGACGCGCGAGGTACGCACGACCCACACCGAAAACCCGGCGTTCCTGCTCACGCTGAACAGCGATTCGTTCAGCGAGACCTGCGGCGAAGTCATCGCCGGAGCGCTGGCCTGGAGCGGCAATTTCCGCCTCAACTTCGAGGTCGACGAATTCGACGTGCTGACCGTCCTGGCCGGCGCCAACCCCAACGCCTCGGAGTACAGGCTCCGCCCGGGCGAGTCGTTCACCACGCCCGAAATGATCTACACCCACTCGTTCTGCGGCGCGGGCGGCACCTCGCGCAACCTCCACGACTGGGCGCGCAACTACGGCGTCTACCACGGCCACGAGGTCGTCCCCACGCTGCTCAACAGCTGGGAAGGCGCCTACTTCAAGTTCGACGCCAAGGTCCTGAAACAGATGATCGACGACGCGGCCTCGATGGGATTGGAAATGTTCGTCCTCGACGACGGCTGGTTCGGCAACAAATACCCGCGCAACAACTCCAACGCCGGACTGGGCGACTGGCAGGTGAACGCCGCGAAACTCCCCGAAGGCATCGACCACATCGCCTCCTACGCCCACTCGAAGGGACTGAAGTTCGGCATCTGGATCGAGCCGGAAATGGTCAACCCCAAGAGCGAGCTGGCCGAGAAGCACCCCGACTGGATCGTCCGTCCGCCGAAGCGCGAAGCGCCCACGACCCGCAACCAGTGGCTGCTCGACCTCACGAACCCCAAGGTGCAGGACTTCGTGTTCGGAGTCTTCGACAACACGATGAAACTCTCGGACAAGATCGACTACATCAAGTGGGACGCCAACCGCAACGCCAACAACGTGGGTTCGGCCTACCTCCCGGCCGACGAGCAGTCGCGCTTCTGGATCGACTACGCGCAGGGCTTCTACAAGGTGATGGAACGCATCCGCGCCAAATACCCCGACGTGCTGATCCAGGCCTGCGCCTCGGGCGGCGGCCGCGTGGAGTACGGCGCCCTGAAGTATTTCGACGAAGTGTGGACGAGCGACAACACCGAGGCGCTTTCGCGCGCGCGCATCCAGTACGGCACGAGCCTTTTCTACCCCGCCGTCGTGATGGGTTCGCACGTCTCGGCCACGCCCAACCACCAGACGGGCAACATCACGCCCATCAAGTTCCGCTTCGACATGGCCTGCGCCGGACGCCTCGGCATGGAGCTTCAGCCCAGGCAGATGACCGACGAGGAATACGCCCGGGCGCTGGAGGGACTTGCCGGGGGACGGCGAATTTCGGCGGGGATCGTTGACCCCTCGGCGGCCAGCTTCATTGAGGTCCTGCGGCGGAAGGGGTGGCGGGTGCGCAAGGCGGAAAACGATGTTCTCAGCGGTATCCGGCTGACCTCCGATCTGCTGAAGGCCGGGAAAATCGTGATTTGCGAGGGGTGCGCGGACTGCCTGCGGGAGATGGACGAGTACGTCTGGGATTTATCCGGCGGGGGGAAGGACAAGGTGCGCAAGGAGCACGACCACGCCATGGACGACATGCGGTACTTCGCCGCCACGGTTCTGGGGGAGCGGCAGGAGGGGGTTTCCGCGTGGGCGGTGGAAAGAAGGCGCTGACGGGGGCCGTCAGGGTAATATTTGCTTGAAGGGAGCGATTTTTTGAAACGAAAGCAGAAGGAAACCGGAGGCGTTGCGGCAGTATGCCAGCTTCGCACCGGGAACACCCACCCCTTTGGGGTGATGAAGGGGTTTACGCCTCTGGGCGCCGGGGAGGAGCGGATTTACCGGGAGATGCGGGAAGCCATTCCGGTGCTGGATGCCGCGGTCGCGAAAATGGTACGGCTGTGCGGCGGGTTTGAGGTCCGGTGCCGGGACCGTGAGGCACAGCACCGGCTCAATGTTTTTTTGCAGATGATGCCCTGCGGCCGGGGACAGATGGGAATCGAAAGCTTTTTGAGCGGGTATCTGGACAGCCTGCTGACCTATGGCCGGGCGGTGGGCGAACTGGTGATCGCCGGTGGAAAACTGCGGGCGGTATGCTGGGGAGACGTGACGGCGCTGGAAGCGCAGGAGGGGGAAAACCCCCTGGAAACGGTGCTGTGGGGTACCGATGAGCATGGTTTGCTGCGGCCGCTCCCTTATCAGCAGCTCCTGCTGTTCACCACGATGAATCCCGAGCCGGCACACCCTTATGGAGTGAGCATGTTCCGGGGGATGCCGTTCCTCGCGGACATTCTTCTGAAAATTTACAACACCATCGGCGTTAACTGGGAACGCGCCGGGAACATCCGCTACAGCGTCATCTGCAAGGGCGGCGAAAACCTCGACCCGGTGACGGCACAGGAGCGGGGGAAAGCCGTGGCGGCGGAATGGAGCCGGGCCATGGAGGACAACAAAAACGGCACGGTGCGGGATTTCGTGGCCGTGGGGGATGTGGAGATCAAGGTCATCGGCGGGGAAGCGCCGATTCTGGATTCCGAGACCCCA